>X22_European_Rabbit__coassemble_90_pt1 | contig 23619 bp, 20 predicted proteins | sample X22_European_Rabbit__metabat2_low_PE_003 | metagenome-assembled genome bin X22_European_Rabbit
GGCCATAGCCCTGCGGTGCGCCGGTTACAACAACGTCGATTTAAAAACCGCCGAAAAATACGGCATCCGCGTTTTTCGCGTCCCGGCCTATTCGCCCGCCTCCGTGGCCGAACACGCCCTGGCGCTTCTGCTGACGCTGACCCGCCAGACCCACCGGGCGTTTACGCGGACGCGGGAACGGAATTTCAGTCTGGAAGGGCTTGTGGGGACAAATATCGAAGGGAAAAACGTGGGCGTCATAGGCACCGGCAAAGTGGGCATACGTTTTGCCGCCATAGCTCAAGGCCTGGGGGCGAAGGTATGCGCCTACGACCCGAAACCGGTATGGGGTTCCGGCATAGAGTATGTGGGGTTCGACGAACTCATCCGCCGTGCGGACATCCTATCCCTCCACTGTCCTCTGACGCCGTCAACCTACCACCTTCTCAGCCGCGATGCCTTTTGTTCCATGAAGGATGGGGTAATCATCCTCAATACCTCCCGCGGCGCCCTGATCGACTCCGAAGCCCTGTTGGACAACATCAAATCCGGCAAGGTCGGCGCCGCAGGGCTGGACGTCTACGAGGAGGAAGCGGACGTTTTTTACGAGGACGTGTCCGGCAGGGTCATGCGCGACGACACGTTAAACCTCCTGCTCAGCCAGCCAAACGTCCTGGTCACCAGCCATCAGGCCTTTCTGACAGAGGAAGCTTTAAAGGCCATCGCGGAAACCACGGTAGAAAATCTCTGGAAATTCTTCACCGGGGAAAAGGTAGAAAACGAACTGAAAGCAAAAGAGGTGCAGGCGGCTTCGGGAAGAAGCTGACCGTTTCACTGAAATTCACCGGCGCAGCCGCTCCCGTCTGCGATCCCGGGTTTTGCGCTACAAGCGCAGGCAGACCGGCATGGAGAAAACTATGGAGCAGATCTATCAAATGGACACGCTCCACAAAACAGTGGAATATATGCGGAAACATTTTTTTAACCGAGACACCGTGGGTAACGCAGCGGGAGGTGAATTGTGATGGTGAAATATCGTATTTCCTTCTAAGCGATAGAAGGAAATATTAACCTATCCTTCTATCGTTTTCGTTAAAACAAAACAATAGAAAGGATACCTGGGATGAAAAAATATCAAAAAGCATATGGCGCCTGCTATGCAGGGGCTTTGGTTTTTATACTCATCAGCACAATTTTTGCGGTTGTACTGCAATTCTTCAAAGGCGATGTTTTGGACTGCGCGATCGCCAAAAATGCAGGGATGACAGTTCGATATACAGTACTTTTGATCGGATTTATCCTTGGCGAAGTGCTGTTCTACTACTGTTACAGGAGGCTGAGCGCAAGATTTTCTGTTGGCTGCACAAAGCTTCTGAAACGTGATATTTTCGACAGCATCGTGCGGCAGGACTATGTAACCTATAAAGAAAAACAGCAGGGAGAATATGTGGCGAAGTATACCAATGAAGCCGATATGATAAAAACCCGCTATTTTCAAATGTTACCCCTGTTTTGGGAGATTCTGCTGAAGATTCTTTTTGTAAGCATTGCCTTATTTATCCTGGACTGGCGAATTGCCCTCATCACGATTTTGCTTTTGACAACGCCGCTTTATATCCCGAAACTCATTGAGAAACGTTTACAAAAAGCACAGGCGGAATATTTGAAAGCGGTCGAAGAAAACCTGGCCAGGGTGAACAACTGGCTCGGCGGGTTTGAAATCATCAAGAATTATTCCGTTGAGCGTCAGATTCTTTTGAAGTTTGATGAATCTAATAGCGTGTCGATGGACAAACTTCTCCGGGATACAATTTTAGGAGCGACAGCACAGCTCATTACAACGCTGATCTCTTACTTATCCTATTTTATCGTACTCGCCTCGGCAACATGGCTTGTGCTATTGGGAGAGTTTTCGGCAGGCGACTTTTTCGTTGCCATCGGCATGATCGACCAGCTTTCTTATCCCCTCATCTCTTTGGCGGAAATTATCCGTCAGTTGATCGCTGTCAAACCATCCTGCGAAGCTATGGGGCAGTTTGTGGCACACGGCAGCGCCGGCATGGGCAGAAGGTCCCTGCGCTTCGTTGAAAAGGACATCCGCTATGACGATGTTTCTTTCAGCTATACCGATAGCCGCCCTCTTTTACAGGGATTTACCTTCACAGCGAAGATGGGCGGTAAGTATCTGATCAAGGGGCCCAGCGGCTGCGGAAAGACAACCGCCGTCAATTTACTTCTGCGTTATTATGAGGTAACCGGCGGCAAAATCACGATTGACGGGGTGCCGGTCTCCGAATATGGAACCACTTATGAAGCGATCACCGTGAGCAGGCAGGAAGCGGTTTTATTCCACGACACGCTGCGGAACAATCTAACGATGTACCGTGAAGTCAGCGATGACAGACTCGTTGAAATCCTAAAAAGTCTCGGGCTTGACCGTTTTGCCGATTCACAGGCGCTTGACACCCTCCTTACGGAAAACGGCGCAAACCTTTCCGGCGGCGAGAAAAAACGAATCTGTCTGGCACGGGCGCTCCTGCGTGACACCGATGTTTTAATCCTTGACGAACCGCTTGCAAATCTTGATGAAAACACCGCAAGGAGGATTGAAGATTTGCTTTTGTCAGTTCCCGGAAAGCTGTTGCTCGTTGTGTCTCATCAGTTCTCCGCAGAAAAACTATATCTGTTCGATGATGTGATTACGCTAAGAGCGGAGTAAAGTTCTATACAGAATAGGCCAGTGACCTGTAAATTTTTTCGGGCCACTGGCCTTTCCCTTGATTGTTTATGAGAAAGCGGATAGCACGTTTTTATCGCGGCGTCATATTGATACGATAAAGGAATTTTTCGTAAAACTCCCCTTTTCGCCGTCGTCACTTTGGAGAGGAATCAAGAAGGGAAAATCGTTATGATGGATACCCATTATTCCAAGTTCAATATTCTGAAGAACGCCCGCCTGAAAGCGCTCGCCTATATAAACGGCAATCACGATCATCCCGGGCTTAACGGGATCGTAAGATTTTTTGAGACATCCTATGAGGGGATCATCGTTGAAGCGGAGATATACCATCTCCCTGACAGCGTGGCCGATAACCCCAATGCCTTTTTCGGGTTCCATATCCATGAAAACGGCGACTGTTCGGATTCGTTTCAAAATACCGGCGGCCATTACAACCCCTCGGACAGCGGTCATCCCTACCACGCGGGGGATATGCCTCCTCTCATGTCTAACGACGGGTATGCATGGATGGTTTTTTTCGACGCAAGAGTGACGATCCCTGAGATATTGGGCAAGTCCGTTGTGATCCATCGGATGCCGGATGATTTTACCACTCAGCCTTCGGGGGATTCGGGCGGAAAGATCGCGTGCGGGGTCATCGCTGCGCTTTGACCGCCGTCCGGCATGCCGCTTTCGTGTGTGTCCTGCCGCGCAGGGCTAATTGCGGTTCAATAGTTCCTGCTGATAAAATCGACCTCGTCCACCCCTTCGTCTGCATTGAGCCGCAGGGCCAGATAGAAAAAATATCCCGACAGGAGATTTATCAGATCCACTAATCCCGGTTCCACAGAATGTCCCTGATAGATATGGCGATAAACGAGCCGCACCAGTTCTTTCGCCTGTACCCGCAGGATATGGGCCAAACACCCTGCCTCGCATCCCTGGGGGACAACGAAACGCTGGCACCGCTGCCCGCACTGACCCCGCAGGCGCTCCACAGCGGCCAAAAGACGTTCCTTTTCTTTCTCCGTTATTTTCAGGGAAGTCCGCAGGGCAGGATTGACATGATAGATCAGTTCGCATACCCATAAAAGCTCCTCCCGCAGAAAAGCGTCTTTTGTCCTGGCGCGAAGCAGGCCGGTCCGGCTTGCCATTTCATCGGTCAGAAGTTCAAAATCACACCGCAGATCATCCGGCGTATCGCAAAGAAAAGGATATGCCTCATATGGGCTTCTGTAAATTTCCATATTCATCTTTCCAATCCTTCCCACCTGAGCCGGGAAGCACGCATATATCCGGGCACGTCGATCCCAAATACGCGGCTCAGTTCCGCGATATCCAGTTCATCCGCTTTTCCCATATAAACCGCCCTTCCTTTGTCCATCAAAAGCGCCGTATCCGCAAAGGATAACGCCAGGTCAAGGTCATGGAATACGCCGACGGCCGCCCTGCCCGGTTCCCTGACCCACTGATCCAGGGCCTCCACCAATTCTACCTGAAACTTAAGATCCAAATGGTTGGTCGGTTCGTCCAACAGAATGATCTTCGGCGACTGGGTAAAAGTCCTCGCCAGCATTACCCGTTGAAGCTGGCCCCCGGAAAGCTCCGTAACCGCCTTTTCGCGTTCTTCCCAAAGTCCCATTTTCTTAAGCTGCTCTTCCGCCGCCTGACGGTCCTTTGCGTTCGGTCTGGGAAAAAATCCGCCGCCCATATGGGGATACCGCCCCATAAGTACCGTCTCCATCACCGAATAAGAAAAAGAGGCAAAAGTCATCTGTGAGAGCATCGCCATGATCCGGCTGCGTTCCCGGACCGTCATCGTCCTCAGATCGCGCCCTTCCAATTCCAGTCTCCCCTCAGACGGCAATATGCCCATAAGCCCCCGCAGGAGAGTTGTTTTTCCGCAGCCGTTGGGGCCAAGTATCGCCAGCTTCTGTCCCTCCGATAAGGTAAAGGAAATATCCTGCACTACCTTCCGCCCTCTGTAGCCGCAGGAAAGATTTTCAACCTTGAGCATTTACTATCTCCTTTTCCGGAAAAATACATAGAGGAAAAAAGGCGCGCCAAGCAGCGCCGTGACCGCTCCCACAGGGATCTCCCGCGGCGACGCGACCGTCCTGGCCGCAAGATCGCAAAGCACCATAAAGCTTCCTCCCAACACCGCGGCGCCGGGCAAAGCCCGTCTGTGTCCCGCTCCGAAAAGACGGCGGGCGATGTGCGGGGCCACCAGATCCACAAAACCGATAATGCCCGAAAAGGCCACCGCCGTACCCGTCAGTACGGCCACAAGAAGGATGCACCCCCACTTGGACTTCTGAGTATCCACCCCCATGACCTGGGCCTGTTCATCCCCAAAGGTCATCACGTCCAGCATGGAAGAACGTCTGAGGAAGAGACAAAGGCAGATACAAAAGACCGGGCCAAGCACCGCCGCTCCGCGCCAGCCCTTGGCGGCAAAGCTGCCCATCTGCCACAGGCTGATCCGCTGCGCATACTCCGGGGACATCGCCGCCATCAGATCCATAAAGGCGGAGAAAAAAAGGGAAATGACCATACCGGTCAACACCACTGTAATGCTCGAAAGCCGTGCATCAAAAGTCTTTGCAAGCGCCAGAGCCAGCAGAACCGCGCCAAGTCCCCCTGCAAAACCCGCCACAGGCAGGCAAATCATTCCCGCAGCCCCTCCGGCGATCCCCGTCACCATGACAAGCGTCGCCCCCAGGCCGGCTCCGGCTGATACGCCCAGACCATACGGCGAAGCCAGCGGGTTCTCCAGTGACGACTGCATTACCGTACCGCCCACGGCAAGCGCCGCCCCGGTCAGGAATGCCAAAACGACCCGGGGCAGCCGCAGGCCGAGGATGAGGGCGCGGACGCCCTCATCCCCTCTCCCGGCAAGAGCCGCAGCGATCTCTTTCGGAGACAGATAAACGCTTCCGACCCCGATGCCGAGAACAACAGACATGATCGCAAGCACCGTAAGGAGCGCTGCGCCCCCCATCGCCTTACGCACCGTAATACTCCGGATAAACAGCAGCCGCCATCTCTGCAAGAGCCTTTACCACATTGTGGTCAGGCAGGGAGGAAGCCATGTTGTCGATGTAATAAACGTTTCCGTCCCGAACGGCGGTCACCTCTTCCCATCCCGGACGGGACAGGATCTCCCCTACTGGATCCTCGATATAATTGACGTTTGTCAGGATCACATCAGGATCCGCGTTCACAACGGCCTCTTCCGTAACGCCAAGCCAGCCGGACTCGGAAGCCAGGATGTTTTTTGCCCCTATTATTTCCAGCATCTCGTTAAGGAACACACCGTCGCCAAAGCTATACATACTCGGCGCCGCGGAGATTTCAAAGTATACGGACTTTTTTTCCGTTATCGTTTCCCCGATCGCAGCGATCCGGTCGATTTCCCCCTGCATATCGTCGATCAGCTCCTGTCCCTTTTCCTCGGCCCCGAACACCGAAGCGACGAAAGCAATGTCGCTCTCGATATCCGCTATACTGTCGCTGGTCGGGACGCACGCCACGCACACTCCCATATCGATAAGGGCCTGGTAAGGATTCTCCTGATCATAGAGCGTCATATTGGTCACCAGCAGCACATCCGGGCGCAGATCTACCAACTGCTCCATGTCAGGCGACGCCATATCCAGCACAATGGCATCCTCTTTCAAACCCTCCAGCCCCACGCTGGCAGTATCATAAGCCTGGATCTCGTCTCCGTATCCCAGGGCTACCACCGTCTCAGCCAGAGACGGCGCCAGCACGGCCACGGTATCGATCTCCTCCGGCACTGTAATCTGTGCCCCGCTGGGATCCGTAAGGGTGCGCAAAGCAGAAGAGTCTGACGTTCCCTCCTGATTGCAGGCAGTCATGCCCAAAGCCAATATCAGGGCGATGAGCAGGCGCAATACTTTTGGTTTCGCTTTTGCATTTTCTTTCATTCTTATCTCCATTCCTTTCCTCCGGCAAAAAAGAACACCCCTCCAAATACGAGGGGTGTTTTTGCCGTCAGAAACCGGCCCCAGGGATGATTCCCCTGGGACGGGTACAAAAACGCACACAAGTCCATTCATCGTGAACCCATGCAGGACAGACGCAGCGATCTGGCTGAACGCGCAAGCGCGTATCACAGTGGCGGGACCGTGCGGGATTCTCACCCGGCTTCTCTGCAATAATGCCTGACCCTTGTATTGGAAAGTATTCCTTTTTCGGAACATTCTGCCCGAAAACGGGCGTGAACCCAGTATAACAAACGTCCTATGGCCTGTCAAGCCAAACTTCACCGCCCAGAGCGACCCTTTTTCAGGCAACTCACAGCGTGATCACATACGGATGACGGTATATCTCCTGGAGCGCTTCTACCGTATTGTACTGCTCGCCAATGCAAAACTCCTTCGACCAGGTCATATAGTAGGCAAAAGGAACCCTGGACTTGCTCATCATCTCAGGATCCGGCAGATATCCGATCTCCGCCAGGGCCGCCACCTTATTGCGGGTCGTGGCCTGTACCAGTTGTTCGTATTCCTCCCTGTAATCCGTCTTTTTATATTCCGGCAGATATACGTCTACGGAAATAATATCCACATATTCGTCCCCCGGATAGCCTTCCGGCGCACGACAGTTCCATACCCATAACAGATTGTCCAGATGGTACTCGTCAACGTACAGGGCATACATCAGCTTATAGAGTTCGCACGCGACCTTCGGCCCCTTACTCCCCCACCAGAACCAGGTGCCGTCGGATTCGTGGAAGGGTCTCCACAGCACGGGAATATGCTGCTCGCAGAACGGAAGGAGCAGCTTTGCGATGGCGCGCATATCGGCGTAAAAGGCCTCCCGCTCCTTCGTCCCTTCTATCAGGACCTTCTCCGGATCAAAGTCCGTATTTTTGGCGTAGAAGCTCTTATCCCTGCCGCCCAGCGGTGAATACCAATGAAAGGAAAAGGTGACGATCCCGTCCGTCTCCCTGCCCCATTTCAGCGCTTCTTCCAGGGTGTTCCTGTTCTCGTAGATTTCCGTCAGGCAGGCTTCGTCGGCATCTTCGTAGTTGATGTTCGGCGAATAGGAGAGCAGTTCAAAGCCCCTCAGCTTTGGCTCCTTTCCCGTCTTTTCCCTGATATATGCGATCTCCTCCATCGGGACGGTCTGCGTATGCTGCCCGCTGATGATGCCCTTTCCCGCCACCTCTTCCAGATATTGCAGAAGCTTTTTCGCCTCCGCGCTCGCATTTTGATTGACCGGTAACTGCATTTTTCCTCCTCCTTCCGCTTTACGGTTCTTTTGACAGCCGCATCGTCATTTCAATGCACATGCGTCCGTTGTGATAGGGGCATTTCCAGGGATGTACCAACGCCTGCGAAGTATCGATCCGATCCACGCGCTCAATATTCTCGACCCACTCCCCTGTCTTCGGGTCGATCACATATTTCCGGATGAACTCCCAGATGCGCTCCGAACACTCCCGGTACTCTTCCCTCTGGGGCTGTAACGCAAAGGCGTTGTAAAACCCGATCACAGCCTCCGCCTGTACCCACCATATCTTCGTCCTGTTCATGACGCCCCTTTCGCACTCGTTATTCAGCGCGAAAAGTTCCCTGTCGATCCCATGGCGATAAACGCCTTCCGCCAATCCGTCAATCACAGGCCGCATGGCCTGCTTATCGCTTTCGCTGCCCAGCACCTCACAGGCCCGCCAGATCAGCCAGGAAGCCTCGATATCATGCCCATAGGAATCCAGGTCGATCAGGGAGCGGTAGTCTGCGTCGAAAAATACCCGGCACTGTTTTTTCTCAGGATCATAGATCTTTTCTTTAAAAAGGCCGAGGATTTTTTCCAAGCGGTCCCGAACCTGAGGGGAAGCGTCCGTTTTATAGAGCTGCGTATACGCCTCCATGACATGCAGCAGCGTATTCATGGTGCGCTGCGCCATCACGCCGTTTTCGGAAAGCTTGTCGTTGTCCGCCGGCGCAAAATCCCGGTCAAAGGCCTCCAGATATCCGCCCTCGTCTACGCACTTTTCTTCTATGACCCGATATATGTCATACGCCAGTTCCAAAGCCCCCTTATCCCCGGACGCTTCGTAAAAAGCCGACAGGGCGTAGATCGCAAAGGCCTGATTGTAGCTGTGCTTCGTCGTATCCAGCGGCCGCCCGTCATGGGTTACGGACCAGTATACCCCGCCATATTCTTTGTCCACACAATGCTCCGCTAAAAAACGATAGGCATGCCTTGCCATCTCCAGAAGGGACTCTTCTTCCAACAGCCTGTAGGACGCGGAATAAAACCACAGGATCCTGCTGGTCAGGATAACCCCCTTCTCCCTGGCAGGATCCGCCTTCCCATTCCCATCCGCATAACCGTAAAAGCCGCCGTATTCTTCATCCTTTAAACGGTTCCAGAAAGGGATCAGATCCTTTACCAGATGTTCCCTGAACACCTCTTTTTCCATGTGAGATCACCTCCGTATTTTCATCGGCCCAACGCCGCTGTGCGCGCTACCGCTACAGGAACACCCTAATCATACATCAGAGGCCCTTTTTAATCAAGCGTACCCGGTGGTAAAAATCACAACCCGCCGGTAAAAATCGCATTCCCTGTCCCAAGGCTGCGCTCACTCCGGTAAGCTCTGTCCCGCGCACAGCGTTCCGTACCCGGTCCTTTCGTTGGGATATACGCTCTCCCCCCGCAGCGGCCTGGCCCCTCTTCTCAGGTACGCTTTCATCTTTTCCCCATACAGATACGGATCGTTTCCGCGCACGATCCCCCATTCCATCAGAAGGGCCGCAGTCCCCGTGACCAGAGGCGTAGCAAAGGAAGTGCCCGTAACGCGCATCGTACCGCCCCCGGAGGCGGGAACGAGCAAATCCACGCCCGGCGCTACGAGATCCGGTTTTGTGTCCGCAAACACCGTTTCGTTCTCCCGAAACACGGGCGCGCCCCGCCCGGAGAAATCGGCATAGGCGTCATAGACGGGCTGCATGGCCCCCACGGTCAGCACATACTGCGCCGTGGACGGCACCGTAAGCGTCAGCTCCGGCGACGGGCGCACGAAACGGGTATCCGCCGTCCGCACCTCCTGTCCCGGCAGATAGATGCCGTATTCCCCGGAGACGATCCGCTGTCCTGTCAGCCGCAGTCCCCATACGCCCGCGTCGATATAGGTATCCGTCGGAAGCAGATCGAAAAAGATCTCCTGCTGTACGGAATAGGGCGAGGGCTGTCCGGCATAGATCAGCACCTGGGTTTTTCCCGCCTGCACGACCTGTCTGCCCTGCTGCGAAAAAAGCACCGGGATCTCCTGTCCGCCAGGGCTGATCAGGGCAACGGAAATCTCATCCGCAAAATTATTCCATAGCTGGATATTTAAGCTTCTCTCATAGTTTGCCACCACGATCTCTACCGTCTGGCTCCCGCCCTCCAGGACCCGTCCCGCCGCGTGCCCCGAGGCCGCCCCCTCATTGCCGCTGCCTGCGCAGATCACGGTGCGTCCGCTCTGGGCGGCGCTGTCCAGGAATCGGGCCAGCAGGGAAGACCCGTCGTGAGGCCCGTAGGAATTGCCAAAGCTGATATTGATGGCCAGGGGCATTCCCATCTGCCGCGCTTTCTCCAAGGCCCAGGCCACGGCCCGCATGAGTTCCGTGGTTCTGGGAAATCCGGTGGCAAGATTTGCCAGCTTCACCACCAAAAGCCGCGCTCCCGACGCCACGCCCCGCAGCAGCGGATCTGTATTGCTCCCCGCCGCGATGGCGGCCACCGAGGTACCGTGTCCGGAGCGGTCGAGACTGGGCACCAGAAAAAAGGCCGCATCCCGGCTTCCAGCCGCCAGGGCTTCGTCGATCTGCTCTCCCGAAAATTCCACGCCGATCAAAAAGCCCGCCGGGGGCGCGTAGAAAGGCCGTCCTGTCCCGTCAGAGCCCTCCGTACCCTCCGCCTGGCCGCCGCCCATCTGGCCGCTGCCCTCCGTCCCTTCCATTTGACCGTCGCCCTCCCTCCTGCGGGCGTTCAGCGTCCGGGCGTCCAGCGTTTGATCCCACAGATAGGCGATACGGCTGCCGCCGTCCTCCCCCCGGAAATCCGGCAGGAAATAGTCGATGCCGGAATCCAGCACGGCGACCAGCACGCCGCTGCCCGAAAGGTCGGAGGCAGTACTCCGCCCTCCGCCGGACGCGCCGAATGCTGTTGACTGCCCTCCGCCTGACCCGCCGGACGCTGTTGACTGCCCTCCGCCTGACCCGCCAAACGCGGTTGACTGCGCGCCGCTGCCGGTCAGCGGCAGGATACAGCTTATCCGCTTTGCTTCATACAGGCCGTTTTGCAGGGTCTTTGGCATCTCCACATATTCCACCTCCGGGGCGGCGACAAGCACGGGGATCAGGCGCTGCGGCAGGTTCACGATGGCGTACCCCGCCAACAGTTCTTCCACAAGAATCCCCTGCTCCTGCAGGCGCTCTATACTGCCGCTGTGCTTGACGATCAGCTCCCACGTCTCCTCCTCCCGATTGTATCCAACGTCCAGAATATCCGACTTCTGACGCTGCTGCGCGGTGGATTCCAGGCTGAGATTTAAAATATTTTCCAATTTCTGTGAGACCATGCGTTCTTCCCTGTTCCTCTTGTTCAGATTAAAATATGCGCCCCTGACGCAAAAAGAGCATCTTATGGCCTGTCGACCGTAAGATGCCCTCTTTTTTGTTTTGATCCGGCAGTCCCCTTTTTGGAGTCAAAGCTTGGAATAACCGTAACCGTTCACCATGGCGTCCAGGCGCTGCCGGTTCCTGCAGAACGGGCAGGCATAAGCCTCGTAGGCCTGATACCCCGGCACATCCTCCGTGGTGAAAATACTCTCCACCTTGTGGCCGTTGATCTTATCGATGGCGCTGAACACAGAGCAGATCTGTTCCACATGCCCGCCGTAGTAATCAATACATTCCATGCTCCGGCTGATGGTCAGTCCGGTGGTAGAGGTGGCCAGCAGCAGAAGGACGTTCTTGCCGCGGATGGCGGGAACCAGGTTGTCCCGAAAGATCATCTGGTTATTGATATTAAACTCCGGGGTTACCACATAGACCGTCTTATGGGCGTTATGGCTGGGAAAATTCCCCCTGCCCAGTTCTTCCGCCAGATACGCGCCGATCACCTCGCTGCCGTCCATGCAGACGATGGTATCCAGAGCGGTCTGGATGGGCAGCCGCTGCACGAACTCCCTGGCCACCGCCTGAGCCTCGCTGCTCCTGGTCTTTAAGCCCGTCATATCCACATAATAGTTGATATGGGAGTGGCTCGTGGCAAAATGTCCCGGTATCGCGCGCAGGACGATGTTATTCCCCGATTTTGAATAAAACTTCAAAGCATTCTCTTCCATTGTGTGTGTAACCCCCTTTTTCTTTCAGTATACCCGCTGCAGGGCGATCTTGCAAGCGATTTTGCCCCTTATGGCTCAACTCATGAAATACCGTACCAGTTCCGCCATGGCCAGCGTATCTTTCACGCCGCCGGTCTCGAAAGCGGAATGCATGGCCAACTGCGCCAGACCGATATCGGCGGAAGGAATGGAAACGTGGGCGGTGGAAATGTTGCCCAGCGTGGAACCGCCCGCGATATCCGAACGGTTGGCAAAATCCTGGAGCAAAATGCCATGCTCCCTGCAGATATCCCGTACCAGGGCGGCGGAATAGCCGTCCGTAGTATAGCGCTGGGCGCCGTTAAATTTCAGCACCACGCCGCCGTTTAGATAAGGCCGGTTGGTCGGATCGCTCTTTTCCGGATGGTTGGGATGCACGGCATGGCCGTTGTCCGCTGAAAGCAGAAAGCTGTTCTGCAAAAGGCGGCGTCTGGCCCGTCCGTCCCCGGCCAGCCCCAGATCCTCCATGACCATATCCAGCAGATCGGAAAGCAGAGTGGAATCCGCCCCCTGGCTGGTGCTGCTGCCCACTTCCTCATTATCAAAGAGCGCATAGACAGCGATATACTGCTCCGCTTTTCCGTCCAGGAACCCTTTGAGCGAAGCGAACGCGCACTGCAGGTCGTCCAGCCTCGGAGAACCCACAAACGCATTGTCCGCGCCCAGGATCCTGCCCCTGTCCCGGTTGTAGACGTACAGATCGCTGCCCAGGATCTCTTCCTCCGGGATCCCCAGGCTCATGGCGCACATCCGCTTCAGCGTCAACCCCTGATCCTGTGCAAACAGCGGCGCCATTTCCGCCTGCGGGTTTAAGGCCCGGCCATCGTTGACCTCCCGGTCGAAATGAATGGCCATATTGGGGATCACCAGCAGATCTCTGCGGAAATCCACCAGCTTCTGCACTGTCCGCCCGCTCGCCGGGTCTCTGAAAAGGACGCGCCCGGCCACGGAGAGGGGACGATCCATCCAGGTGCTGAAAATGGAGCCGCCGTACTTTTCTGTGTTCAGCTTCACATAGCGGTTTTCCAGCCGGATCTCCGGGGACTCCTTGATCTTAAAACAGGGCGAATCGCTGTGGCTGGCTACGATACGAAATCCCCTGATCTTTCCTTTCGGAATGCGCACGGCCAGCAGGGCGGAACCGTTCTGTAAAAGATAATAGTTCCCGCCGGCTTCCATTTTCTGCGCCTCTTCCTCGTCCAGATCTGTAAAACCCACCTCCCGCAGCAGCTTTTCCACATTGGCCGCCGCGTGGAACGCGGTAGGGCTCTCTTCGATAAAATGAAGCATCTCCCTGGTCAGTTCCAGGGGATCGGACTTCTCTTTTCCTTCTTTCTCATAGCTTCCGGGATTCACTTCGGTCACCAGCCCTTTTTCCATCAAAAAGGCCGGATGATAGGACAGCTTTGCCCGGCGCAGCCCCTCGGCCCCCGCGTCGTCCTCCCGGTTGACATAAGTATACCCTTCCATGACGTGTTCTACAAACTGCTGGTTGATCATGGAATAGGCCCCTTCCACATCGGCGAAAGCTTTTTCAAAATGGACGACGAACATATCCCTGCCGCAGGGTTCCCCCAGGGTAATGGCCACGACTTTTCCGCCGACCCGCAAAAGCCCCCCTGTCAGGGAAAGCGCCTCCATCTCCCGCAGGCCGTGAAGCGCCACTTCCTCCTCTTCCTCTTTTTCTCCGCCCTCTCCGTGGTTATTGCGTTTCCACCATTCCTGCACCATTTCGATGCATTCCTGCACGTTTTCAGGGGTAATGGGCTCGTAACGCCAGTCGGGATAGGCTTTGCAGAACTGGTTGCAGTGATTTTTCTTCCCATGCAGCTCCCTGCCGGACAGATGCAGAAGCTTTTCCCTTTCATATACATAGTCCGCATTGTCCCGGTCGTACGCGATCTGAAAACGGCCCGGATACAGGGCATCCAGCCTGGCGAACTGTTCCGGGCTGACCAGATGCATCTTGAAGGGTCGTCCCACCCGGTCAAACCAGGCGGAAAGCTCTTCTATGGTCTTTTGCAGATTGACCGCGCCCTGGGGGAAACTGACGGACATGCCGCCTTCCCCGGACTCAAAGACCAGGCTCCCTTCCACAATGCCCCAGTAGATCGGATAATAGGGTTTCCACAGATAATTGTTCGCAAAAGTAAATTCGCAGTTCCTGACCGGTTCCTTCTCGTAAAAGCTTTCGATCAGCTCCCTGTCTCCAAGCTCCAGTTCTTTCCAGAATAATCTCATGCTCTCCTCCTCCGCAGTCTTAAACCGCGGTCTCCATCCGCGCCAGCCTGGCCGCCTGGTCCGCGGCGATGAGGCTGTCCACCAATTCCTGGATATCCCCGTCCATAATGGCGTCGATCCGATAGAGCGTCAGCTTGATGCGGTGATCGGTCACCCGGCCCTGGGGAAAATTATAGGTCCGGATCTTCTCGGAACGGTCCCCGGTCCCCACCTGGCTGCGCCTAAGCTGCGCCTCCTCGTCGTGCCGCTTCTGCTGTTCCAGATCGTACAGCTTGGCCCGCAGCACCTTCAGCGCCTTGTCCTTATTTTTTAACTGGCTCTTTTCATCCTGGCAGGAGATCACGATCCCCGTCGGAATGTGGGTCAGGCGCACGGCGGAATCCGTTGTATTGACGCACTGGCCGCCGTTTCCGGAAGCCCGGAACACATCGAACCGGCAGTCGTTCATGTCGATCCGCACGTCGACTTCCTCAACCTCCGGCATAATGGCTACGGTGATCGTGGAAGTGTGGATCCTGCCGCCGCTCTCCGTCTCCGGCACCCGCTGTACCCGATGTACGCCGCTCTCATATTTCAGGCGGGAGTAGGCCCCCTGGCCTGTGATCATAAAGCTGACATACTTCATACCGCCGATGCCGATCTCCTCGGCGTCCATGGTTTCCACCTTCCAACGCTGCCGCTCCGCGTACCGGACGTAAAGACGGTAGATCTGCGCCGCAAAAAGGGCTGCCTCGTCGCCGCCGGCGCCTGCGCGGATCTCTACGATGACATTCTTATCGTCGTTGGGATCTTTGGGCAAAAGCAGGAGCTTTAGCCTCTTTTCCAGGCCGTCCATCCGCGTCCTGGCAGCGGACAGCTCCTCCTTGAGCATGTCCCGCATCTCCTCCTCTTTTTCCTCTTCCAGCATGGAAAGGCTGTCCTTTACGTCCTGTTCGCATCTTTTATATTCCCGATAGGCCTCCACAATGGGGGTCAGATCGCTCTGCTCTTTCATCAGGCTGCGGTACCGTTTCTGATCGGAGGTCACAAAAGGATCGTTTAACTCTTCCACGATCTCCTCAAAACGGATCAGCAGATCCTCCAGCTTATCAAACATTTTTACCTCCCTGACGCAAGCGTTTCCGAAGCCAAACGTCAATGATCATATCTGCCATACACCACCCGGTCCAGTCCGGCGTAGTCCGACACCGCCGTCACATCGGCAAAACAGGCCTCTTCCATCATCCCTGCCACGGCGTCTTTCTGGTCATAGCCGATCTCCAGGAACAGATATCCGCCCCGGCACAGATACTTCCTGCTTTCGGCCGTAATGCGCCGGTAAAAGGAAAGGCCGTCGCTCCCGCCGTCCAGCGCCGACAGCGGCTCGTGCAGCCGCACCTCTTCCATCAAAGAGCCGATCACGGCCGAAGGGATATAGGGCGGATTGGAAACGATGATCTCAAAAGTCCCCTCTATCTGCGCAAACAGATCGCTCTGCACAAACTCTGCCCGCTCTTCCCCCAGCGCCTTCGCGTTCTTTTGCGCCATCGCAAGGGCCGCCGGGGAAATGTCCGCGCCCACTCCCAGACAATCGTTGGAATAGTGCAGAAGGCTCAACAGGATACAGCCGGAACCGGTACACATATCCAGGATCCGGAACCCGTCGTGAAGCTGCTTCATGGCCTCTTCCACCAAAATCTCCGTATCCTGCCGGGGGATCAGGACGCTTCCGTCTACCAAAAAAGGCAGTCCCATGAACTCCTGCACACCTGTCAGATGCTGCAGCGGCACATGTCCTGCCCGCACTGTGATCAGTTCCCGGTACCTCTGCGCCTGCGCATCGGCAACTTCCCGTTCCGCGTGCGCCAGCAGATCATGCCGGTTCGTCTGACAGACAAACTCCAGCAGCAGCCGGGCGTCCAGATCCGCTTCCCCGATCCCGGCCTTTTCCAGCTTTTGCTTCCCAAGCCAAAAAAGTTTTCCGTACGTCATGCCTCTTTGCTGCCCTCTTTCTGATCCGACTGCCCGTCTTCCCGTTCCCAGGCATCTATATCATAACCAAAAGTATCTTTCAGATACGCTTTCCAGTCAAAAACCGCCTCCACAGAAGCGATGGCCACCTCGATCATGGCGTCGTCCGGTTCCCGGGTGGTCATACGCTGCAGCAGCATACCGGGCGCCGAGATCAGGCGCACCAGGAAATTATCGTACCGGCCCGCCAGCCGTATGATCTCATAGGAGATCCCCGCAATGACCGGTATGAGCAAAAGGCGTACCGCCAGCCGCAAAAGCGGATCGGACACCCGGATGAACATGAACAGGATCACGCTGACCAGCATGACAAATAAAAGGAAGCTGGTGCCGCAGCGACGGTGCTGCCGGGAACTTCTGCGCACGTTTTTCACCGTCAGTTCCCGCCCGCGCTCAATACAGTTAATACATTTATGCTCCGCGCCGTGGTACATATAGACCCGGCGGATATCCTTCATGGCGGAGATCGCCGCCACATAGCCAAGAAAGATCGCAATGCGCAAAACGCCCTCCAGGATCGCCAGCAGAGAAGCGTTCCGGATATAGGAAGAAAACAGGGAACTGATATAATAAGGAAGCACGATAAAGATCGCCACCGCCAGCAGGATGGAAAATGCCACCGTCGCACCCGTGGCAAACTTCTCCCCTGCGCCCGGCGCCTTCGCCGCCTTTTTCGCCTTTGCTTTCCCCGGATCCTCTTCCTCGTAGAGATCCGCAGACCAGGTCAGGGTACGCATCCCCAACACAAGAGAGTCCACAAAATTGAATATGCCGCGCAAAAACGGGATCCGGGAAACCGCCTTGCTTCCCCATATCCCATCATATTCCCCGGTCTTGATCTCGATCTGCCCGTCGGGCCTTCTGACCGCCACGGCGTAGCGGTCACCGTTTTTCATCATCACGCCTTCCAACACCGCCTGGCCGCCGATCCCGCAATAGCATCTTTTCCTTTTCTTCGCCTTCGCCATCTGAAACCTCGTGATAAAAAGCAAGGTTGAGATTTCGTCCAAACCTCAACCTTGCGCTTTTCTTAGTTAGTTGCCACACCGTACTTCCTGTTGAACTTATCAATACGTCCGCGCGCCTGAGCCGCTTTCTGCTGGCCGGTGTAGAACGAATGGCACTTGGAACATACTTCTACGTGAATCTCCGGTTTGGTAGAACCGGTCACAAACGTATTCCCGCAGTTGCATGTCACGGTCGCCTGATAATACTTAGGATGGATTCCCTCTTTCATGTCCTTTCACCTCGTTCTATGTGATTGTCAGTTGCCTATTCTCATCCTCGATGCCTTATGGCCAATGTTTACGCTCAATCGGTAAACAGCTTATTCATTGTACCATAGGTTTTAGGACGATGCAAGCATTTTTCTCAAATAAACCGCATCTTTTTCACGGACTGGACAAACTCCGCATTGTTGCGGGTTTTGGAAAACAGATCCAGAATACGGTCCGCCGCCTCGTCGGATTTCATGCCGTTTAAGGCCCGGCGGACGATATTGATCGCCTCCATTTCCTCCTGATTCAACAGCAGGTCCTCCCGCCGGGTACTGGTCTTGGGGATATCGATGGCCGGGAACAGGCGTTTCTCCGAAAGCTTGCGGTCCAAAACAAGTTCCATGTTGCCGGTTCCTTTAAATTCCTCATAGATCACATCGTCCATCTTCGACCCTGTTTCCACCAGCGCCGTGGCCAGGATCGTCAGGCTCCCACCCTCGCGCATATTGCGGGCCGCGCCGAAAAAGCGCTTCGGCATATGCAGCGCCGCCGGGTCGATACCGCCGGACAGCGTACGCCCGCTGGGCTGCACCACCAGATTGTAAGCCCTGGCCAGCCTGGTAATGCTGTCCAGAAGGATCATCACGTCCTGTTTATGCTCTACCAGACGTCTGGCGCGCTCCACGACCATCTCCGATACCCGCTTGTGATGTTCCGGCAGTTCGTCAAAGGTGGAATAGATCACCTCCACGTTGGGGCCTTCTACCGTTTCGCGCATATCTGTCACTTCCTCGGGCCGCTCGTCGATCAGCAGGATGATCAGGTGCATGTCCGGGTAATTGCGCTTGACGCTCATCGCCACCTCTTTTAACAGCGTGGTTTTGCCTGCTTTGGGCGGGGATACGATCATTCCCCTCTGCCCTTTCCCGATAGGGCTGAGCAGATCCATAATGCGCATCGCCACGGACGAGCCGTACTTTTCCAATTTCAGACGGCTGTCCGGGAAGATGGGCGTCATATCTTCAAAATTCGGACGGCGGCACGCCACCTCCGGCGCGTAGCCGTTGATGCTCTTCACATATAAAAGGGCGGAAAACTTCTCATTCTGGGTGCGGATCCTGGTATTGCCCTCCAGGATGTCCCCCGTTTTCAGCCCAAAACGGCGGATCTGGCTGGGCGCCACATAGATATCATTTTCCCCGGGCAGGTAGTTGGCCGACCGGATAAAGCCGTAGCCATCGGTCATGACCTCCAGGATACCGCTGACCGTAATGCCGCTGTCCAACTCCGCCGGGAACTTGTCCTCCTCTTCGTTGGTGGACGGCGCCGTTCCTTTATTATAAGGGCTGTAATAACGCGGCTCCTGGCTGCGGGACATGATCACCTTACCGCTCTCCGGCTTCTGGGGACGGGGCGTTCCCTTGGGCGGCTGGGCCGGTTTTTTTACGCCTCTGCCGGTTTTCGGTTCTTCCCCGTCGCGGCTGCGGCCTCCGGCAGACTGTTCCGCGCTATCGCGGCTGCGGCTCCCGGCAGGCTGCTCTTCGCTGCCCCGGCCGCGTTCTCTGGCTCCCTGTCCCAACGTATCCCGTCTATGTCCGTCAGGCGCTGCTTCCAGGCTCCCTGCAGCGTCCTCCGCCCTTCCCTGTGCGCCCGGTCCTGGCTCGGCCACCAACGGCGCCGCCGTATGGGACCGATGCCTGGCCCTTTTCCCGGCAGACAAAGGTTCCTGCAAAGGAGTATCGTTCCCGCTTTCCTGCGCTGCGCCTTCTTTTTGCTTCTCAGCGTTTTCTTTTTCCTGACGTTCCTTTTCATCCATCGCATCCAGAGAAAGCATCTCTTCGATGATATCCGCCTTTTTCATAGCGGAAATCCCTTTTATACCTCTGGCCTTCGCGATTTCTTTCAGATCATGAACCGCCAAGGATTCATATCTGGCTCTCATAACTTTCAACATATCTGCGCTCCTTCTTGCTTTTTACATGTTTTCCCTGGTATCTGGCTGGATTACTGAGGAATTGCAGCTTCGATTTGCCTTAGAATGTTCTGAATACTGCTTATATACGTTTGTATCATATCATAGTTTTTAAAAAATAGGAAGAGGTTTTTTAATTTATCTTGATTGAAAGAAATAAATATTATATGATGGAAAAGAATCCGGCGCGCGTCCGGGAGCGGACGGCAGCGACAAGATAAAGACAATCCAAGAGAAAGCAGGTAAGAATGTATGACAACACAGGAAAAAGCGCTCAAACTGCACAAGGAACTTCAGGGTAAGCTGGAGACGGTCACCAAGATCCCCGTTAAGACCCGGGAGGATCTGGCCCTGGCCTATACCCCCGGCGTTGCGGAGCCCTGCAAGGTCATCGCGCAGGACAAGTCCGAAGCGTACACTTATACGATGAAAGCCAATACCATCGCCGTGGTCTCCGACGGCTCCGCGGTATTGGGGCTGGGCAACATCGGCCCGGAGGCCGCCATGCCCGTTATGGAAGGCAAAGCCGTTCTTTTCAAAGAGTTCGGCGGCGTCAATGCGGTTCCGATCTGCCTGGATACCCAGGACACGGAAGAGATCATCAAAGCCGTCACCTGGCTGGCTCCGGGATTTGGCGGCATCAACCTGGAGGACATCAGCGCGCCCCGCTGTTTTGAGATCGAACGGCGTCTGAAAGAAACCCTCAATATCCCGGTCTTTCACGACGACCAGCACGGCACCGCCATCGTAGTTCTGGCGGGCATCATCAACGCTCTCAAGATCGTAAAGAAAAAGAAAGAGGACTGCTCCATCGTGATCAGCGGCGCGGGCAGCGCGGGCGTGGCCATCGCCAAGCTCCTTCTCAATTACGGATTCCAGGATATCGTCCTGTGTGGCAGCCGTGGGATCCTCTGCGAAGGCGACCCGAAGCTCAACTGGATGCAGCAGGAAATGACCAAGATCACCAACCTCTCCCATAAGACGGGCACACTGGCGGACGCCATGATCGGCACGGATATTTTTATCGGCGTTTCCGCCCCCAACATCGTGACTGAAGAGATGGTCGCCTCCATGAACGAAGACGCGATCATCTTCGCCATGGCCAACCCCGTCCCGGAGATCATGCCTGACCTGGCCAAAAAGGCCGGGGCAAGGATCGTGGGCACCGGACGCAGCGACTTCCCCAACCAGATCAACAACGTGGTGGCGTTCCCCGGCATTTTCAGAGGCGCTCTGGAAGGCAGGGCCAGCCAGATCACCGAAGAAATGAAGATGGCCGCCGCCATCGCCATCGCCGGAGTCGTGCCCGAGGACGAGATCACGGAGGAAAATATTATGCCGGAGGCCTTTGATCCCAAGGTAGCTGATGTAGTAGCGCAGGCCGTCAAGGATCTGATCCGCTAAGAGGCCTTACGGCGATCCGCCGTACAAACGGAGGGATTTTCATGGCACAGGAACCGCTGACGCTTTACAAGCTGATCGTACTCTATCTGCTGGACCGGGTTTCCTTTCCCCTTTCCACAGCGCAGATCAGCGACTTCATCCTGGAAAAAGAATATACCAATTATCTGACCCTGCAGCAGGTCATCAGCGAATTGATCCAGGCCGGACTGGTCAGCGCCAGACAGCTTCAGAACCGCACACAGTTACAGCTTACGCCGGAAGGGCGCATCTCCCTTTCCTATTTCGAGAACCGCATCAGCGACGCGATCCGAAAGGACGTCCGGGAATACCTGGCGAAGAACAGTTGGGAAATGCGCAGCGAATCCTCGATCCAGGGCAGCTATTACCGGTCGCCGACTGGCGATTACTATGCGGAACTGACGGCGTCCGACAAAGACACGACCCTGGTATCCATCCGCCTGTGCGTTCCCACAGAGGATCTGGCAGTCGCCATCTGCGACAACTGGCAGGAGCGAAATGAAGAGATCTACCAATATCTGACCTCCGCCCTGTTCTAAAAAAATTTCATGCGAACATGCGAGTATACGAACAGAGGACTTCCGGCCGCCTTTTTTTACCGCCTGAAGTTCTCTGTTTTTAACCCGATTTTCCGGGAAAGGCCCGAAATGCAGGATAGACCCTATCCGATCTTCTTCACCGCTCTGAGTACCTGGCTGGCATCACCCATACAAAGCGGCGTAAATTGTATCAAACCTCATCCCTTTGGACAGAACCTATTATATTTTATAAATGCAAATTTACAAAACTCGCTGTGCCACAACTACTGTATATGTATCCGTGTCGTAAGTAACCCCTGTTTCTGTGAAACCGTTCTTATGCCAAAAATGCTCGGCTTGCGGATTGCCCTTGACCCATCCCAATCGAATGCCTGTAAGCCCATAGGCTTTCAAATATAAACACAGGTCACGGATGATATTGCTTCCAACTCCCATCCTTTGAACAGAAACATCTGTCATAAAGAATCCAATGAATGCTGTTTTTTTATCAGGATAACTCAAAATAAAGTCCATTACGGCAATCAGTTTTTTCCCATCATAGTAGCCCAGATAGTATTTATCAAAAGCCGCCTTATGGGGAGGCAACGCCTTCATGTCATCGGCTATGCTTTCTTCTGTGACAAATGGAGAACAATATTCATAATACAGGGCATTGTTCCTGCATAATTTATATATTTCCCCAATATCGTCTGACGCCATGCGCCGCACAAAGTAACGATTCGAAAAGAGAGAAACATCTATCATACCTCCACCTCCACAAACTTCGATTCTCTTTGAGTAAGTCAAAATCGCCTCTTATCGGGTATCGTATTTTCTTCCATACTCTGGGACAACCTTTGATACAAACGAAACGGGAAAGAAAAAACTCGGGCTAAATTTTGAGAAAGAAACGTCAGATTTTTAATGTTTTCAGATAGGCTTTCTGCTCAGTTGATATCCTATTGCTCTCCACACTTTTTTGAATCGTTTTATTATGTGTCCAGTCATCAAGCTTCTTTCTTTCCAGATACGGAAGTATGGAAGCATATTGTTTTGCCAGTGCCGTTGCAAAATACCATGCGACCATCATATTGATATAGTATTCATCTGATCTGACCGCCGCCACCATGTCCGCATATTTGGGATGAAACCTCTCGCCCAGGAAATGCTGCATAAGCATACCGATTGCAAATCGAATAGTATAAACCTTATCCGATCTGAGCCATGTATAGATATACGGAAGCAGTTTCTCTTGCTCTTTTTTGAAAGCCTTTGGCGAAAGCTGATCACATGTAGCCCAGTTATCAATAAACGGAAGAAACGCTTCAACTTCTGCAATGCATTTATAAAAATCTTTCTCCAATGATATCACAAATGCATGCAATTGATTTTCATCGAAGTATTGGTGCGGAAGGCACTCCAAAAATAAAACAGCGTCCTCATCTTTGAATAGCCTCTTCGCAAAGGAACGAAGTTCTGGTGTCCTGACACCGATAATTCTTTCCGCGTCTACCGTCGGGATTAACTTCGCCTGAAAGGCCGCATATTTCTTATCTTGCAGGCGGAATAATTCTGCCGTTATCTCATCTCTATTCATCTATGATTTCCCCCGTAAAACTCCGATTTTTCTTTGAGTATATCAAAAACACCTCTTGCTTTCAACCATGCATACAATCTACAACAATGCTATCCTTCCCAATCATCCGGCAGATACAGCAGATCCCCTCGCCCGTCCGCCCTGATTTTCTCCACCGTAACATTGCGCCGCCGCGCCAGCCACTCAAAAACCGTTTCCGGCCTTTCTATGGAATGATCTTTCGTTAAATGGACATCTAAAATTGTCCGCTTACCGCTGGCGGCCTATAAATGAACGGCCCGAAAATATTGTTCGCTCGCCGGAGGCGTCTAATAAATGTCCGGCTTGAAAATCTGGCCCTATCGAAATGGGGTCGGTCGTAAAACAGTATTAAACAGACCGTTGACTTTTCACCGTGGAACCGGTGTGTCAACGGTCTGAAATTCATTTTGAAGTAATCCATACAAATACAGGTCTACCCAATTCCCCTCATTGTTTTGTGTCTGACTTCTCTGTACTCCCTCGCGCTTCATGCCCAGCTTTTCCATCAATCCAA
>X22_European_Rabbit__coassemble_96_pt1 | contig 22721 bp, 13 predicted proteins | sample X22_European_Rabbit__metabat2_low_PE_003 | metagenome-assembled genome bin X22_European_Rabbit
GCCGCTGGTGACGACCTCGGAAACGATCCGTTGCTTTGACAGTGACAGTCGGACAGCAATCGCCACAGAAGAAAATTCAATTTTGTTTTTTGATGGGTCGGCACAGCGTTTTGAACGGCAGGAAATTCCGGAGGGATGCGATTTTGTCAGGCTCGCAGGCGCGGCTGCGTTGGCTGGCAGCCGGAATACGCCGGTCGTGCGTATTTTAAAATATGAAAATCATCCGGAAGCGGAACGGTTTTCCTATGATATCGCCGATACCCATAAAGAAGCCCGGCTGAGCAAGGACGGGAAAACAGTCATGCTGTTTGACTATGAACATTTCAGCCTTTATGCCATGGATGGGACACTGCTGGAACGTGTTGCCCTGCCCGATCCGGGGCAGATCTACGATCAGCAGTACCGAAGAACAGAGGAAGGCTCCTGGCTCGAAGTCATTTATAACGACGGGACAGTGCGCACCTACAGCGCAGCCGATGGAACCCTGTTACAAGAGACAAAAGGGGAACGTCCGGATCCGTCCCTGCAGGAAACCTTTTTAACGGACAGGTTGAGGATCGAGTCCCCTCTACATGAAGCGGCGACGGTGTATGACCGAAAGACAGGAAAAAAGATCCGCGAACTGGAACAGCAGGATTATCTGACCTATGTAACCCAGGCGGGGCCTTATCTGGTAGCGCAGTATGTCACAGCGGAAGGAAGCTGTTATGGGCGGCTGATGGATGAGAATTGCGAGGTACTGGCAGACCTGCCCTGTCTTTGCGATGTGATCGGCGAGACGCTGTTGTTTGACTATCCAACCGGTAATTTGCGCAGCGCGCGCATTTACGATATAGGGGAATTAAAAGAAATTGCCCAAGCAATGAGGAATGGAGGAGTACAGAAATGAGAAAGAAGAAGTGGCTGTCAGTTTTTCTGGTTCTGATGCTGGCGCTTACTCCGCTGCAGTCGATGGCGGCGGAAGTCACGCAGCAGCCGGATACTGTAGCGGAAACGTCGCTGGATCAGGGCGAAACGGAAAACTTGGCTTCAGGCGGCGAAGAGTCTTCCGGTGACGATGAGGAAGCTTCGGAGCCGGAACAGCTTCCGGGTACACAGCCTGAGGAGTCAACGATTCCGGAGGCAAGCAACGGGGACGAAATCCTATCGACAGAGCCTGTATCCGGGACGGATGTGGAAAGCACCTCGGAGGCTGTTACGGAACCTGCAAGTACAACGGAAGCGGGGACTGAAACGGTTCCTGCAGCGGGATCGGAACCGGAAGCGACCGTTACGGATGCGCAGACAGAGCCCGACACGCAGACGGTGACAGATGAGACGGCCGAAACGACGACAGACACAGCAATCGAAACGGAAGTCGAAACGGAAACGGAGACTGAGACGGAAACAGAAACAGAAACGGAGACGGTGGACCCCGCCCAGGTTCCCATGCTTACATCTTTGTTGGATCTTGATACAGAGTACGTCTATCTGCTGCTCAACGGACTTTCGGAAGAGGAACTGAAGGAATTGTCCCTGGATTATGTTCTGAGCTGTCTGGTGGATGAAAATGGGGATCCTGTCGTACTTCCCGAAGGCGCAAATGTGGTCTGGACGTATTTTAAGGACAAGGACGGACGGCAGATCTATGATAACTATCAGGTACTTGGCGGGGATGAGAAACTTGACCTCTCCTATTATTACAGTGGATCGACCAGTTATATACTGGAAATGATCGTTGGCAGCGGGAAACAGTTGGATCCCGGAAATGTCCGGTATCATGTGACGGTGTATCTTACTGACCGGCTGTATGACAGTATAGACTATGAATTGTACTATCAGGTGGAAAACGAGAGTGATAGAAATAAAATTCCTGTCTATTCCTATAATATCGCTTATCAGGATATTCCTAATGCAGGCGATTTAGGCGTTTCGGTCAAGGAAGTGGACTTCCCTTATATATCGTACAGGGAAGATGCAACCTACTATCTGGGAATGACTTCACGGATTGCAAATCTTTATCCTAATATCCGTATGGAAGTGTATCCTATGAGCGCATATCAGGCTTACCGGCAGACGGGAAATCTGGAAGGTGAGATTACGGACCAGATACTGAATCAGGAGATGGAGAAGGAAGGAAGCGGATATGCGGCAACTTATACCCAACCTGCCACGGAAACTCTTGCATCTGCGGATAACTGCCTGTATATTGCATATATTGATGAGACATCTGGAATGACCATTGCCCATCAGGGGATCGTTTTTGTGATTCAGTGGGAGAAGCCGGAAGAGATTACGATTCCAGGAGATATTTATGTTGTTGAGAATGGTCAGATGATATCGGTGACAGAAAAGAACAGGGAATACTGGTACCATGGCCAACCAAGCTGGACTGTGGATCTGCCGAAGTCGGAGCAGGACGAGCAAAAAGTGCAGGAGGCCCTGAGGTCATCCAGCGTTTATGTGGATTATCATTTGAAAGCGGAATATCCCTTTGGCGGACAGTATTATTATGTTCTGGAAAATAACGATCAGATCCTCAAAATAGTAACTGGGTATTATGATTCTCCGGATGCGGCACCCGCCTCCGCAGATATCACTGAGCAAGTCATGCCTGTGGACAGGAGTGTTGTTCCTTACGGATTTTCTATGTTATCGAACTCGAACAGGCAATTTACCATATTTTTTAAAGATGGGACTTTGTTAAAATATTATATTTACTTGGTCAGAGATGTACAGAAAGAATATAGTGATCTTCCCGTTATTGGGGAAGCTGATCCCTATTTCCGCGTAAACGGTGCAAGGAAACCAAAAGAACCAAACCAGTATTTCAGAGACTATTATTCTTGTTATGTACTCAGCAATGAATATGATCTGACGTTTGACACTCAGTACGGTTATGGATATCAGACGATCATCATCCAGGATCCGGATGCGGATCTTTCCGCTCTTTGTCCGACTTTCTGGGTGGATAGTGAGACGACCAAAGCTTATGTGGGTACTGAGCAGGTATCTGGAGAGACTGTACAGGATTTCTCTCAGGGACCGGTGCAGTATACGGCGGTAGTTCATGGTGAAAATACCAGGAACTATATGGTCACTTTTGTAAAAAAAGCCAACGGTCCCAAGCTGTTTGTAAACGGCCCGTCCAAACGGGAAGTGTTCCTAGATGATTATTTTGAATACAGACACGATATTTTGATCGCTAATATAGGTGACGAGCCGTTGACCGGTATCAAGGCGGAACTAATTGACGCCCAGCACGTTAAGCTGGACGACTACTGGATGGTCGGCGGGGAAAATAATGATACTCTGGCAGCCATGGGATATGATTCCTCCGGTACGGCGAACAATCTGGCGAAGATCCGGCTGATCCCCGATGGGGAGGGGGAGATCAAGGGCTGGCTGAAAGTTTCCGCGGACGGCCAGGAGGATGTGCTGATCGAACTGACAGGTTATGCCAGCACCCCGCATTTTGTGACAACCGAACTGGATGAAGCGGTGAAATATGTGCCGTATTCTTATGTGATCACGACCAGTAACATGTATGAGTGGAATAGGGTGACTTATAGCCTGGTCGAAGGTTCGCTACCTGCCGGCGTGGAGTTCTTCCCGGAGACTGGCGAGATTTACGGGGTTCCAAAGGAAACCGGCGAGTTTCCCATCCGAGTGAGGGCAGAATTTAGCAAGGCTGGATTTTCACCAACAGAAGCGAATTTTACTCTGACAGTTAATGACAATACAAACTTAAACGTATATGATGCTTCTGATAACGGATATGTGATCGAAGAACACATCGGTACGGAGATTGGTGAGGGGACGAGAGATTATCTGTTGGAGGAAATTTCGGATCAGGTGTTCGTTTCTTCCGGTGACTATGATGAGTTTGTCGATTTGTGGCTCAATGGAGAAAAGCTGGAATTCAGTGCGGATTATGTTCCAGAAAGAGGAAGCACCAAGATTACGATTAGCAGCCGTACTTTTGCCAATAAGGCGGTTAATGGACGCAACACGATCGCGGTGGAGTTCCGTGTGGGCGGTGACCGTGGCAGCGATTTGAGACGCACAGCGCAGAACTTCCGCTTGGAGAAGCCGCAGCAAGATTCCGGTAGCGATTCCGGTTCCGACAGCGGCAGTGGGAGTTCTGATTCCGGCAGCAGTTCTGATTCCGGCAGTACGCAGACCGCTGCGCCGGTGGGACAGACTGCGCAGGCCAATGCAGGGCAGGGCGGACAGAACGGAGGGCTTTCCAGCATCAATCTGTTGGTACACTTGGTTGGTGGCGATCAAACCTCTGTGTCGGGACTTCCTATGGAACTGCATTCCGAACCTAAGACAGCGGTTTCGGATGAAAACGGCTATGCCTGGTTCTTAAATGTAGAAGGCGGCGACCACACGTTGTTTGTAAAGGATTCCGGAGGGAATACATTAGCAGAAAAAAATTTTGAACTGGTCTTTGGTGAAGAAATACTCTTGACCGGCAATCAAATCATTGCGCCTTCCGGTTCAACGGTAGTATTGGAAGTGCTTGTTTCCGGTGACGGAGGCCTTGGGCTGGTGACGGCACAGGACGCTTCCCTGATGCAGGCTGCAGCAGGCGGCGAGACAAAGACAACGGCTGCGGCAGCCACCGGCGACAGCGCGGAGCCTGGACTGTGGTTTTTGATGCTTCTTATGGCGGCAGGCGTTCTGACAGGAACATATGCGGCGAGAAAACGTCGTTTTTAACTGGGCGGGAAGGATGTTGAAATAAGTGTGTAAAGATGGGGCCATGCGGTGTGTATGGCCCCTTTTTCCAGATAGCCCTGTGTTTCATCGACCTATGAGTGGGATGGGTACAGATGAAGCGATCCGCTGATAAGACAATGGGGGATAGACGCGACAAATGGATTTCAATTCTGTACTGCACGATACTTACGAAATAGAAGGACAAATCGGCGCCGGAGGCGGTGGAACGGTTTACAAAGCCTGGCATAAGCGTTTGGGGAAAGAAGTCGTCCTGAAAAAAATACATCATAGCGGTTTTCATAATGAAGAAGAGAAGGAAATCCTCAAAAATCTGAAACATTCCTATCTGCCGCAGGTGTTGGATTTTTTGGAAGTGGAAGACGGCGTTTTTACGGTTCTCGATTATATCCCGGGCGCTTCAATGGATAAATTCCTTAAGAGTGGACGTAAATTTACTCCAAAGCAGGTTGTCAGGTATGCCGTCCAACTCTGCGAAGTGGTGGATTATCTGCATCGGCAGAATCCGCCGATTATTCACGGGGATATTAAGCCGGCAAATATCATGCTGACGCCGGAAGACAATATTTGCCTGATCGATTTTAATATTTCCGGTGTCCTGGATGGGAAAAGCATGACTGTACAGGGATACACGCCGGGGTATGCCTCGCCGGAACAGGCGGCTGCTGTGCAAAAGGTTACGGATAGGGCAGTTGCTTTATCTCAGCCTGTAGATGCCCGCTCTGATATTTACAGTATTGCAGCAACGCTTTACCATCTTTTGACAGGTATCAAACCGGACAGGGATTTCAATAAGATCAGGCGCCCTTCCGAATTGGATGATAGAATCGGGGAGGGACTTAGCGTGATTCTCATGAAAGCGTTGAATCCAGACCCGAGGGCGCGTTTCCAGTCGGCGGAAGAGATGCGAAAAGCTTTCCAGGAATTGTATCGTTATGAATCGAAATATAAGCGGCTGATTTTCCGGCAGGAACTTATGTTTTTATCAATAGCGGTATGTATGGGGATCGGCGTTCTGCTGTTTTTTTTCGGGCGTAAGGAACTCGATGCGGAGGCGGAGAACGCCTATGTACAGACAATTTCCCTGCTAGGGGAAGCGGTCGAGCGGCAGGACGGTCAGGATGTAGAAACACTCTATGAAAAAGCGCGGCAGATGCGGCCTGAACGCATGGATGCCTGTTTCCAGCGCACAATTTATTTATATGCGCGGAGGGATTACGCGACCTGTCAGGAATTTATTGAGGGGACGATTCTGACGGAAGCTGATTGGACGGATGATGTGCGTATGGCGGACATTTATTTTCTATTGGCCAACTGTTATTTTGAACAGGGGGATTACAAGTGGGCGGTCGTAAATTACAGGACAGCAATCCTGAAAAATGGGGAGAATCCCGATTATTACAGGGATTATGCAATAGCATTGGCGAGGCAGAATGAGTTGGGGAAAGCAAAAGATGTACTCCAGACGGCGCGGACGAAAGGGCTTTCTACAGATGATCTTCTGCTCGTCGAAGGGGAACTAAAAAAAGATGAAGGAGATTTTGAAAGTGCAAAGAAGTCGCTAATCCAATGTATTTCCGAAACGGATGATGATCATGTTCGAATGAGGGCATATGTGATCTGTGATATGGTTTACAGGAATTTGTACGATCAATATGTTAAAGAAAATCGGGAAGGGGATAGCAAGGCAGGCATAGAATATCTGAATGAATCCAGAGCCCTTTTGGAAGAAGCCAGAACCAGGGTGGGCCTGGAAGATCGGCTTTTAATATACGAAAGGCTTGCGCAGACGTATATCGATCTGGACGAACTGACCTCTGATCATACCTATGGCATGAATGCCATTTCTGTGCTGCAGGATATCATCGATCAGGGTTGGGGCAGTTACATCACTTATAATAATATTTCGATCTTATATCAGAAAATGGGTGATTTGGAACAGGCGGAAGCCATACTGCGGCAGATGGAAGGGCTGTATCCGGATCAATACAATACCTATAAACGGAGGGCTCTTTTGGAAGTGGAGAAACAGAACAGAAAAGATAATGACCAGAGAGAATATGGGGATTTCCTGAAATATTATGAAAGAGCGAAAAGCCTTTATGAAGCGGCTCCCCCTGCTGCCGGGGATACGGAAATGCAGCTTTTGGACAATCTGCACAAACAATTGGAGACTGGCGGATGGCTGTAAGTATTCAAGCAACGCAATTTCTTATTGGAGGATCTGAAATGACTGTCGGACAGATGATGGTATATGGCGGGATTGGTTTGATCGTGTTGAGCGGTCTGGCGATGCTGCTCTGCATTCCGCTTTTTAACGCGCAAAGAAAGAAATATGTCAGAAAGATCTTGGAGGAATATGAATGATAGGACAATAAAGGGAGAGAAAGGGGAATTACAATGAAAGAAGTATTGAAGAAAAAGGGTGTGAAGGTTGCGCTGGGTCTAATTGGTATCGTGATGGCAGCTATCATTGTCGGATTTGTGGTTCAAGGCGGCAGGGAACAGAAATTGGTTACGTCCCATCTGGAACTGGCAGATAAATTCCTGGACGAACTGGACTATGAGCAGGCGATTGCGGAATACACGGCTGTATTGGAGATCGATCCGAAGAACCAGGAGGCTGCAAAACTGTTGGCCCTGGCCCATGAAGGCAAAGAAAAACAGGATGAAAAACAGAAAGAAATACAGGATTATCTTGCGGAGGCGGAACAGTACTTGGAAAAGGAACGTTACGGTCCCGCTATAGAGCAATACATGGCCGCGATGGAGGCAGACCCCGACGAGCCAAAGTATCAGGAATTGCTGGAGAATACATATCTGGAATATGCGCGATCCTGCATGGAAGCGGGAAATTATCAGGGGGCGGAGGAGTTGCTGGATCGGGGATATCAGACGATACCGACGGACACTTTTATGATCCGGATCGAGGAAATGGAGAAAGAGATAGAAGAGGCCAGAAAGATGGCGCAGGAACAGGCGCGCCGGGAGGCGGAGGAAAAAAAGAGACAGAACTGGGAAAAACCGAAAAACATTTATCAGTGGTTGATCGAACGACTGGGACTCATTACAAAATTCCCTTGGACTTTTACGCAGAAAGAGGATGACGAGTCTTATATTTACCATGTTTATTTTGGAAGGGACAATGTTGACGGAACCTTTGACGAGTATTATGAGGTTCATGTGAATAAGGGAACAGAAGAGGCAGAAATCGTCAGACATTTGACCTACGATAATAAGATAGGGGAGTGGAACGAAAGCAGAAGGAATGTTGGGAAAAAATACGATTTCAAGATCACGGCGGAGATAAAGGAAGAATATTTGGATTGCTGCGAGAAAAGGGATGCTTTTGAACAGTATATCGATCGTCTTGATGCTTATTTGATGGCAGAATGGAGTTATGGAAAAGAACGTGGATACCACCTGATGATGCAGAATCTTGAGATGCCGGAGGAAGGCCAGAACATCTGGAGCGGAGAGGTTTTTTATTATGACAGCGGATATGGGAATCTGTCAATGGCCGTGGAAGTTAATATCGCAGATGAAACCGCGAAGATCATTGGGTTGACTTTGGATCCGGGAGACAAGTCATCCGATACCCTGAAGGATATTATCGGGACTAATATTTCCGTTAAGCAGACGGATACAAAATAGAGTAGGGCGAAAAATGGCGATGAAAGAAGTATTGAAGAAAAAGGGTGTGAAGGTTGCGCTGGGCCTAATTGGGATCGTGGTGGCCGCTATCATTGTCGGGCTTGTGGTTCAAGGCGGCAGGGAACAGAAATTGGTTACGTCCCATCTGGAACTGGCAGATAAATTCCTGGAGGAACTGGATTACGAACAGGCGATCGCGGAATACACGGCGGTATTAGAGATCGAGCCGAAGAATACGGAAATGGAAACCGCCCTGTGTAATATATATTTGCAATATGCGGATAACTGCATAAACGATACAGCATACAACAAGGCATTGGACGTGTTGGAAAGAGGTTATGCGCAGTTACAGGATCCGGTATTGCAGGAAAAGCTGGAAAAGGTGAGGCAGGATCGCGAAGAACTGTGCCAACAGTTGGAACTGCCTTTTAAACCTGAGGATATTATGCTTTTTGGATATAAGCTGACGGAAGATCATTTTGAAGATGTGATCGCCAAGTACGGCTTGCAGCCCTGGGACGATACTCGTTTTTCCTTTATTGGTCATGCTACGAGTGTTTGGCGAGGGTGGGTTGATGGATGTGAACTACGGGCCGAACTGGAAGATGATGGTTCCAAATGGATTTGGGTACAAGTAGATGAAAACGCTTATGGTTCCAGTTATTCTGTACAACCAGATGGAGAGGTCACCTATCATGTGCAAACGGACGGATTGCTTTTATCTCTACAGGATCACTTTGCCGGAAGTTATAACCTTCCTTTGTTATCATATTACGATGATGCGTATGAAAGTTGGTATCAGGCCGTTCCTGCGGCAAAAATAAAAGAAATTGGGAAATACCAAAAAGAAGATAAAGATGGAGTTGTGCTTGAAAAGTGGGTTGTGGAAGATCCGTTAAACATAACATTTTCAGAATGCAGTAATGAAACCGGGCTTTATGGAGCAGAGTTATCTTATCGTTATTCGGATTTCAACTTTTCATTTTATGTCAGTATATTCAGCGGGCGCATCGGCGCTATTTTATATAGAGTGAAGCCAGGTAATCTGTAAAAAATATTCATGAAGCCGGAGAGGAGTAGGTTGTAATGCGGGAAATACTTAAGAAAAAAAGTGTAAGAATTGTTTTTGTTGTGATCTGTGCGGTAATTATTGCGATTATTGCTGGTTTAGCAGTGCAGAGCGGCCAGAAACAACAGAAGATACATGATCATTTGGAATTGGGAGCGAAGTTTCTGGACGAATTGGACTATGAACAGGCGATTGCGGAATATGCGGCTGTCTTAGAGATCGAGCCGAAGAATCAGCGCGCATTAAATGGTTTGGAAACGGTTTATCTGAAGTATGCACAAAAAATGGAAGAAGATGAAAAACTGGAAGAAGCCGGGCTTTTACTGGAACAGGGTTATCGCCAGTTTGAAATTGCCATTTTACAGGAGCGGGCGGCGGAATTAAAGGAAAAGCTGGAGCAGGAACAAGAGCAGAAGCAGACGCCGGTAGTCCAAAGGGAGCAGCCTGATCTGCCGGAAGCGGCCGTAACGCAGGAGCCAAAGGAGACTGAGAGTAAATCGGAGTTGCCCCCTCTGAACGCCGCCATGACTCCGGACATGTTTGGAATCGCAGGGCACAGCATAAACGAGGAGGACTTTGAAGCCCTTTGCGAAGATATAGGAATAACGCTGGCGGATGACCCCAACGGGACTTACGAAAAAAGAGGAAGTATAGAAAGCTTTTTTTCCGGATACGCAAATATGACTGATGAGGATGAGGCTTCCCTCACTTTTTTCCTTCCAGAATCTGATAAAGCTGATAATATTTATTATAATAAGCATGATGAAAAATTTAGTCTGGATCTTTTAATGACCATGGAAAATGCCGATGCGTTTTTGCAGATGGCTGACGCTTGTCAGATCAGTGCGCCGATTATGGTTGGAGATACTTATGAGGAATGGTGCCAACTGATAGAAAAAGAGAAGCTGGAAGCAAAAGGAGATATTCGAATCGACATGCTGGGAAGAAAAGAGTGCAGTTATCAGAATAAGGGGCAAGGTTTATCCATTGTTTATATTGAGCAGGATGGGGAGGATTTTGATGATGCCATTTCTGTATATCGTAGTTGCGAGTATATAGTTAAAACACCGGGACATAACCTAAGTGTTACAATATATGTGGAGATGGAAAACGAGACGATCTTCAGCCTTACGGTAGATTACAGATAAGGTTACAGCAAGTGATCTTTATAGCCCCTAAATTCCTCAATAAGCCGGAATGAAAAAGCGTAATCCCTGAGGTTGCAAAGGGGCTTCACCACGGCGCCGGAAACACAACAGTCACAAGTTGTAAAAGTCGTAAAACGCCCGTAAAATACGCGTAACGAATTGACAATACGCGAAACAGGGTTTAAAATACATATGGATTCTTACAAAAGAAACGATCCTGGAGGATGAAGATGAAAAAGTGGCTTGTTTTCATAGGCATTGCATTGACTCTTTCCGGTTGCGTACAGGCCCAGGAGAAAACGAAAGCGGACGACGCCGCGCAGGCGATGGCTGTCATAGATGACGGCACGCAGGTGGAAAGCTCTGTGGAAACAGAAACTTTCGCAGAGACAGAAAGCGCTGCTGAGACGGAAACTTCTGCAGAGACAGAAAACGCCATAGAGACGGAAACATCTGCAGAGACAGAAAACGCTGCTGAGACGGAAACTTCTGCAGAGACAGAAAACGCCATAGAGATGGAAAGCGCCGTAGAGACAGAAAGCGCTGCAAAGACGGAAAGCCGTAAGAAATCGACGCAGCCTTCGCAGAGCCCTACAGAAGAGGGAACGGCAGCGTCTGAAGAAGCGCTGGCGGCCGCCCCGACCCAGGCAGAGGTGACGGAAATAGGCAGGAGATATGTAGAGGATTGCGGCATGGATACGGGATATTGGATTATATACTATTCCGATGGCCATGAGGAGTATATCGATGGATGACCGGCACGGGGCTGTCGGCCAGAGGATGATAAGATTGTTGGGAGAAGTGTGAATTGAAACGCAAAGGACGCAGGCGGCGCAGGTATGGTCTGGTCCGATATAAACCGATCGGCTACGGCAGCGTGAGCAGAAAGAGGAAAAAGCGCAGGATACGCCGGATGATCCGTGAATTTCTGGCCGTTTTTGCCTGCACCGTTCTGGCGGTCGGTATCCTGTTTTTATTGGGGACTGCCGGGTACTATCTGTTTCTGCGCGCGGGCAGGCCGGTATTCGGAGAGGGAAAGATCAGGATCAGCCTGGAGAACGGCGGTTATACAGTGACCTGGCCGCCGCTGCAGGAGAGCGAGAAATGCCGCCTGTATTTATATGATGACGAAGAAGACGCTTACGCGCTGTATGGCGAATACGAAACGGAAGCGTTTTTGTCTGTACAGCCGGAGGCGGATCAAGCGCCTGCGCTGCGGCTGCAGGTGGTTCGGAATACGGAAATTTTGGGGATGCCTCATGTGGTGGAAGGGGAGAAAAAGGATATTTCCCTTGCGCTTGAGAGTCCCACGCGGCCGGCGCTGACAAAGAGCGTTGATGAGGAACTCAAGAAATGTTCCGTTTTCTGGACGGTCGGATTCGGCTGTGAATATGAGGTCTATTTAAGAGGGGAAAACGACGTCTGGGAGCTGTACGCAGAAGACGCGCCGGGGATGGTGCAACTGGATTTTGCCTACGGGATGAAGCTGCCTGACAGGGAGCATCCGATCTGTCTTGCGGTGCGCGAGGGACGGCGGGGAAACGGCTTTGTCCTCTATGGGGAGCTGTCCGATCCCATTTACATCGAGCGGAGCGAGCTGATGGGACAGGAAGAGGGGTTAAGCTACGGCCGGATCGACGTCTGTCAGTATATCCTGCGGTGGAAAGAAGGAAAGGGAAGATATTACGCGCTGCAGCAGTGGTCAGACAGGGCCGGGGACTGGGTTACCATGGCGACCTACGACTGGACGGATGAACTTTCCTATGAAACGGGGCGTCTGCCCTCCGGCACGCAGGTTCGCTTCCGGGTCGTGACTTATGACGATGAGGCGCAGCGGGACAGCGGCCAGTTTGTAGATGAACCCATGGAAACGTCTTTCCGCACGGAGTATTCCGTTTATTATTGCACGGTGTGGCCGATCACGCCTTTGGATCTGTTGGAGAGCGCGCAGGGCGGCAGCACGCTGGCAAAAGTGCCGGCGGGGGAGGCGCTGTGCGTGCTGGGCGAGGAAAACGGGTGTTTCAGGGTACGCTACAAAGATCATTACGGTTATGTGGATTCCCGTTATTGTCTGATCGACCTGCCGGAATACCTGGGAAATCTCTGCGCCTACAATATCACCAACAGCTACGATTCCATTTTCCGCGTCCACGGTTATGAGATCCCCGGCATTACGGGGGGCGTGGTAGAAGGGTATGAAGGCGTACAGCTTGAGGACGGCACCTTCCTGGTGCCCTATCTGTACCCTTGCGCGAAAAAGCTGATCTCGGCGGCGGAAGCGGTCAGGGAGGACGGCTATTATCTTTGTATCTATGACGCTTTTAGGCCCAATGAGGCCACGCGGTTTTTATATGATACCACGGAACTGCTTTTGGATTTTCCCGTTCCCAAACTTCCTGCGGAGGAGGAAATACAGGAGGGAGAAGAAACGGACATGGAGGGGGAAAACGGAGAGCAGCCGGACGGAGAGGGATCGGCAGCCCCGGACGATGGAGAAAACAGGCCGGAGGAGGATACGCAGCCGGAAGAAGGGGAAAGCGTCGATCTTTACGGCGGCCTGCAGCCGGAGGTGATCGCCCGGCTTGGGGAGATGGAGCCGGAACAGTTGGCTGCGGCAGGACTGTCTGAGACAGGCGCCGCCCTTTTGGACGGCATATCGGGTCAGACGGTAATGATGCTTAGAAATCTTTCTCCCGAGGAGATCCAGGTATTCCAGATATTGTCTGTCGATCTGCTGGAGGTGACGGGATTTTTCAAGCCCGGGGAAGAGGAAACTCCGGAGGAGGGACAGGAGCCGCAGACGGCGGGAGCGGAAGCGGCAGATCCGGGAACCGGAGATTTGGAAACGGCGGATCTTGAAACGATGGAACAGCGGACGCCGGAACAGATCGCGGCCGCCTATGGCATGACGCCGGATCAGTTGGTCGCAATCGCCGTGAACTATGGGCTGACGCCGGAGCTTTTGGGAAAGCTGAGCGTGATGACGCTGCAGGAGCTTTCTTCCTTAAAGAGCCTCGCGCCGGAAGAACTGGCGGCGTTTCTGGCATACCTGCAGGGGAATACCCAGACTTTCTATCAGGCCATGACGGACGGCAAATACCGGCTTGGCAGTTTCTTGGCCGCGCAGACCTCCGCCCATAACCGGGGGATCGCGCTGGATCTGACGCTGGAACGGCTGGATACCGGGGAAGGGCTGACGATGCAGACGGATATGCACGACCTCAGTTGGCATTCCGCCCTGCCTTACAACAACGAAAATGCGGATCTGCTGGCGAAGTATATGAAAGGGATCGGATTCAACGATCTGACCTCGGAATGGTGGCACTTCCAGGATGACGAAACGCGAAACGCCATAGGGCTGAACACCTATCTCGCCGACGGGCTGGAGATCACCGGATGGAAGAAAGACGATAGGGGATGGAGATACCGGCAGGAGGACGGAAGTTATTTCGCGGGCGGCGCGCTGACCATCGACGGACGCGAATATACGTTTGACGAAGAAGGATATTGTACGGAGGAGTAAAGCGGATGAAAAGGAGTTTGTTTTTGGCGGCCGGCCTGCTCGTCGCCGCCGGATGCTTCTGGATGAACGGCAGCAAGGCAGAGGCGCAGGAAGCTTCATTGGAGCCGCCCGCACAGGAAGTCCCCTATGGTTTTGTCCAGGCGGAAAACGGCGTTCTGTGGAAAAACATGGACGGGACCTGGGCGAAGGACTGCTGGATCCAGCTGGGGGATCTGAAGTGGCACCTGGACGGCAGTGGTTTTGTCCAGGTGGGTCTGACCGAGGTGGACGGAGCCGTTTATTATCTCCTGCCGACAGGGAATCTTTTTGCCGGATGGCTGCCTGTGGGAGAGGATATGTACTTCTTTGGAAACGACGGGATCATGGTAAAGGACGCCCAGGTGGGGCAGTACCGGTTCGGCAGCGACGGGAAACTGGTCGAGATCCTGCCGCAGGAAGCCTCGCCCCTTTCGCAGTGCGTGACAGAAGTCCTTTCATCGGTCACGAAGCCGGAGATGACGGCGGGGCAGAAATTGAGGGCCGCTTATCAGTATGTTCTGGATCACACCAGCTATAAGCGCACCTATGAAACGCCTGCGGGGGACTGGACGGGAGCCTATGCCCTGGAAGCCTTGACCACCGGGAAGGCGAACTGTTACCGGTATGCGGCCGCTTTTGCCAGCCTGGCCAGAGGACTGGGTTTTGAGGCGAGGGTCGCCACAGGGCAGATCAAATCCGCCAAAGGAGGCGTGACGCCCCATGGATGGACGGAAATCCTGATCGGGGAGGAATGGTATCTTTTCGACGCGGATATGGAGGATGCCAAAAAATGGGATTTCTACCAGAAAACCTATGAGGATTACCCGGTGAAACCGTTGATCAAGCAGGCGGAATGGCCTGTGGTCTTCTGAGGAGAAAAACATGGCCTTCAGTTCAATGCCTTTTCTGTGCGTTTTCCTTCCGGCAGGTTATCTGCTCTATTGCCTGATGCCTTCCCTGCGGGCAAAAAACGCGTTGCTGGTGGCGCTGAGCCTGCTGTTTTATGCATACGGGGAACCGGTATACGTTTTTTTGATGATCGTTTGCGTTTTCTGGAATTATCTGCTGGTCCAGGCCTTTGCAGGGAGATCTGAGAAGTCAAAAAAGGCGCTGCTGGCGGCGGGGGTGCTGCTGAACCTCGGGATGCTTTTCTTTTACAAATATACGGGGATGCTTCTGGAAACGCTGGGCTTTCTGACGGGGCGGGCCTTTCCGGCCGTACAGATCCGTCTGCCCATCGGCATTTCTTTTTTCACCTTTCAGGCCCTTTCCTATGTGATCGACGTGTACCGGGGCAAGGCGGAGGCGGAAAAAAGCTTTGGGAAGGTGCTGCTCTATATTTCCTTTTTCCCGCAGCTTATCGCCGGCCCGATCGTAAAATACACGGATATTGCGCAGCAGCTTGGAGACAGGCAGCAGTCCGCGTCAAAGACCGCCCAGGGGCTGCGCCGTTTTATCCTGGGGCTGTCCAAAAAGGTGCTGATCTCCAATACCATGGGCGTGGCGGCGGATTATGTGTACGCCCTTCCGGCGGCGGAGATCGGGATGGCGGCGGCCTGGACGGGCGCGGTCGCCTATATGATGCAGATCTATTTCGATTTCAGCGGATACAGCGATATGGCCATCGGTCTGGGAAAAATGTTCGGTTTTACGATCCGGGAGAATTTTGACCATCCGTATCTGGCGTCGAGCATACAGGACTTCTGGAGAAGATGGCATATTTCCCTGACAAACTGGTTTCGGGAATATCTTTATATCCCGTTGGGCGGGAACCGGAAAGGAAAGACCCGGACGTGGATCAACCGCCTGATCGTATTTTTCTGCACGGGGCTCTGGCATGGCGCGAACTGGACGTTTGTCCTCTGGGGGCTGTTCCACGGCCTGTTTTTGGCGTTGGAAACCGTTTTTGGCAAAAAAGGGGAAAAGAAAAAGACAGCGTGGATCGGGCATTTTTATGTGCTGCTGGTGGTCTGCGTGGGCTTTGTCCTGTTTCGTTCCGACGATTTGGGACAGGCCGGAAGGATGCTGGCGGCGATGTTTGCAGGCGCAAAAGGCGGCGCTGCGGTAACGGCGGCGGCCATGGCCCCGTTAAACGGCCTGTTCTGGGCAGCGCTGGCGGCCGCCGCGGTCTGCTGTCTGCCGGTCACAGAGTGGGTGCTTTGCCAAAGTAACGCCCGGCTGCGCAGCTTTTGGCGGCCTTTTTCCTACGCGGCCAGCGTCCTGCTTTTGCTGCTGTGTCTGTTCAGCCTGTCGGGCGGGACTTATAATCCATTCATTTATTTCAGATTTTAAGGAGCGGATAAGGTGGGGAAAAATCGGTTTTGCGGCGGAAAGCTTCTTCCTATCCTGTACTGTGCGCTGGTGCTGGGGATCTGCCTGATCCCTCTGGCGGGAATGCTCTTTTGGCCCACCATGCGGACGACGGAAAATACGGAACTTGCCAAATGGCCTGCCCTGACGGGGGAGGACGGAGTCAACATGGATTTTTTGCAGGAGGCGGGAGAGTATTTTACGGATCATTTTGCGTTCCGGCAGGAACTTGTGACGGCGGACGCCAGGATCAGAAGCGCGGTCTTTGGGACGTCTCCTGTGGACAGCGTGATCGTCGGGAAAAACGGCTGGCTGTATTATGAGGCGACGCTGGACGATTTTCAGCACAACCACAGCCTGTCCGACAGGATGCTGTTTAACATCGCGCATAACCTGGCGCTGATGCAGGAGTACGCCCGGAGCCTGGGCCAGACCTTTGTGTTTACCATAGCGCCCAATAAAAATTCCCTGTACGGGGAAAATATGCCCGCCCGGTATCAGTACCGGATCGCGGAAGAAAGCGACGCAGAGCGCCTTGTGCCCTGGCTGGAACAGGAAGGGGTATCCTATGTGGATCTGTACGCCCTTTTTGAGGGGCAGGAGGAAACGCTGTACTATGCGCGGGATTCCCACTGGAACCAGAAGGGCGCGGCGCTGGTCACCGACGCGCTTTTACAGGCCTGCGGACGCAAGGATCCCGGTTACGCTGCTTCTTCTTTAGGGGAAACCCGGGAATATCTGGGAGATCTGAACCTGATGGTTTATCCGGTGGGGGCGCAGCCGGAGAAGGAGGTCCTGTATGCCCCGGAAGGCGGATGGACGTATCTGCAGGGGGACGATGTGGAGGACGACTATATTCAGACCGCATCTGAGGCGGGGAGCCAGAACCTGCTGATGTACCGGGATTCCTTCGGCAATTCCCTGCTGCCCTTTTTTGCCCGGGAATTTAAACAGGCGACTTTTTCCAAGTTTGTCCCCTATCCTATGACGGATCTGATCACGGCGGAATCGGATGTCGTGATCCTGGAAAAGGTGGAACGGCATCTGCCGACGCTGGGAAGCGTTCCGCCCCTGATGAGCGCTCCCCAAAGAAAACTCCCGGGCTCCGGTGAAAAAACGGAAAGCGATACGACGCTGCATCTGCAAAAGGAGGGAAGCTACTGGAGATTTTCGGGCGTGGCCGATTCACGGTATATGCGGGATGACAGCCCGATCCTTCTGGAGATCACGGACGGGGCGCAGACCCGGGTTTTTGAGGCGTTTTGCGTGCAGCTTACGGAAAAGGGCGAGAAAAACGATTACGGCTTCACGCTGTATCTGCCAATGGACCAGGCGGTGGGGACAGAGTTTGAGGTAAAGGTGCTGACCGGTTCAGAAGGGGACGTTCGGATCTTATACGAAGGAAAGACGGGTGAAAGCGGCCGATGAAAAAGTTTTTTTTGGCTCTTATGCGGATCCTGCTGATCTGTCTGGGAATAGGGCTTTTTTTTGCCGCCGCTTTCGGAGTAGGGATGCTGCTGCAGCCAAGAGGTGCGAAACCGGTCTTTCCTGCAGGGGCGCTGCAGGTCAGCCTGGAGGAAGGGCGGCTGAGCCTTTCCTGGCCTTCCCAGCTTTCCATTGCCAGATGCCGTATGGCATACAGCTTCGACGGGGCCGAATATACGCCGCTGGGGGAATACCCTTCGGGCAGCGTGATCCTGGAGGGCGTATCGGAGGGGCAGAAGATCTACCTGCGGCTGCTGCCGATCCGGGAAACGGTCAATCTGCTGCATATGACCCGGGAGAAAGAGGGGGACGTTTCGGAATTTCTGATCGAACCGGCCTCGCTGCAAAAGCCGGATCTGACGTGCGATGTGGACAGCGTGGACAAACGGATCTTTCTGGCCTGTACGGGAACGGACGGAAAGGATTACGAAGTTTATATTCAGGATGAAAATGGGGAATGGCAGAGCATTGGCGTATCCGATGGTTCCCTGATCTGTTTGTCCGCAGGGGCGGATTTCAACGTGCTTCGGGATCGGGATACGATCCAATTCACCGTCAGGACGATGGTGCAGGAAAACGGATATGTTTCCTACAGCGCCTTTGCGGAACCGGTGTCCATATCCCACAGGGAGCTGTTCGGGGGACAGCTTAATCTGACCTATGAGGAGCTGGGGGACCGGCGGTACGCGCTGGACTGGGAAAGCGTGGAAGGAAAGTACTGCGAAGTACAGCAGTGGTCATCCGTGGAAAATGCCTGGCTGACGCGCGCGGTGCTGGAAGGGAATGAGACGGAATATGAGGTGGGAACCCTGCCTTCCGGAAGCCAGGTGCGGTTCCGGGTTGTCGCTTACGATACGAAACAGCAGAAGGAAACGGAGGATTTTACCGCCGATCCCTACGAGGTCACGTTCCGCGTGGAGGTATCGCCGTTGTATTGTACCGTATGGCCCCTGTTGGATCAGCCGTTTTGGGAAAATGCAGACGGCAGCGGACGGCTGGGGAGCGTTCCGGCGGGAACGGCCCTTTGCGTCCTGAGGCAGGAGGGGGATTATTTCCTCGTCCGGTATCAGGATACGGCTGGCTGGGTAGACGGAAGGTATTGTATGATCGATCTGGCGGAGTATCTGGGGGATCTGTGCGCCTATGAGATCAAAAACAGCGATTCTTCCATTTTCCGGGTTCACGGATATGACGTCCCGAAGATTTCCAATACGGTGATCCCGGGCTATGAGGATATCTGCACGGGGGAGGAAAAATATCTGGTGCCTCTTTTATACCCTACGGCAAACCGTCTTTTGCAGGCGGCCAATATGGTTCGGCGGGACGGCTACCGGCTGCGGATCTATGATGCCTTCCGCCCCAACGAGGCGACCCGGTATCTGTATTCCACCATGAGCGCTGCGATGGGCAAACGGATCGAGGCCGAAAATCTGGGAAACGGGGATGCAAGCCGGATCGGGTTGACCTACGGCAGCGTCATGACGGGGGGCCGGTACGGGCTTTCCTCTTTCCTAGCCAGTTCTGTCTCGGCACACAACCGGGGCATCGCGGTGGATCTGACATTGGAGGAGCTGGAAAGCGGACAGACCCTTTCCATGCAGACGGAAATGCACGATCTGAGCTGGTATTCTTCTACGGCCCAGAACAATGAAAATGCGGATCTGCTGGCGCGTTACATGATGTCGGCGGGTTTCAGCGACCTGTTTTCCGAATGGTGGCACTTCCAGGACGACGATATCCGGGCGGAACTCGATCTGTATACCTATATGAGAAAAGGGGTTTCCCCGGAGGGCTGGAAAAAAGACGATACAGGCTGGCGTTACCGGAAAGCGGACGGAAGCTTTTATACCGGTACGGCGGCGGAAATAGAGGGCAGGGAATATCATTTTGACGAGGACGGATACTGCCAGGAAAGCTTTGCTTATGAGGCAGAGTGAATAAAGCAGGGAAAAGTTTTTTCAGAGGAAGAACGAGAATGAAAGCGATCATGCAAAAGAAGGACATCTGGATCTTCCTGGCGGCGGCCGCCGTTCTGGCGATGGCCGCAGCCGTTGGCTTTGGCGCCGCACAGGCCAGGAAGGCGCAGGAATACCGGGAGCATATGGCGGCGGCGGATCGCTGCCTGGCGGGAGCAGAGTATGAACAGGCGATCGTAGAATACGAGGCCGCCCTGTGCCTGGAGCCGGATGACGGGGCCGTGCGGCAGGCGATGGTACTGGCCTATTTAGCTCAGACCCAGTCCTGTCTCGATGAAGCGGAGTTTGAGAAAGCCGACAATATCCTGCAGACAGGTCTGGAGAGGACCGGAGCCGCCGTGCTGGAGCAGAGGATCCAGGAAGTGCGTAAGCTGAAACAGGAAAAAGAAGAGGCAGAGAAAGCTGCGCAAGAGGCCCTGATCGCGGCAAAAGAGGAAGGGGCAGAGGAGGCCAGGCAGGAGGCGGAGAGAAAAGCGAAGGAGGAGATCGCAACCCCCTTAAAACAGTGTGTGACGCAGATTTTGGCCTCGACCGTGACAAACGATATGTCAGCGGAAGAAAAGCTGAGGGCCGCCTATCAGTATGTCCTGGATCATACCAGCTATAAACGGACTTACGAAACGCCGGAGGGAGACTGGACCGAAGGCTATGCGCTGCAGCTCCTGACCACGGGGGAAGGGAACTGTTTCAGGTATGCGGCCGCTTTTGCCAGCCTGGCCAAGGGCCTGGGGTATCAGGCGAGAGTTGCCACGGGGCAGATCCGTGCTGCCCGGGGAGGGCTGACGCCCCACGGATGGACGGAAATCCTGATCGGGGAGGAATGGTATATTTTCGACCCGGACATGGAGGACGCCAAGAAGCAGGATTATTACTGGAAAACCTATGAGAATTACCCGGTAAAGCCGTTGAACAAAGAAAAAGAATGGTCCGTAGAATTTTAGGGAAACGCTGAGAAGGGCATTTCCTTAGAAGGGAGCGCAGCGAGCAGCTTTTGTTAAGCGCGTTGCGCTCCTTGCATTTTCCCGGGGAATCTGCTAGAATATACGTTGGATTTGTATGTGGATCGAAAATGCAATGGGAGAACAGAGTACATGAATATTTTCGAGAAGGTTTTTGGAACCCACAGTGAAAGGGAATTAAAGCGGATCGAGCCGATCGTCGAGAAGATCGAACAGCTCCGTCCCGCCATGATGGAGCTTACGGACGAACAGCTTCGGGATAAGACGAGGGAATTTAAAGAACGGCTGGCAGGCACGGAGACGCTGGACGACCTGATGCCGGAGGCCTATGCGGCGGTCCGGGAAGCGGCCAGGCGCGTATTGAACATGGAGCATTTCCGGGTGCAGCTCATCGGCGGCGTGATCCTGCATCAGGGCCGTATCGCGGAGATGAAGACCGGCGAAGGCAAAACGCTGGTGGCGACCCTGCCCGCTTATCTGAATGCCCTGGAAGGCAAGGGCGTGCATGTGGTCACGGTCAATGACTATCTGGCGGCCCGCGACGCCCAGTGGATGGGGGCGGTACACGAGTTTCTGGGCCTGAAGGTGGGCGTTATCCTAAACACCATGAAGCCCGAGGAACGGCGGGAAGCCTATGCCTGCGATATCACCTATGTGACCAACAATGAACTGGGGTTTGACTACCTGCGGGACAATATGGCCATCTATAAGGAACAACTGGTGCAGCGGGGCCTGCATTACGCCATCGTCGATGAGGTGGACTCGGTGCTGATCGACGAAGCGCGCACGCCGCTGATCATTTCCGGCCAGAGCGGCAAGTCCACCAGCCTGTATGAAGCCTGCGATATCCTGGCGCGGCGGATGGTGCGGGGCAAGGATATGGAGGACCTGTCCAAGATGGACGCCATCATGGGCATCGAGCAGGAGGAAACGGGGGATTTCGTCGTCAACGAGAAGGACAAGGTGGTCAACCTGACTGCCGAGGGCATCACCAAGGTGGAGCAGTTCTTCGGCATCGACAATCTGGCGGATTCGGACAATCTGGAGATCCAGAACAATATCATCCTGGCGCTGCGTGCCCATAACCTGATGCACCGCGATAAGGATTATGTGGTCAAGGACGATCAGGTGCTTATCGTGGATGAGTTTACCGGCCGTATCATGCCGGGACGCCGCTATTCCGACGGTCTGCATCAGGCTATCGAGGCCAAGGAGCATGTGAAGGTGAAGCGGGAGAGCAAGACGCTGGCGACTATCACCTTCCAGAATTTCTTTAATAAATTTGAGAAAAAGGCCGGCATGACCGGTACGGCGCTGACGGAGGAAAAGGAATTCAGGGATATCTACGGCATGGACGTAGTGGAGATCCCTACCAACCGTCCTGTGATCCGTATCGATCACCATGACGCGGTATATAAGACCCGGCGGGAAAAGCTCCACGCCATTGTGGAGGCGGTGAAGGAGGCTCACGCAAAAGGGCAGCCTGTCCTGGTCGGCACCATTACGATCGAGGCTTCCGAAGAGCTTTCCGGTATGCTGCGCCGGGAAGGGATCCAGCATAAGGTGTTAAACGCCAAGTTCCATGAGCTGGAAGCGGAGATCGTGGCGGACGCCGGTATTCACGGCGCCGTGACCATCGCCACCAACATGGCCGGCCGTGGTACGGATATCAAGCTGGACGAAGAGGCCAAAGCCGCCGGCGGCTTAAAGATCATCGGTACCGAGCGCCATGAGTCCCGCCGTATCGACAACCAGTTGCGCGGCCGTTCCGGCCGTCAGGGGGATCCGGGGGAATCCAAGTTTTATATTACCCTGGAGGACGATCTGATGCGGCTATTCGGCTCCGGGAAGATG
>X22_European_Rabbit__coassemble_102_pt1 | contig 21972 bp, 14 predicted proteins | sample X22_European_Rabbit__metabat2_low_PE_003 | metagenome-assembled genome bin X22_European_Rabbit
GCAGAGGAAAGCACAGCGCCGCAAACTGAAGCGGAAGAAACGCCGGTTGCGGAGAAGGTGGCGATGGAAACGAAAGCGATGGAGACAGCGTCTAAAGAGGATGCAGAGGCCGGGCAGAGCGAGAAGATGCAGAAAAAGAACGCGGCAGAAATTTTGGCCGACATGAACGTGGGATGGAACCTGGGCAATACCTTCGATGCCCACGGGGCTTCTGACCCTGCGAAGGAGGAGACTTACTGGGGAAATCCCGAAACGACGAAGGAAATGATCGACGCGGTGCGCCTCCAGGGCTTTAATACCCTTCGGATCCCGGTCACCTGGAACGACCATTTGGGCAGCGCGCCGGACTATCAGATCGATCCGGCCTGGCTTGACCGGGTGGCCGAGGTGGTGGATTATGCCTATAGCGAGGGCATGTATGTGATCCTGGACACCCACCACGAGCCGGACTATTGGCTGAAACCCCAGACGGAAGGGCTTGATGAGGTAAAGCAGGAGCTTTGCGCCATCTGGAAGCAGATCGCCCTGCGCTTTGCCGATTACGGGGAGAAGCTGCTGTTTGAGGGGATGAACGAACCCAGGATCAAAGGCTCCGCCGAGGAATGGAGCGGCGGCACGGCGGAGGGCCGGGAGGCGGTCAATGTTTTAAACGCGGCGTTTGTGCAGACCGTGCGGGAGTGCGGCGGCAATAACGCTTCCCGCTGCCTGATCATCTGCCCTTACGGGAATTCCGCCACCTATGAATCCATCACGCAGCTTGCGATCCCCGCCGATGATGAGAATATCGCCGTTTCGGTGCATCTGTATACGCCGTACTTTTTCACCTATGAGCCGGGGGATCAAAGCATCGTTGAGTGGGACGGGACGCTGAAAAAAGATATCGCCTCCGCCATGGACCTGGTGGACAGAAACCTCATCGCGAAGGGCGTTCCCGTGATCGTCACGGAGTTTGGCGCGGTGCATAAGACCTATACGGACGAAAACGGGGAGAAGAAGGATAATACGGACCAAGTGGTGGCATGGCTGGCGGATTATATGCAGATCGCCAACCAGCACGGGATCCCCTGCATCTGGTGGGACAACGGCATTTATGATTCGTCCGGGGAGAAATTCGCCATTTTTGACCGGAGGGGGCTGACCTGGTTTTCCCAGAGGATCGCGGACGCGCTGATACAGGAGGCGTTATGAAAGTCAGATTTCATCTTCCGGGATTAAGGCATACCTATCCGCTGAATATGCTCGTGGCGAATATGCTGCGCAGCTTCCCGGAATTTTTCAGGCCGGGGGTGGAGATCGCGTCCTTTTACGGCGAATTTCCCACCTCCCGCTGGAACGGCGGCCGGTTTTCCAATGGCGATCAGTGTGACGCCGGGTATATCCGCCATGTGGTCGAGTCCATCAACAGCCAGGGGATCGGGATCTGCTATACCTTCACCAATCCGATGATCACGCCGGCAGATTTGAATGACCCCTACTGCAACTTTTGCATGATGGCGGCGGATAACGGACAAAACGGAGTGCTGGTGGTCTCCCCCCTGTTGGAAGCCTATATCCGGGAAAAATACCCCGGCTTTCAGATCGGCAGTTCCGGCGATAAGCAGATACAGGATGTCGACGCGCTCAACCGGGAGCTGGAGCAGGATTACGGCCTGGCGGTGCTGGACTACAATCTGAACAACCGTTTTGACCTGTTGGGCCAGATCGGACACAGGGAAAAATGTGCGGTTCTGGTGAACTCCTGCTGCGTGCCCAAGTGCCCCAGAAGGGAAGAACACAATAAACAGGTGGCAAGACAGCAGTACGTCGTGCTGAAAAACCGCGGGATGTCTCCGGATAAACAGGCGCCGGTGCCCGACTGGCACTGCGAATATAAGGGCCGCAATTCCCTTTATACGATCCGGGATTACCCGACCTTCGTATCGCCCGATGATATCTGGGAGAAATATGTGCCCATGGGCTTTGAGAATTTTATGATCGAAGGCAGGACGGCCAATCTGTTCAGCCTGATCGACCGATATGCGCATTATATGATGAAGCCGGAGCGGCGGGATGAGGGGCGCCTGATGCTGACCCTCAGCCTGGAGAGGAGCCGGGTCATTCAGGTAAATAAGCCAAGGAAGAGCCCATGGATTTGACGCGGGTTCTTTCTGAGAGCGCTGCTTTTGGACCGCCAAGCGGCGGCGGAAAACGGGAGGGAAAGGCGGCATGGAGGAAAAGATGGAGATGCAGAATTTGAAATTACCCAGGCTGTTGAGCGACGGCGCGGTGTTACAGTGCCAAAAACGGATTCAGATATGGGGATGGGACAGCCCGGGCAGGACGGTCAAGGTACGGTTTTTAGAGAAAGAATACAGCGGTTCGTCCGGAGAGGACGGCCGCTGGCAGGTTTGGCTGCCCGCCTGTGATCCCGGCGGGCCTTATCTTCTGGAAGTTTGGGACGACGCAGGAGAGAGGATCTGCCTTTCGGATATCCTTGTGGGGACAGTGTGGTTCTGTTCCGGACAGTCCAATATGGAACTGCCCATGGAGCGGGTGCGCGACCGTTATCCCAAAGAGGTTGCGGACTGTGAAAATCCCCGGATCAGGACGTTTAAGATCACGGAAAAGGCAGATTTCAAAGGGCCTGCAGAGGAGCTGGACAGCGGCGAGTGGAAGGCGGCCGCGCCGGATACGATCCTGCGTTTTTCCGCCACCGCCTATTTTTTTGCTAAAGAGCTGTTCGACAGGACGCAGATCCCGGTGGGCTTTATCGATGCCAGCCTGGGGGGTTCTTTGATCGAGTCCTGGATGAGCCGCAGGATGTTGGAAGGCTATGAAGACAAGCTGGCGCTGGCGGACCGGTACGCGGATCCCGATTTCGTGTCCGGGGTGCTTGCGCAGAATATGAGGCAGGCCGTGTCATGGCACAGGGAGCTGGACAGCCAGGACAGAGGGCTGGCCGAGGGTTGGGAAAAGGAAGAGACGGACCGTTCCCTCTGGGAACCGATCTGTCTGCCCGTTTTTTTTGCCGATTCGGCTCCGGGCGCCTTCATCGGCAGCCTCTGGTTTTGTAAAACCTTCGATGTGCCCGCCGATATGGCCCTCAAAGAAGCCCATCTGTGGCTGGGGACGATCGTGGACAGCGATACTGCCTACATAAACGGCGTGCGGGTGGGGCATACGGACTATCAGTATCCGCCCCGCAAATACCGGGTGCCGGAGGGGCTTTTGCGGGAAGGCCGCAACACGTTGGTGATCCGGGTGATCTGCGAGCGGGGCAACGGCAGATTTACGCCGGAAAAAAGATATGCCCTCTGGGATGCCTCCCATGAGATCGATTTAAGCGGCGGCTGGCTGTACCGGACAGGGGCCGTCTGTCCTCCGGCGCCGGGGACGGATTTTGTGAACTGGAAGCCTACCGGCCTGTATAACGGGATGACGGCTCCCTGCCATTCGTATGTGATCCAGGGCATCCTCTGGTATCAGGGGGAATCCAACGCCGGAGAGCCGGGGACTTATCTGGACCTGACCCGGCGGATGGTGGAGGGATACCGGCGCTGCTGGCAGGAGGAGCTTCCGTTTTATTTCGTACAGCTTCCCAATTTTACCATCGATCTGGCCGGTAACGAAAGCGACGGGACCGCCAGCGGATGGCCCCAACTGCGGGAGGTGCAGCGGCAAAGCCTGCGGATTCCGGGGACGGGCATGGCAGTTGCCATCGACCTGGGAGAAGATAACGATCTGCATCCGCATAACAAAAAGGATGTCGGGCGCAGGCTGGCGCTGCTGGCGCTTCGGAAGGTTTTTCATCAGCCCGTGGAATGCGGCGGGCCGGAGCCGACAGCCGTGGAAGTACAGCCGGCCCGGGAGGGGGAGGTCTGCCTGAGGCTGCGGCTTGCCCACAGCGACGGCCTGTATGCCGCCAGCGTCAAGTCGGACAGGCTTCTGGATTTTGTATTGGAAGGCCGGGACGGCGGGCTGTATCCCATGCAGGCGTCGATCGAGGGCCGGGACATCCTGCTGACGGCAGAAGCGTCAAAGGATGGCGCCTTCGCCCTGCGGTATGCGTATGGGAATACAAACCGGGGCGCTCTCGTCTACAATGGGGCCAACCTGCCCATGAGCCCGTTTTTGCTGGAGCTTTCGCCCCGTCGCGTAAACGCTCCGAAATGGGGATTAGGATGGGAGAAGAAAGCGCTGCCGCTTGTATAAAAAGGAAGGGAACTTATGTATCTGGATCTGTCTGGAGAATGGCATATCAGGCTGGAAACGAAAAACGGCGTACAGGAAGGCAGGATCTGTCTGCCGGGCATCCTGCAGGCCCAGGGCTACGGGGATCCCATCGACCGGGATACGCCCTGGGTGAGCAGCCTTCACGATCCTTTTTTCTGGGAACGGGAGGAATACAAAAGGGAGCCGGGAGAAGCTTTTCTGGTTCCCTTCTGCGCCCAGCCGCCCAGGCATTTTCTGGGAGAGGCGGTCTATGAGCGCACCTTTGTGATACCGGAGACGGCGGAGGAGTGGCTCCTTTATCTGGAAGCCGTTCACTGGCGGACGAAAGTGTGGGTGGATGGAGAACTGCTGGGCGGGGACTGTTCCCTGTGTACGGCCCATAAGATCGGGCTGGGAAGGCTGACGGAAGGCGTCCACAGGCTTTCGGTCGCCGTGGACAATTCCATGCAGTATCCGTACCGTCCCGACGGCCATGGCGTGTCTGACGCCCTGGGCGCGTCCTGGAACGGGATAGCCGGGGAGATCGCCCTGATGACCGCACAGGAATGGCGGGAAAGGGAGAAAGAACGCCGCGCTTACGCCAACGCCCATCCGAGGCGAATACAGGTCAGGGACAAGAAATTTTATGTGGATGACAGGCCGGAGTATTTCCGCGGCACCCATATGGGAGGAGAGTATCCGCTGACCGGATATCCCGCCTGCAACCGGGAATTTTGGAAGGAAAAATTTGAGATCCTGAAAAAATGGGGGCTGAATTTTGTCCGCTGCCATTCTTTCTGCCCGCCGGAAGCGGCCTTTGCGGAGGCGGACGAAGCAGGCGTTTATCTGCAGCCGGAATGCGGCATGTGGAACCATTTTGAACCGGGGATCCCCATGCTGGACGTCTTGAAGGAGGAAACAGTGCGGATTCTTTCGCAGTTCGGCCACCATCCTTCCTTCGTCCTTTTTTCCTCCGGCAACGAGCCGGACGGGGACTGGGAGCAGCCCTTAAAGGAATGGGTAAAGCTGGCCCGCGAGACGGACCGGAGGCTGGGATATGAGGGGCGCAGGGTCTATACGGCCCAGAGCGGCTGGCATTACAGCGAACCGCCGAAGGATGTGGGGGGAGTGGATTATCTGTATTTCCACCGTTCCGGCTTCGGCCCCTATCTTGGCGGAAGGATCCGGGGGCCGGAGGGCTGGCAGGGCAGGGATTATGCGCCTTCTTTGGAAGGGGCCGTTCTGCCCTGTATCTGTCATGAACTGGGACAGTGGACGTCCTATCCGGATTTTCGCGTGATGGAAAAGTTCACGGGATACCTGCAGCCGGGAAATTACAGGCTGTTTTCCGAAAGGGCAGAGAAAAGCGGGCTGCTTTCTTTGAACCGGGAATTGGCCTATGCCTCCGGCCGCAATCAGGTGAGGCTGTATAAAGAAGATCTGGAAGCGAATTTCCGCACGCAGGGGCTGGAGGGCTTTGAACTGCTGGATCTGCACGACTATCTGGGACAGGGCAGCGCGCTGGTGGGGATCTTGGACGCTTTCTGGGACAACAAGGGTTACATTACGCCGGAGGAATTTCGCCTCTTCTGCGGCCCTACGGTGCTGTTGGCCCGGTTTGGCTCCTATGTATATGGAAAAAAAGACAGGGTGCAAGTTCCCCTGGAGATCTGTCATTACGGACAGCAGGAGATCCGGGACGCCAGTCTGGAGTGGGAACTGACCGGGGAAGGAACGGATACAAAACCTCTGGCCCAGGGGAGCATTGCGGTCCCCCGGGTCTTATGCGGCCAGAAGCTTTCCTTAGGCAGCGCAGAATTTTCCTTTGGGCAGGATAGTGCAGTCGGCGCGCTGCGCTTTGTGGCGCGGATCAGGGGACTGTGCTGCAACCAGTGGCCGGTCTATGTCTATGAAGAGGAAGAGGAGACGGCAGAGGAAGAGGCCCTTTTGACCCGGGATTGGGCGGAGGCCAGAAAACGGCTTTTGCGGGGTGAGAGGGTCGTCTATATGCCCCATTTGTCCGATCTGGATTACGACTGCCCGCCTGTCAGCCTGCGCAACGTATTCTGGAACGGCCAGATGGGGCCTGCCTGGGGGCGCAGCCTGGGGCTTTTGATCCAAAAGGAGCATCCTCTGTTTTCCCGTTTTCCGACAGAGGCAGACGGGGGCTGGCAGTGGGAGGATATTCTGGCCGCGGCCAGGGGTTTTTGGATGGACCGTCTGCCGCAGATCGATCCCATCGTCCGGGTCATCGATGACTGGAACCGGGGACTTTCCTTGTCCCTGATCTGGGAAGCGCAGGTGGAACAGGGGCGGCTGTTGATGGTCACCGCCGATCTGGAAGGCTCCCATCGGAAACGGCCCGCGGCCAGGGCCTTGCGGAAGGCCCTGACGGCCTATGCAGCTTCCCCGGCGTTTGCTCCGGCGCAGCGTGCTGCCCTCGGACAGATCGAAGCGAGGCTGTTTCCCGTCCGGCGCATGGAACAGATCACAAGGAGTGTGACCTGCCTAAGGATTGAAGCAGAGAGCGGCACGCTGGGCGGGGAGGCGCTGCAGGCGCGGCATAGCGAACCTTTCTGTCTGGCCGTTGCAAATCCTGACCGCGCTTTTTATGCCGCCGGGGAAAGTTATCCGATCCGTGTCGATATCGAGCTGAAGGAAGAGATGGAAATAAACGGGCTGCTCTATGTGCCGGCCCAGCGCAGCCGGATGCGGGACGGGTTTGTCCGGGAATATGAGATTTTCTATAGACGGGCGGGGGAAAGCCGGTGGAGGCCCGCCGCCAGGGGCAGCTTTTTAAACACCTCCCTGTCCCAGCGGGCGATGTTTCTGACGTCGGTCAGGGCCGTGGCGATCCGTTTTTGCGTCCTGTCCGCCTACGGAGGGCAGGAAGGACCCTTCTGGATCCAGGATCGGGAAGGGTATCATGCGATCCGTCAAAAAAAGCCGGCTGCCATGCTGGCAGCCGGGCTGCATGTGATCTGTCCGGGAGACGAAGAGGGAAGAGCGCTGGGGCGGTATGCTTCCGACCGGTTGTTTTGGGCCGGGGAGCAAAAGAGCGCCACGAAGGAGATCGAGGCCTGATCCGATGGAGTGCAGACCGGCAAAAGGGGTCAGCGTTCCAGACGGAGCATCCCGAAATATTTGTCATGGGCCTCCTGGTATTCCCGGTTAAATTCTTCGTCCCGGCCCGAGTGGAGACGGGAAACATAATCGTGTACCTGATGCCGCAGTTGGGGCATCGCCCGGGCGATGGCGGCCACGCCGATGTTGGAGCAGATATCGGAGATGCGTTCCGCGTCGGAGAGCAGGTTTAAAAACTCCGTCCCGGCCAGAATGGAGCAGGCGCCATTGCGCAGCCTCTCCAGATGGTTGTTCTGCAGGGAGTTGATCATATCGTCCACCACTTCCTCCAACGGCTCGATGCGGCGGGCGGCGTTGATATCCCTGTTCCGGAAGCTGCGGATGGCCAGATCCAGGATCGTGCCAAGCAGCTTTCTCAATACGGTGAGTTCCGACAGGGCGGCCTCGGAAAAGGAGGTCTGATTGTCGTTCAGCGCCTGGGCGCATTCCGCGATATTGAGGGCATGGTCGCTGAGCCGTTCAAATTCCGTGACCAGGGAATGGTAGTGGTTCATGATCTCCAGGTGGTTGGGAGCCGTGATATGGGCGGAGAACTGCACCAGGTAATTGCTGATCCGGTCCGCCATTTTGTCGACCAGATCCTCGTCCTCCCGGATCTGGGCCTCCTTTTTTTCGTCATAGGAAAAGAGCACCTCAAAGGCCCGTTTGATGTTGTTATAGGCCACGTCGTACATCGCGTCCAGGGCCTCATGGCAGCGGCCGAAGGCCAGGGCCGGCGTGTTGAAGAACACGGGGCTTAGGGCGTCCAGCAGTTCGTCATATTTTCCTGTCGCCGCAGGTTCGTCCTTTACGAGCCGGCGGCTCTGTTTTTCATAAAAGGGCAGAAGCGGGAACAGCAGGATCGCGCAGGAGAGGTTAAAGAGCGTATTGGTGTTGGCGATGCCGCCGGAATAGATCACCCGGTTCCAGAGGTTGTCCAACAGCCCCAGCCGGTGGACGACGGTGACCGCGATCAGGATGGCAGCGGTTTTGCTCAGATTAAAGAGGATGTTGACGATGCCCACCCGTTTGGCGTCGGGCCTGGCGCCGATATTGCAGACGATGGCCGTGGTAACGCAGTCGCCCAGGTAAATGCCCATCAGCACCGCGTAGATGGCGCTGAAGGTGAGCCGCCCGGAGGTGGAAAAGGCCTGCAGGATCCCGATGGTGGCGGAAGAACTCTGGAGGACAAAGGACACGCCGGCGCCGATGAGATAGCCCAGGACCGGATCCTTGCCCAGTCTGGAAAAAAGCTGTTCGACGACGCCGTTTTCCGTCAGGACGCTCACCGCTCCCGTCATGTTCAGAAGGCCGGAAAAGAGGATCCCGAAGCCGATCACGATCTGGCCGACTTTGCGGGAGGATTCGGTCTTTAAGGCCATGATCAGAACGATCCCCACGATGAGCGCCAGGGGCGCCAGGGTGGAGGGGCGGAAAAACTGCAGGAAAGAAGTGCCGGAGGCGTCCAGATCCAGAAGGCGGATGATCTGGCCCGTGACCGTGGTGCCCACGTTGGCGCCGACGACGATGCCGAGGGACTGGCGCAGGGAAATGATCCCCGCGCCCACCAGCCCAGAGGTGATGACGATGGTGGCCGTAGAAGACTGGATCACCGCGGTCATCACAAGGCCCAGCAGGAACGCTTTTAACGGCGTATTGGTGAGATGTTCAAGCGCTCTTTTGAGCGTGCCGGAGGAGCTTTCCTTCAGGCCGTCGCCCATGATGCGCATTCCGTACAGGAACATGGCCAGGCCGCCCAACAGTGTGATCAGATTGAAGAGATTCATATTTTCTCCATGCCGCAGGCATATGGGGCCAGAGCCTTCACGCCTGCGTTCTTTGTCCTTTGCCTGTATAGATAAGGTAACGTATGGGGCGGCAATTTCTTTGCCGTCCGGGATGCAAAAAAAGCACCAACTTGTATTGTACTAAAACTTCGCCGGGATTTCCACTGTTTTTTTATTTTATTGCAAAATTCTGTTATTCTGCCCAACCTCAGTCGACCAGATAAACGGAGATACTTTGTTTGTTATAGTATAAACGCTGGTTTTCATTTGGAAGCGGCATGTGTACCACCGGATACAGGTCAAAGTCGACTTCCGGAACGACAGCATCCTGAATAGAGGGATCGGTCAGGATCCGGTATTGCTCTTCTCTGACCTTTTCGTATTTTGCAAGTTTTCCGCTTCGGATATATTCCTCGCAGTATTGGTTTGTGGTGATCAGAGGAGAAAAATGCGTGATTATTGGTAAAAGGACAGAAAATGCAGCTATGGCGGGGATCAAAATATATTTTTTGAATCTGCCCGGGCAGAGGAAAGCCAAACGACCGGTTGGTCTGGCAACAGGATCAATACATCCTGTCTGTTTCTTCCATAGCAGGACAAGCCGGTTTTGGCACCACCCTGTCACATAAATAATATTGGCAAGCGTTATGATCAGAAATATATGAAAATAAGTGTTCGGAACGCCGCCGGACACGTCTGATCTGGAGTAAATTTCAGGAACATAACAGGCCCAGTAAATCCCGTTCATGTAGAGAACAAATAACAGGGGGAAACGAAAACGCAAATTCAGACTCCTGTTTTTCCACATCAACTGCCAGGTCATGAGGGCAATTAGAAGATAAATGATGGAGGTTATTGGGTTTTTCAGAAAGTAATCTTCACCCAAATAGATTCCGCGATCGATAGCATAATAGATGCACTGCAGCGCCCACTTCGGGTCGGCGCCGAATTCCTCACCGCCACGGATGCGGTTGCCGGGAGCAAGGAAACTGATGATCAACCCAATTAATTCTGCAAGAAATGCCAAAAGAATATAGAGGTCCGACCAATTGCAGAATAAATGATATTTTTTCTTTTTTTCGCCGGAAGGCAGGATTTTGATCCGGCTGATCATGATCAGGGTGACAGCAAGGGTGGCGGCAAGCGGAACCAGATAGCTTCCCCCGCCCAACAGAACAAAGCACACAAATAATATGACATAATTCCGTTTCCGTTTGGTTTCCAGGAATTTGTGGCTTTGAACTACCGCAAGTACGGCCAGGAAAAAGGGGACTGAGTAATGCATGATCCCGTTAAACCAGAATAGTCCTGAAGTTGTCCGTGGAATATATTGGATGGCGGGATACAATACCAGACAGACGATAACTGTGGTTGCGCCGCGGCCGAATTTTAATTTCTGATTCAGATAAAAATCTGCCAGATAGGAAAAACTTCCGATCAATAATCCAAGCGCAAGAAATGTCGTGATCACATATCCCTTTTCATGAAAATGATGAGGGGATAGGGTGAATAAAAACATAGTAAACCAGGTCCCCTGCCAGTTTTTATAGAATTCTGATACTGTTAACAGAGATCCCTTCAATGCACCGACCAATCCATCCTCAACTAATCCGCGATAGGTATGTACTCCATACCAGTAATCATCTCCGGATGCATAGTTATGCAAGCCGACATACAGAATGGGAAGCAGCGTCAGAAAAAAAATGATACTTACGAAAAGTCCTGCTTTTTTTGCATTCAAACAATGAACAAAGTTCTCATATTTTCTTCCCATAAATAAATCCTTCTTTCTGGCTTAGTTTTCAGAAAAAACAACTTTCAATACTACACCCTCCAGATTATAAAATCTAACAACGCCCTGATTGGTCCAGTCCTGCGGATCTGAGGTAATGTCCGAATGAAACAGGAGCTCCGGCCTTTCTTTCAATGGTTCCACTTCCACCCATTGTCCTGTATTTTTTTCATATATGGCTGCCCTTGTGTGCAGGGTATCGGCATATTCTTTTGCGCTTCCGTTGAGCAGGTCTGCCGTGGCGGATCCAAACGTAAAACTGCGGGGTGAGGGGATCAGCGAAAGCAGGATGCAAAATGCCAGGAAAAGTAATGTCCCGGCAAAGTAGAGGCCGGTCTGCAGAGTAAATTCGGAAGGAGCATCGCGCGAAACGACAGGAACAGTTTCCCTCGCATCGTACAGAACGGACTCGGATCTGAACCGTACCCATCCGGTCAGATAGCCGGCGCACAGAATAAGAACGAGGATAAATATCAGGAAAACCTGCCCCTGTGTTCTGCCACTGCTGATATTACCTGTTGCAAACAGGCAGGGGGTCATCATGGAAGATACCAGGCAATAACCAAAGAGTATTACCAGAAAAGGATGAGGAAAACGAAAAGAGGTGCGTCCGCCGCTGCGCCAGAACAGGGGAATCGTCAGTAAGAGTATGAGGATAACAGGCCAGGTCAACCATTCGTTGATGACAATGTCAAGGCAATAATAAAAGGAAAGGAAGATCGCTTTGATCGGACCCATCCCGCTGGAAGCTTCTGCCCGTATGTAATTGCCGGGTGCTGCGATATTCAGCACAAATCCCGCATAGAAAAACAGGGACGGGATCAGAAGGTACCTGTGGGTGCCCCATTTTTTCCAGAACGTGACCAGACAGAGCAGGGATGCCAGTAAAATAGCGGCATTTAACGCTGTCATCTGGTTGGCGCCGCTGGCCAGGAATCCCAGAAAGGAAGAAACGACGACTTGAAGAATTCGGTTTCGGTTCTTTCCCTCCGGTGAGATCATTGTGAGAAGCGAACTGTAGAACAGCAGGGATATACTGAACATAAAGGTGTAATTGATCGCTCCGCTATACCAGTAGAACATTTCCATTGCTCCCGGGGTACATTGTACGAACAGAAGGAGCGTCAGCGCCGCAATACCGCGTCCCAGCCATTTATCTGCGTTCAGAAGTCTGACAAAGACTGTCCGAAACAAAGAAAAGACGCTGATTGTTAGAACGGCCAGAATAAACCAGGGGGTGATCCTGTAGAATCCTATGCCAAAAACTTGAGGAGAGAGCGCAGAAAAAAAGGCGGATGAAAAACAGCCTCTCCATGTATGCCATTCAATTACGGTACGACGAAAAGCCGCCGCAAGCAGTCCGAATAAAGAGTGTTTGGACTGCCAGGCATGATAACACATCACACCGTTTGTATAGTCATCGGCGCTGGGACAGTCAAACCACCCGAGGATAAACAGCGGTATCAGGCTGAGCAGGTAAATCCCTGTCAGGCCAAGGGAAATATATTGCGGCGTACAGATCCGACGGAAAAGACAACCGGACCGATTTGATATTTCCTTCATATTGTTTTCCCTTCATTCAATGAAAGTTTTTCGAGCATAAAACTTATACTAGTTTAACATGAATTTGGTGGAATGACAACATTTTCTGCATCTGTACTTCAGGAAATGAAATGATTGTAATCTGGTAAAAACGGTGGTATCCTGTCAGTGTAGATACGATGGCCGACAGAGGAGGAGGATTCGCATGCAGAAAGAGAAAAGCTATATTGCCATCGATCTCAAATCCTTTTACGCCTCTGTGGAATGCGTGGAAAGGGGACTGGATCCTGTGACCACCAATCTGGTAGTGGCCGATGAGGGCCGGACGGAAAAGACCATCTGTCTGGCCGTGTCGCCGTCCTTGAAATCCTACGGGATCCCCGGCCGGGCCCGGCTGTTCGAGGTGGTGCAGCGGGTCAAGCAGATCAACGCCAAGCGGCTTTTTCAGGCTCCCGGACACGTCTTTACAGGCTCCTCCAGCGACAACGAGAAGGTCAAGGCGGATCCTGCCCTGGCCCTGGATTATGTGGTCGCCACCCCACGCATGGCTTATTATATGGCCTACAGCACCCGGATCTATCAGATCTATCTGCGCTACATCGCGCCGGAGGATATCCATGTCTACTCCGTGGATGAGGTGTTTATAGATGTCACCGGCTATCTGGAGGTTTACGGCCTTACGGCGCGGGAGCTGGCCATGATGCTGATCCGGGAAGTCCTTTCCCAGACCGGCATTACGGCTACAGCGGGCGTCGGCCCCAATCTGTATCTTTGCAAAGTGGCCATGGACATTGAGGCGAAGCATATCGCCCCGGATGAAAACGGCGTGCGGCTGGCGGAGCTTACCGAATTGTCCTACCGGCAGAAGCTTTGGGGGCACAGGCCCCTGACGGATTTCTGGCGGGTAGGCCCGGGATACGCCAGGAAGCTGGAGGAAAACGGCACGTTTACCATGGGCGACGTGGCCCGGCGTTCCCTGGAGAACGAGGCCCTTTTATACCGGCTGTTCGGGATCAACGCGGAGCTTCTGATCGACCACGCCTGGGGCTGGGAGCCATGTACCATTGCGGACATCAAGGCCTATCGGCCGGAAAATAACAGCATCAGCTCCGGCCAGGTGCTGCAGGAGCCCTATTCCTTTGAAAAGGCCCGGATCGTGGTGCGGGAGATGACGGAGGCGCTGGTGCTGGATCTGGTGGAAAAAGGGCTGGTCACGGACCAGATGGTGCTGACGGTAGGTTATGACACCGCCTGTCTGTCCGATCCGAAGATAAGGGGACAGTATAAAGGGCCGGTCACGACGGACCACTATGGCAGGAGGATACCAAAGGCCGCCCACGGCTCCATCCGTCTGCAGGAGCCGACTTCTTCTTCCTATCAGATCGCGGACGCGGTGAAAGAGCTGTATGACCGCATTGTGGACAGCCGCCTGCTGGTGCGCAGGATGTATGTGGTGGCCAACCATGTGATGAGCGAGGCCCAGGCCAGCTCCGGGGAGATTTACGAGCAACTGGACCTTTTTACGGACCAGGAAGAGGCGCGACGTCAGAAGGAAGCGAAAGAAGCGGCCCTTGGACGGGAAAAAAGGATGCAGAAGGCGGTGCTGGATATCAAAAAGAAATACGGCGGGAACGCCATTTTCAAAGGGCTGAACCTGGAAGAGGGCGCTACGGGCCTGGACAGGAACCGGCAGATCGGCGGACATAAGGCGTAGGGGAGGAGAAGGCTGAAAAATGCGCGCAGAAAGCCATGCTTATGACGATATCATCGGACTGCCCCATCACCGTTCGGCAACACATCCGCCCATGTCAAACCATGACCGGGCCGCCCAGTTTTCCCCTTTTGCCGCTCTGACGGGATATGGGGAAGCGGTGGAGGAAACGGCGCGGCGGACGGAAGAAAAGGCGGAGATAGGAGAGTCGCAGGCCGCCCGGCTGGATGAAAAGCTGCGGCTTCTTCTGGCGCGGCAGGCCGCCCGGCCAGTGGCAGAGGTCACCTGTTTTGAGCCGGACGAAAGAAAGGCGGGAGGCGCCTATGTAAAGGTGACGGGGAAAGTCAGGCGGGTGGATACACAACGGCGCCTTTTGTGCTTTACGGACGGGAAAAGGATCTCTTTTGACGATATTTATGACATACAGGGCGAAGGCCTTTCGAACCGGGACCAGGAACCGTAAGGCCTTTTCGGAACATACAGACATCGAACAGGGAGGATACATATGACATTACGGGAGCTGCCGGTCGGAAAGACCGCTTCCATTGTGGCAGTGGGAGGAGAAGGGGCGCTCAGACAGCATTTTCTGGACATGGGCGTGATCCCGGGCACCGATATCACGCTGGTAAAATACGCGCCTCTGGGCGATCCCATGGAGTTTCTGATCCACGGATACGACCTGACGCTGCGCCTGGCGGACGCGGAAAAGATTGAAATTGAAAACGTACATGAAACGGACGGGCCGGGGGAGAAGGCGGCCGGGGAGAGACAGCGCCGGCATGTGGAGCATCCGGGGCTGGGCGAGGGCGGTAAGTATCATGTGAAAGCTACGGAAAACCCACTTCCGGACGGCACGACCCTGACCTTTGCCCTGGCCGGCAACCAGAACTGCGGCAAGACCACGCTGTTTAACCAGCTCACCGGGGCAAACCAGCATGTCGGCAATTTCCCCGGCGTTACGGTGGACCGCAAGGACGGCGTGATCAAAGGGCATCCGGATACCCTGATCACGGATCTGCCGGGGATCTATTCCATGTCCCCTTATTCCAGCGAGGAGATCGTGACGCGGCAGTTTGTGCTGGGAGAGCATCCGAGGGGCATCATCAACATCGTGGATGCGTCCAATATCGAACGCAACCTCTATCTGACGATGCAGTTGATGGAACTGGATATCCCCATGGTGCTGGCGCTGAACATGATGGACGAGGTCCGGGGCAACGGCGGTTCCATTCGGATCAACGAAATGGAGGATATGCTGGGAATCCCTGTGGTTCCCATCTCGGCGGCCAAAAACGAGGGCATCGACGAACTGGTCAGCCACGCGGTCCACGTGGCGAAATATCAGGAACGGCCGGGCCGTATCGATTTCTGCCGGGAGGATCAAAACGGCGGCGCTGTGCATCGGTGCCTTCACGCCATCATGCATCTGATCGAGGACCATGCTGCGCAGGCCGGCATTCCCGTGCGGTTTGCGGCCGCCAAGCTGGCGGAAGGGGACGAGCGGATCCTGGAGGCCTTAAAGCTGGATCAGAATGAAAAGGAGATGTTAGAGCATATTATCTGCCAGATGGAAAAGGAGGGCGGCATGGACCGGGCGGCGGCCATTGCGGACATGCGTTTTTCCTTTATCCGGGAGATCTGCGCGGCTACGGTAGTCAAACCCAGGGAAAGCCGGGAACACGCCCGCAGCGCGAAGCTCGACCGGGTGCTGACCGGAAAGTATACGGCGATCCCCTGCTTCGTGGGCATTATGGGGCTGGTGTTCTGGCTGACCTTCAATGTGATCGGGGCCTGGCTGCAGGGGCTGTTGGAGACGGGCGTCTCCCTGCTGTCCCAGGTGACGGACAAGGCCCTTTCGGCCGCCGGCGTCAGCCCGGTTCTGCATTCCCTTGTGATCGACGGTATCTTTGCGGGTGTGGGCAGCGTGCTGAGCTTTCTTCCGGTCATCGTGGTGCTGTTTTTCTTCCTGTCGCTGTTGGAGGACAGCGGCTATATCGCCCGGGTCGCTTTTGTTATGGACAGCCTGCTGCGCAGGATCGGCCTGTCCGGCCGCAGCATCGTGCCCATGCTGATCGGGTTCGGCTGTACGGTGCCCGGCGTAATGGCGACGCGGACGCTGCCATCGGAGCGGGACCGGAAAATGACCATCCTGTTGACCCCGTTCATGAGCTGCAGCGCCAAGGTGCCGATCTATGGGTTCTTTACGGCGGTGTTCTTCCCCGGACGGGGGGCCCTTATCATGACCGGCCTGTATCTTCTGGGGATCGCGCTGGGCATCGGGATGGCCCTGCTTTTAAAGGGGACGGCTTTCCAGGGGGAGGCGGTGCCTTTTGTCATGGAGCTGCCCAACTACCGGATGCCCGGGGCAAAAAACGTGGGCCATCTGTTGTGGGATAAGGCGAAGGATTTTCTCCAGCGGGCCTTTACGGTGATCTTCATCGCCACCATCCTGATCTGGATCCTGCAGACCTTTGATTTTCGGCTGAACGTGGTGACGGATTCCCAGAACAGTATGCTGGCCGCCCTGGCGGGCTTTCTCGCGCCGCTGCTTTCCCCGCTGGGGCTGGGAGACTGGCGGGTTTCCACGGCGCTGCTGACGGGCTTTATGGCCAAGGAGAGCGTGGTATCCACGCTGTCCGTGCTGTTTGGCAGCACGCAGATGTTGTTTGAGGCCCTCACCCCGCTGGCCACGGCCAGCCTGCTGGTGTTCAGCCTGCTCTATACGCCCTGTGTGGCGGCGATCGCCGCCATCCGGCGGGAGCTGGGCGGAAAATGGGCCCTGGGAGTCGTTTGCTGGCAGTGCGCCATCGCCTGGATCGCGGCCTTTCTCGTGCGGCTGATCGGGCTGGCGCTGGGGCTGGGATGATCCCGGAAAAGAAGTGCTGCATAAGAATGGAATATTAGAGTGAAAGGGAGGAATCCGTGTGGAAAAAAAGAGTGAAAACAGGATACAGAAAATGGTATTATCGGCGATGTTTCTGGCCGTGGGGCTGATTCTGCCCTTTTTTATCGGGCAGATCCCGAAGATCGGCGCCATGCTTCTGCCGATGCATATTCCCGTGTTTTTATGCGGCCTGATCTGCGGTTGGCAGTATGGCCTGGCGGTGGGGTTCATCCTGCCGCTGATGCGTTCCGTGCTGTTCGGGATGCCGGCCATGTTTCCAAACGCGGTGGCCATGGCCTTTGAACTGGGGACCTACGGCCTGCTGGCGGGGTATTTTTACCGCAGTTCCCGCTGGCAGTGCGTGATCTCTCTGTATCGTTCCCTGCTGATCGCCATGATCGGGGGGCGGCTCGTCTGGGGCATTGTGCGGACGCTAATCGGCATCGCCGTGGGAGAACCCTTTACCTGGCAGATGTTTATGGCGGGGGCGTTTCTGACGGCAGGCCCCGGGATCGTCGTGCAGCTTATCCTCATCCCGGCGCTGATGGTGGCCCTGGACCGCACGGGGCTGGTGACCTTTCGCAGAAAGAAAAAGACGGCGGACTGCGCAGAGTAAAAACCGCCCGTTACTGCTGTCCCTGTTCCAGAATACGTTGGGCGGCCTGGCGGTAGGGGGAGAGAAATTCCTCCAGCATGGCGGACAGCTCCGGAGAGAGGGCATGGACGCCCTCCTGCAGGGAAAGATCCGCAAAAAGCAGCCCGTGCCTTCGCATCCAGCAAAACTGGCATTCCGCCAGCATCCTTTCGCAGGCCTGCTGCGGCGTGAGGATCGGCTCCGCGAAGTCGTAGGAGCCTTCGTATTTTAGGGAAAGGCAGTACCAGGTATCCTGCAGCCTGCTGTAGGCGAAGGTAACCGCATCGTTTTCCCGTATGATGTCAGCAAAGAGGTTGAGCAGTTGTTCCATGACAAGATTCATCGTCGTATCCCTTTCCAGCGTTGTTTTCTTATGGGATCATTATAGCAAAAGGGGGCTTTTTCATGCAATGGTATTCTCCGCTGGAGGATCGGATCCATATTTATGGCAGGACCGTCAGGCAGCAGCCGCTGCCGCTGTTCTGGACGGGCAGCGGCGTGGAAATAGACACGGACGGCGGCGAGGTCTGGTTCGAGGTGGAATCCGCCCACGCTTTTTGGGAAGAGTGGATCAGGATCGAACTGGACGGCGTTTGTATCCAGCGCTTTTTGCTGGAGGCAGGCAGGAAGCGCATCTGCGCGTACCGCGGCCTGCCGGCCGGCGTCAGGCGTACCGTGCGCCTGTTAAAAGAGGTGCAGCCGTATGCAGAAGATCCGGATCGGTATCTGGCGGTGCATGCGATAGGGATCGACGGAAAGCTGTATATGGCAAAACCAAAAAAATGCCGTCTGGAATTTATCGGGGACAGCCTGACCTCCGGGGAAGGGCTTTCCGGCCCTAAGGGTCTGACGGCATGGGCGCCGGCGACCTTCGGCCTGCAGGGACATTATGCGTGTCTGCTGGCAAACTGGATGGAGGCGGATTTTAGGATCCTTTCCCAGAGCGGCTGGGGCGTATACTGCGCCTGGGACAATAACGTGCGGCAGAATATGCCGGCTTATTACGACCGGGTCTGCGGCATTGTGGAGGGAGAAAAAAACATCGCCATGGGCGCGCAGAGGGAGAACGATTTTTCCGCCTGGCAGCCGGATGTGATCGTGGTCAACCTGGGGACTAACGACGGGTCCGCCGCCGCGCAGCCCGCCTGGGTGGATCCCGTCACCGGGAAGGCGTGGAAGCTGGAACGGGGGCAGGACGGAAGGCTTTTGACTTCTTCCCAAAAAAAGATCCAGGATGCGGTCGTGGCTTTTTTGCGGACGCTTCGTGCCCGCAACAGTCACGCGTATCTTCTGTGGGCTTATGGGATGGTAGGCAGTGAGATCCGTCCGGAGCTGGAAGAAGCGGTAGAAACGTATCGAAAAGAGGATCCGCGGGCGAAATTCGTCCCTCTGGAGGGGATGCGCGACGAATGGGTGGGCGCCAATTGCCATCCGAACGCGGCTTCCCATCGCGCGGCGGCGAAGGTTTTGCTGGAGGAGATCCGACAGTTTTTGTGACAGGAGGAGCGTATGGGCGCAGAAAAGGAAAAAAATGGGATGGATCCGCAAATGGCGTTAAAGAGGCTTCAGGAGGGAAATCAGGCGTATCTGGACGCCGTCTGTGCCAAGGGGGATATTTCCCCGGCTATTCGTCGAAAAACCTGTCAAAAGGAGCAGCATCCTTACGCGGTCATCGTCACCTGTTCCGATTCCAGGGTGATCCCGGAAAGCATTTTTTGTGCGGGGATCGGGGAGCTTTTCGTGATCCGCATCGCGGGCAATGTCATGGATGACCATCAGCTTGGAAGCGTTGAATACGCCGTACAGCATCTGGGCTGCAGGCTGATCCTGGTGATGGGGCATACCCATTGCGGCGCCGTGGACGCTGCGATCCACCATGCGCCGGAAGAAGGATACATAAAATTTATCACGGACGAGATCAAAAGGGCTATCGGGGAAGAAACGGATGAAGAAAAGGCGTCGCGTCTGAATGTGGCCAACAGCGTTCGGAAAATTGAAAGCTGTCTCGGCATCCGGCAGACAGAAGAGGATGGCGGACTGAAAGTGGCGGGCGCCCTTTACCATCTCGAAAGCGGAGAAGTGGAGTTCTTTTAGGAGGGCGCCCGTCAGGGTTTCGCCTTTGGAAAGCGGATTGCGCGTCAGGATAGAAACTGGAACGCGCAGAACGCCGCATAGATGAGCAGCAAAAGGATCCCCTGGGCGCGGACGAGCTTGCCGCGGATCAGGGCCGGCAGGGCTAACAGCGCCATGACGAAGGCCATCAGCGGCAGATCCACCACCAGGGAAGCGTTGCAGCCAAACAGCGTTTTGTTCTGGGGAATGGAAAACGGGGACAGCACCGTGGATACCCCGCTGACCAGCACCAGATTGAACAGGTTGGCGCCGATGATGTTGCCCAGGGAAAGGGCGCCATGGCCCTTTGCAAGGGAAGTGATGGCCGTAACCAGTTCCGGCAGGGAGGTGCCCAGCGCCACGAAGGTGAGGGCGATCACCGATTCCGGAACGCCGAGGCCCTGGGCGATGAGGGTGCCGTTGTCGACCAGAAGATCCGCGCCGATGGCGATGAGGACGGCGCCGATGATAAGCCAGGCAATGTCCGCGGCGAAAGAGCGCGCAGGCGTTTCGGACGCCGTCTGCGCCTCCGGCGGCAGCCCCTTCATCTGGCGGATGACCACCAGCATATAGACCAAAAACAAAAGCAGCAGGAGAAACCCGGTGGCGCGGCTGAAATAGCCGGTGGAATACGCGGTAAACATATACAGCGCTGCCGCAGCGGCAAAAAACAGGATCGGCATGCGGATCGCTTTTTTGTCCACAGGGGAAGGGCGGACGGCGATGGTCAGGGCGGAGATCAGCGCGGTGTTGCAGATGATGGAGCCTATGGCGTTGCCGTAGGCAATCTCCCCATGGCCGCTGACGGCGGAAGTGGCGGACACCATGACCTCCGGCAGCGTGGTGCCGATGGAAACGACGGTGGCGCCGATCAAAAGCTCCGGCACATGGAAGCGGTAGGCGATCCCCGTCGCCCCGTCTACAAACCAGTCGCCGCCCTTGATCAGGAGTACCAGGCCGAACGCAAATAAAAGGACCGGAACGAGCATTGTTTGATTCCCCCTTGGTAAGTTTTTCTTAGGCTTAAACGCAATTTTTAAGGTATCATATTCCCGGGCGAATGTCAAGATTTGCCGGATTCTGCCGCGTCAGCGGCGCAGGGAAGAGAAGGGAGATCGGTATGGCCCAAAGGACGGATCTTTCCGGGGTCTGGGGGGTTCGCCCCGATGCCGGGAAGAAAGGGATCGAACAGAAATTTTATCTGGAGGATATGACGGATACGATCCTTTTGCCGGGCACGGTGGCCGGAAGCGGCGAAAAGACAAAAAAAGGGGAGCAGACCGCCCATCTGGAGCCGGTTTCTTCCTTTGAGGGATACGCCTGGTTTTCCCGTCGGATCGAGATAAAGCCGGGAGAGGAAATGGACTGTTTTTTCCTGAAGCTGGAACGCACCAGAAAATCTCTCGTCTGGCTCAACGGAGAGTTTCTTTCCGTCGAGGAAAGCTTTTGTACGCCGCATTTTCATGAGCTGACAGGGCATCTAAGGAGCGGAACGAATCGGATCACGATTCTTGTCAGCAATGTGGAGTATCGGACGAAGGGGGGCCACATGACCTCGCCGGATACGCAGACCAACTGGAACGGGATCCTGGGGGAGATCGCCCTGCTCCAATACCGGGGCGTGCGGATCGGCGACTTTCAGGTTTATCCCGATGCCGCCGGCCGCAGGGTAGAGATCGGATTTTCGGCGGAGGTATCCCTGACAGGGACGCAGGGGGCGGATGCAAAGGGCGCGTTGACCTTTTCCCTCTGTCCGAAAGCGGCGGATGCCGGAGGGGAACTCCTTTGTGAAAAGCGGGAGATTTTCCTGCGGGTAGGACGAAACCGGTACAGGATGCGGTTTGCGATCCCGGACGATCGGCCTTTGGCGGTCTGGGACGAATTTGACCCTTTCCTTTATCGCGCCGTTTTAAGGATAGAGGCGGCGGGAGGGGAGGACCTGCGGGAAACGACGGTGGGATTTCGGGATCTGAAACGGGATGAACGCTTTTTTTATCTCAACGACCGGATGATCCTGCTGCGGGGCAAGCACGACGGCATGGTCTTTCCGCTGACTGGCTATGCGCCTATGGAAAAGGAAGCGTGGCGGAAGGTCTTTGAGACTGCGCAACAATACGGGATCAACCATTATCGTTTTCATACCTGCTGCCCGCCGGAGGCGGCCTTTTGTGCGGCGGACGAGATGGGGATCTACCT
>X22_European_Rabbit__coassemble_110_pt1 | contig 20811 bp, 11 predicted proteins | sample X22_European_Rabbit__metabat2_low_PE_003 | metagenome-assembled genome bin X22_European_Rabbit
TCCAGCGGGCTCATTTCCAGGTCATAGTAGCTCTCACTTCTTGTCACCAGCGGTATAGGTACGCCTTTCCATTTTACGTTCGGCAGCGCCTCAATTTTGATCCCGCGCGGGCTTCGCTGAATCCTGAAATATTCTGTGAGCGCCATATACTCCCGCAAAAATGCTCCGCGCTTTTCTTCGCTGACTGCCGCAAAGTCTTCATGTTTTGCGTATATTTCAAGCATTTTTTCCGGTGCTGCCCATTCAGGAACTACTCCTCGTTCGATTTCGCTGACGGTCAAATTCTGTTCTGATTTTCCAATGATCTCACAGAGGAAATAGTAACTTACATATTTGTACTCTTCATAGTACTCATTTATTGTAAGGAAATGGAAAACAGGCTTCACAATATATCCCGTCTCCTCGCGGATCTCACGAACACAGCACTCTTCGGTCGTTTCACCGTCCTCTAAACCACCGCCCGGGATCAGATACCACCCTGTATTTATCTCATGTGAGATGAGCATAAGCGAATCTTTTATCACGATACCTCTGCACCCTACACGCGTTTTGGAAAAGGTCTGATATGCGTTTGCTCCGCGGATCTCAATCGTTTTTACTGCTCCACTTCCTTTTTGCAGATTGCCAAATTCATTTCCAATAGGCCGAAGAATATATTTTTGGTTTGGATATCCCATAGCTTCGATCAGTTCATCCTCAATGAACCCGTATTTTTGATAAAGCGCCCTTGGAGCAAGCCCCTTCTCATCGTCGGCACGAAATGTAGACACCGAAATCTCTCTTGTCCTGTCTAAATTTCGTAGTGCTTCATCCATCAACATTGACGCCACACCGCGACGCCGATGATCGGGAGAGACGCCAAGGCAGCAAATCATATTCCGGCTTCTGGAAAAAAGCATAACGCCCACGATCTTTTCATCGTCTTTTACACAGATAGCCTGCCTTTTCCCTATAAACCTAAGAACGGTGGCTTTGTGTTCATCCAGTTTTTCCTGAGTTTCCAGGCCCGGAAAATTCCAGCTTATTTGACTTACAAGTTTCATCCAGTTTTCAATATCTTCTGGCTTACCATAAAATAACTGCATCATTAATCCATCCTATTAAAAGTGAATACACAACTGGTATCCAGTCTTGCCACTGACCTATGTTGAAAATGACGGCTATATCAAGCACTAACGCTCGAAATAGCCGTTATTTCTTTGAATTCTCAGTTGAAGATTGCCAGCTTAAATTTACTTTTAACCTGATAGGCAATTTATCCTTCGCCTCTTTAGATTGGGGATAAATTGCCTGTCATTTTCTTTTAGTATATATTCGGCGTCGTGTGCTTAGGTCATAATATCAGGAACAATTATCTTATAAGTATTTCCGTATCAAATAAACCAAGCTCCGAAAGTGATCTGATAAATTTTTCTACATATTCATCGCTCATAGGCGTCCAGAAAAATCCCATCCTCGCCAAAACCTGAGTTGTGTACTCACAGTCATATGCAACCATCCGCTTAGGTATATCGTCATTTTTGTTTATATAGGCAATCATGCTTTGTAAAATTGATGCCTTAACAGGGTCTTTTTCTGCCTCTTTCAAAACTTTCACAAATTCATCCAACTCAACAAAGTCGATTTTTATTCCCAACTTTTTCATGATGTTGATGACTTGAAAATATGGAATCACATAACTGTTTATTGCATTGAACATGCAACATTCTTTCGGAGTTTTTGCAAGCTTGAGAAATGTCTCCGCACTTGTATCAACAGGTCCCATTCTAAGAGGCTGATTGATATTTTGATACGGAAAACAGCCCAGCACCATATAGGAACGTAATCTGCCCATAAGACTGTTTGTAAAAAAGTTGATTTGAAACTCTCCGTCAGATTCTCTTGGCGAAAGCGTACCGACACGGAGCACCTTTGCATCGTATCCCTGGGCAGCAGCGCTTAAAACCTCCCTTTCGGCAAGCAGCTTTGAGGCTGCATACTGATTATTAATTGATTGACCAAAATAAAGAGTTTTTTCGTCAAGCAGTTTGCCGTCATTCTCCGGTTCTGCCTTTAACGCTCCGCCGACGCTCACTGTTGAAAAGTGGATAAGCCTTGCACCTGTTTTTTTGCAGAATTTAATACAGTTTACTGTGCCTCCGACATTTACATCTTCTATATCTGTGCCGTTTGAGAAGTGCTTGACATTCGCCGCACAATTGAACACTGTATCAACAGGATAATTTTCAAGCTCATGGAAACTGTTTTCATCCGTGACATCGCCGTTAATAACAACTACCCTGTCCGGGAACAAATCGCTGTACTTTTCACTAAAGTAGTAAAAGAAAACATTTTCAAGCCGAAGCGCCGCATCCTTGTACCTTCCCTTACGCACCAAACAGTAAGCAATGCCCTTTTCCTCTTCCAGATACTGTTTCAGCAGATGGATTCCCATAAAGCCTGTCGCACCTGTAAGAAGAATATTTCCAATATCACGCTGTTCGCCGCTGAGAAACGACTGAAGATTATTTTTGTCAAGCACCTTGTTGATAGCAGAATAGTCAAAGTCGGCAAAGATCCGGTCATACTTTGAGTATGTATCATTTTCTCTGCTTTCTGTAACGGCACCTGCCAGTTTTTTGGGAGTTGCCAGCTTAAAGACATCGCCATAATTCAGCTTAAATCCCTTGATTTCAGCTTCAACTATAATAGAAGTCGCAAGCAGGGAAGTACCACCAATCATAAAGAAATTATCATTTATTCCTACTTTTTCAATATGAAGGATTTTTTCAAAAGTATTGCAGAAAAATTTCTCGGTTTCGTTTGTTGGGGCGACATATTCCTGCGTATCAATAACAATTGGCTCAGGAAGATTTTTTGTGTCGGTTTTGCCGTTTGCCGTAACAGGCAGTTTGTCCATCCTGAGATAAGCCGTCGGCGTCATATAATGAGGCAGCTTTTTCCCAAGCTCATTTTTGAGTGCCGATATATCAATCTTAGTTTCAGACGTAAAATAAGCGCAAAGATGCTCTTGCCCATTTATCGTCCTTACGACTACAACAGATTTTCCAATATCCGGCTGAGCATCAATAAGCCTTTCTATCTCACCAAGCTCAATCCTCAACCCTCTCAGCTTAATCTGACTGTCAAGCCTGCCATAGACAATAATATTACCATCCTTGTCCCATTTTACAAGATCCCCCGAACGGAATACCCTTTCGCCGTTGTAGTTTATGAATTTCTCCTCTGTCATCTGCGGCAGATTCTTATATCCGAGCGCAACACCCATACCTCCAATATAAAGCTCACCAGGAACCCCCGGAGGCGACAGTTCTCCATAAGGATCAACAACATACTCATGCACATTAAGCAGCGGTTTGCCAACGGTGATATAATCCGCGTTTGTAATCACGGCACCGTTAGAAGAAACCGTAATTTCCGTTGGTCCATATGTGTTGATTATTTCAGCATTCGTTACTTCTTTCAACCTGTTTCTAAGCGCGATAGGATATGCCTCTCCGCCGCACATAATCAGCTTGCACATTGCAAGAGCTTTCCCAAACGGCTTGTACTCAAGGTATTGTCCGATTCTTGACGGGGTAGCGTTAAAGCAGTCCGCGCCCGTATTGATAAACAATTCCGTCAGCGAACGGGGATCGTTCATTTCCGACTCATCGGCAAACACAAGGGTTTTTCCGTTACACAGCGCCCCTGCCGCTTCCTTGAAAAACATATCAAAAGAAACCGTTGTAACAGACAGCACCGTATTGCACCGCTTTGACAGCATATTAAAGTGAACATTTGCAGGATGCGGCATCAGATAATTACAAATACCAAGATGTCTGAGCATAACTCCCTTTGGTCTGCCCATAGAACCCGATGTATAAATCATATATGCAAGGTCATCAGGTAAAACCTGAGCATTGGGGGTTTCTCTGCTTTTGCCCTTTAGCAGTTCATCAATGTCAAGTGTATTGCTATAAACATTTTCTGCAACTTTATCGGCCGTGGTAATAATATAGTCTGCTTGTGAATCCTCCAATATGGCGTTGATTCTATCACTCGGATACGAGGGGTCACAGGGTATGAAAGCGCCGCCTGCCTTGAGCACTCCAAACATTGCGGAGAAATAAAAACTTTTTCTCGGCAGCAGCAGTATTATGCTGTTGCCTCTTTTAATGCCCAGATTTATCAATGTATTGGCAATTACGTTTGCCTCGATGTTAAGCTCCCCATAGCTAAGTGTTTTATCACAGGCAATAAGAGCAATTTTATCAGCATTTTCATTTGCGGTCTTTTCAAACAGTTTGTGAAACAGTTTGATAGGCGGCTCAGCTGCGGCAACCGATGCGATCTCATTAAGCCGTTTCAATTGCTTTTCCGGCAGCGCAAGAGCCTGAGCTATTGTGGCATCTTCATTTTCACATAAATAATCGAGAGTAGACATAAACTGCTCAATAAAGCACTCAACCAGCGAATCTTCAAACAGTTCTGAAGAATATTGCAAATTGAAGTCAAGCACCTCTCCATTTCTTCTCATAGTAATGCCAAAATCCCGTTTCATCCTCTGAATTGGAGAGATCATATTGATATTTATATCGTTTTCTCCACAGCTTCCTTTTTCCAAAAGGTAATTAACGCTTACATCAAATATAGGGCTGCGTGATCTATCCCGCTCGCCGCTGAATTTTGCGACAAGCTCCGAAAAGGGAAGATAAGATGTCCTTGTTGCACTTCTTACGGCAGTCTGCACCTCTGCAAGGTAGCTGCCTATATTTTTTGAACGAACAGGCTTTATACGAACGGGTATAGTATTGACAAACATACCGATAACGCCGCTCATACTTTCGTCACGCATATTTGATGGTATGCCGACCACAACATCCTCACTCCTGCAATATTTGCCTATTGTCATTGAAATTGCGGAGATCATAAACTCAAAGAACGTAAGTCCTCTTTTTCTTGCCGACTCTTCCACCTTTTTCAGTTTTTGAACGTCAAATACAAATTCCCTGCTTCTGTCAGATGCAGGATGCTCAACAGGTCTTGATGCCTTTACAGGCATCTCGTTTACCGGAACGCCATCGGCAAAAAGTTCATTGTAATATTCCAGGCCAGCCTTTATTTCCTTGCTTCTGTCAATGACAGATATATCGGATAAATCAAGAGAGTCCTTGTTATACTCTCTGCCAACCAGCAGATCGAGCAGTTCCCGCCGGAATATTTCGGCGCTGCCGCCGTCAAAGGCTATATGATGTATAACAAGGTGGATCACCGCCAACCCGCCTACGATTTCGTATATATCCGCTCTTACGGGAGGTTTTTCCGCATCTAAATCAAAAGGTCCTCCGACGCATGAAACGATTTCTTCTACCTCATGACGGCTTACAGCCGTTTTCAGGTGTATATCCGGGAGCTTGTCAGAAATAATTCTTACAGGCACGCCGTTCTGATTCCTGTAATAAGAATGAAATGCCTCATGAGTCCTGAAAATTTCTTCAAGAGCATACTTTACTTTTTCGATCGTTGAGCCATTTATAAATACTCCAATGCTGAGGTTGAACTCGGTTGATTCTTGATCCATTTTCTGCTCAAGGTACATACCCTGCTCATAAGGATTCAGAACAAAACTGCTGCCTGCCGGTTTCATTATCCTTTGCGATGTTTTTTTATCAATCTTTTCATTCAATAGCTCCGCAATTCCCTTTGGAGTTTTCTTTTGGTAGATATCCTTAACGGATACTCCATAGTCGCAGAATTTTTCGGCAAGCATTACAGCTTTGATGGAATCTCCTCCCAAACGGAAAAAGTCATCGTTTATCCCCACACGACGAATATCAAGCAGCTCTTCGATCGCCCTGCAAATTTTCTCCTGCTTTTCGTTTTCGGGAGCCGCATACTCTGATGTAAAGTAATCCGCCTCGGGTTTGGGCAGAGCTTTCCTGTCGAGCTTACCGTTCTGATTGATCGGCAGACTTTGGAGTTTCATAAAATACGCGGGCATCATATAAGAAGGCAGCTTGTTTGCTATCTCCTGCCTTATCTTTTCTTCCGTTACATTTGAGTTTCCTATGTAATAGGCACAGATGTAAACCTGATTGTACTTATTCGTAAAATCCCTTACGGCAGCGTCAGAAACACCCTCAATTTTCTTGATCACCGTTTCTATTTCTCCCGGCTCTACCCTTTGACCGTTAATCTTAATCATCCAGTCTTTTCTATTCACATATAAAACATCACCGCCGGGGAGCAGTTTTCCTATATCTCCTGTGTGCAGAAGCGTGTCAAAGCCATCCTCCGATTTGAACGGATTTTTGGCAAAAGTTTCGGCGGATTTTTGCTTAAGTCCTATATATTCCTTAGCAAAATTTCCCGCAAGGCAAATTTCACCCTCATCCGCCAAATTCCCATTTTCGTCAAGAATATATACCTTTTCGTTACCCAGGGGTTTTCCGATCGGGGTATTGTCATATTCGTGTTCCGGATAAAAACACAGTACGCCTCCTGCCGACTCCGAAGAACCATAGACCACCATAACCCGAAATTCGCTGCTCCATATATTACTGACTCTTTCACTGCCGGTAGACACAAGCCGAAGGGATTTACCCTTTTGCCTGAAAAGCTTCAACATTTTCGGGCTTATAAAGGTTTGGGTAATTTTATATTCGTCTATAAAATCCGCCAGCTTTACCGGATCTCGCCTTGCCTCGTCAGGTGTAAGAAATGCCGATGCCCCGCTTATAAGGCATCCAAAAATACCCTGTGTTGCCGCGACAAACGTAAATGGAGCCGTAAGCGCATAACGATCGTCATCACAAAATCCACTTGCAGCCTTCATACGCTCTGCGCTTTCTGCGACACTTCTTCTTGTATGGAGAACACCCTTTGGATTTCCCGTTGAGCCTGAGGTATAGATGATAACAGACGGATCATCGGGCCGATTATCAGCAAAGGTCATATCAGGCTGTTCGTTCTCCAAGCCATTCAAAAATTCCCGTGTGATACGAATTTTCGCACCGCAGTCCTTAGCGATAAAGTCAAGTCTTTCCTGAGGATAGGAACAATCAAGCGCAGCATATACGCCGCCGCAAAACCATACGCCAAGCATTACGCCAATATATTCTTTACTTTCGGGCAGTTCTATTGTTACACAATCTCCAAAAGACAATCCGTTTTTTTTCAGCCTGGCGGAAATCTTAAAGGCATAATTCATCAGTTCACTATATGTAAAGCTGCCCTCATTGTCCCAAATTGCCTGCTTATCCTTTTTTACAGCTAAAACATCCCTAAGATATATGGTTATTTTGTCCATTTTAAAAACCTCCCTGTCAAATTCTTATATATAACGGGGTTTTCCCTCCATTTACATTTTGTATAAGCGGCTTGTCTGCAAAATTTACCTTAATTTTTGTCTTATTAACATAATATCAATGCTTACATAACAATACAAGTTAATTTCAGGCTCTATGTTTTCAAATTAAATATACCGAAAAACATGGAGTTTGGGTGAAAATCTGCATGGATATAGCAATTCCAGACCCAACGAATATCCTGCAGGAAAATGCCTTGTATCTTCTGCTTTGAAAGAACTTGTTCTAAACGGATATATTCTCCATATCAATGCCTCACTTTGTTTTAACACCTTTATAAAATCATACCAAAAAGCGTACGTTTCAATGACTCCCCGCTTTTGTATCAAACTCTGCAAAATAATCTAGTCCAGCCATTGAATGAAGGCAGTCTTATCCGTACTGTTATATCCTGCGTTCCTGTAAAATCGTAGGGTCGAATCACTTTTTGATCCGGTAAGCAGCATCATTTTATAACAATTCTCCCTTTCTGCGATTTCCCTGGCATAATTTAAACATTCGGTCGCATACCCTTTTTTCCTGAAATCCTTGTGGGTAACAACATTTTCAACCAGCGCATAAGGCCTGATCTTTCTCGTCAGATTGGGAATGATCACGCACACGCAGGAAGAAACGATCTTTTCGCCGATCACTTTAACGATAATATGATGATTTTTATCATGGATAATGTCTTTCCATGTATTCCTCAAATGTTCCGTCATTTCGGGGACGGATTCTTCATGCAGAAACAAATATAATTCCAACAGCTCAGGCAATTCGTTTTCTCTAATTTCCCTGACCATAACACACCCCAACAAATATTCTCGCGCAGCCTGGTTCCTGTTCTAAGAAAGCTCATCCGAGGAATGACGCTATTTTCTGTCCGTCAGCATAGCCTTTCCCATATAGGCGCCGCATACCGACCAGGTCGCGGGACAGCGTATCGACGTTACAGGTATCGTCCGGCGCTACGATCAGGGCCTTTCCCTGCCTGGCATACTCCCGTGTCCGGGCGACGCCTTCATTGTAGTGCTGCGCCCTCTGGCACAGCTTTCGGGCCGCGGCGGGATACTGCCTGCGGATCATGGCGGCCAGTTTTTCGTCCCCGCCCGAAGTCCGGACGTACTCTTCCGGTCTTGTCAGCAGCACGATCACGCGGTCGCAGCCGTCCAGAAACGCCTTTTCCACCGGGATCGGATCGCTCAGCGCCCCGTCATAATAGGGCGTTCCCTGGATGAAGTAGGGACGGCAGACAAACGGGATGGCGGAAGACGCCTTGAAAACATCATACCCATCCTGGCGGATATCTTTTTTACTAAAATAGGTCGCCTCGCCCGTCCCGGCATCCGTCGCGACGACCAGAAATTCCATGGGGTTGTCCCGCAGGGCGCTGTAGTCGAGCGGGTTTTCACCGTCCTGATCGCTGAGCGTACTGTAGACATAATCCAGATCCACATAGGACCGTTTCCGAAGAAAATTCCCCAGCCCCGCATATTGCCTGCGGAGTCCATATTCCGTATAAAAAGTATAATTGCGGCCTTTCTGTCCGGCGATAAAGGAAGCCAGATTCGCGCTCCCCGCCGAAACGCCGATCCCGAGATCAAACCGGATATTCTGATCCAGGCAATAATCCAGCACGCCGCAGGCATAGATCCCACGGAACCCGCCTCCGACATCAACAATTCCAATCTTCATGCTCCAATCCCCCTGTTGTCTCAAACTGTCCCGTCATGGTCTTCTCTCCAACATCTTTTTGATATATTGCCCCGTATAGGAAACGGGCATCCGGGCCACTTCCTCGGGCGTCCCGGAAGCGATCACCGTACCGCCCCGCATACCGCCCTCAGGCCCCATGTCGATAATATAGTCCGCCGTTTTGATCACATCCAGATTGTGTTCGATGACGATTACCGTATTGCCGCCTTCGGTGAGCCGCTGCAGGATCTCGATGAGCTTATGCACGTCGGCGAAGTGGAGGCCCGTGGTAGGCTCGTCCAGAATATAAATCGTCCTGCCCGTGCTGCGGCGGGACAGCTCCGCCGCCAGCTTGATCCGCTGCGCCTCGCCGCCCGACAGCTCCGTGGAAGGCTGTCCCAGCTTCACATAGGAAAGCCCCACATCATAAAGGGTCTGGATCTTGCTCTGGATGCTGGGCACATTTTCAAAGAAGGATACCGCTTCTTCCACCGTCATATCCAGCACGTCGAAAATGTTCTTCCCCTTATACCGCACGTCCAGGGTCTCCCGGTTGTACCGCTTGCCCCCGCAGACTTCGCAGGGAACGTAAACATCCGGCAGGAAGTGCATCTCGATCTTGATGATGCCGTCGCCGGAACAGGCTTCGCAGCGCCCGCCCTTGACGTTAAAGCTGAACCGGCCCTTTTTGTACCCCTTTGCCTTGGCGTCGGGGGTGGCCGCAAACAGATCCCGGATCATGTCAAAAACCCCGGTATAGGTGGCCGGATTGGAGCGGGGCGTCCGTCCGATAGGCGACTGGTCGATGTTGATCACCTTGTCCAGTTGCCGAATCCCGTCAATGCCGCTGTGCTTGCCGGGAATACATCTGGCGCGGTTTAAATCCCTGGCCAGATGCTTATAAAGGATCTCGTTCACCAGGGAGGATTTGCCGGAACCGGATACGCCGGTGACGCAGGTAAACACCCCCAGCGGGAACGCCACGTCGATTTTTTTTAAATTGTTCTCCTGGGCGCCCCGGACGGTCAGCCATCCTGCCGGACGACGCCGTTTGTCCGGGATCGGGATCTGTTTTTTCCCGCTCAGATACTGCCCTGTGATCGACGCCGGCTCGTTCATGATATCCTCCGCCGTGCCGCAGGCGACCACCTCTCCGCCGTGGGAACCGGCCCCGGGGCCGATATCCACGATATAATCCGCCGCCCGCATGGTATCCTCATCGTGCTCCACGACGATCAGCGTATTGCCCAGATCCCGCAGGTTTTTCAGCGTCGCCAGCAGCTTGTCGTTGTCCCTCTGATGCAGGCCGATGCTGGGTTCGTCCAGGATGTAGCAGACCCCTACCAGGCCGGAACCCACCTGGGTCGCCAAGCGGATGCGCTGCGCTTCGCCGCCGGACAGGGAGCCGGTGGCCCGGGACAAAGAGAGATAGTCCAACCCCACGTCGATCAAAAACCCCACCCTGGCCCGGATCTCCTTTAAAATCTGTGCGCCGATGAGTTCCTGCTGCTTCGTCAGGGACATATCGGAAAGAAATTCCTTTAATTCGCCCACGAACATGGAGGTGATCTCATAGATATTCTTTCCGCAGACCGTCACCGCCAGCGCGCTTTGCTTTAACCGCTGTCCTTTGCAGAGCGCGCAGGGCGTGATCCGCATGAACGTCTCATACTCCTGTTTCGTGCTGTCGGATGCAGTCTCCCGATACCGGCGCTGTACGTTCTGGATCAGCCCCTCAAAGGCGATGGGATAAACCCCTTTGCCCCGCTGCCCCTCGTAGTAGACCGACACTTCCCTTCCGTTGGTTCCATACAGCAGCATATCCCTTATCTCCTGTGGGTACTGCTCAAAGGGGGTATCCAGGCTGAACCCGTATTCCTTTGACAACGCCTGCAAAACGGCGTTGGTAAAGGAACCCGGCTGATAGCAGGACTGCCAGCCCAGCACGCGGATCGCGCCCTCGTTGATACTTAAAGACCAGTCCGGGATCATCAGCTCCGGGGAAAATTCCATCTTATACCCCAGCCCGAAGCACTCCGGACAGGCGCCGAAGGGATTGTTAAAGGAAAAGCTCCTGGGTTCGATCTCCTCGATGCTGACGCCGCAGTCCGGGCAGGAAAAACTCTGGCTGAAAGTGAGCATCTCCCCGTCGGAACCGAAGAGATCCACATACAAAAGCCCATCCGAAAGGGCAAGCACGTTTTCGATGGAATCCGCCAGACGCCGTTCAATGCCCGGCCGGATCACCAGACGGTCTACTACGATCTCGATGTTATGCTTGATATTTTTATCCAGTTGGATCTGTTCGGTCAGTTCATAGAGGTTGCCGTCGATGCGCACGCGGACATAGCCGCTGCGGGCGGCCCGCTCCAGGACCTTCTCATGGCGGCCCTTCCGCCCCTTGACCACCGGCGCCAGAAGCTGGATCCGCGACCCTTCAGGCAGCGCCATGATCTGATCCACCATCTGGTCCACGCTTTGCTTTTTGATCTCCTTGCCGCAGTTGGGACAGTGCGGTATGCCGATCCTGGCGTAAAGCAGGCGGAAATAATCGTAGATTTCCGTCACGGTGCCCACCGTGGAACGGGGATTGCGGTTCGTGGATTTCTGGTCGATGGAAATGGCGGGCGAAAGCCCCTCGATCTTCTCCACATCCGGCTTTTCCATCTGTCCCAAAAACTGCCTGGCGTAAGAGGACAGGGATTCCATATACCGGCGCTGTCCCTCCGCATAGATCGTATCAAAGGCCAGCGAGGATTTGCCGGAACCGGAAAGCCCGGTCAACACCACCAGGGCGTCCCGGGGGATATCCACATCGATGCCTTTCAGATTATGTTCCTTTGCCCCCCGGATACGGATGCAGTTCTTCCGGGAAAGGATCTTCTTTGCTTCTTCCATAACGCGATACATCTCCTGTTTTATCATAAAGGCTACGCTATCCTGCCGTCCGATCCCCTGCCATGCAGGCAGGCCCTGCGGCTTCTTCGATCGTTCAGTCCAGATCCGCCAGCGTTTTTTTCAATTCTATCATCTGGTCGCGCAGCTCTGCCGCCGCTTCAAAATTCAGATCTGCTGCGGCCCGCTTCATCTTCTTCTGGATATCCGCGATCAGCTTTTCCAGTTCCTCGCGGTTCATGGACTCAGGATCCTTTTCAAACCGCACCTCCTCCGCCGGGACTTCCCTGGTAATGCTGATCAGATCCCGGACAGCCTTTTGGATGGACTGGGGGGTGATCCCGTGTTCCTCGTTGTCGCGCTGCTGGGCCCGGCGGCGGCGCTCCGTTTCCTCGATGGCCGCGCGCATGGAATCCGTTATCAGATCCGCATACATGATCACATGCCCGTCCACATTCCTGGCCGCCCGTCCGACAGTCTGGATCAGGGAAGTCTCCGAACGTAAGAACCCTTCCTTATCCGCGTCGAGAACCGCCACCAGGGAGATCTCCGGAATGTCCAGCCCCTCCCGCAGAAGGTTGATCCCCACCAGCACATCGAACACATTCAAACGCATATCCCGGATGATCTCCGCCCGCTCCAGCGTATCCACGTCGGAATGCAGATATTTCACCCGGATCCCGACTTCCCGCATATAATCGGTCAGATCTTCCGCCATCCGCTTGGTCAGCGTTGTGATCAGCACCTTGTTGCCTTTATCCGTTTCTTTCCGGATCTCCGAGATCAAATCGTCGATCTGGCCCTCTACAGGGCGCACGTCGATCCTGGGATCCAAAAGCCCCGTGGGGCGTATGACCTGCTCCGCCCGCAAAAGCTCATGCTCCGCCTCATAAACATTGGGGGTCGCGGAAACAAAAAGCATCTGGTCAATATGGCTTTCAAATTCTTCAAAGCTCAAAGGGCGGTTATCCAGCGCGGAAGGCAGCCGAAACCCGTAATCCACCAGCGTCTGCTTTCGGGAACGGTCCCCGGCAAACATCCCCCGGATCTGGGGGATCGTCATATGCGACTCGTCTATGATGATCAGAAAATCGTCCCGGAAGAAATCCAGCAGCGTATAGGGCGGCGCTCCGGCGGCCATTCCATTTAAATGCCTGGAATAATTCTCGATGCCGGAACAGAATCCCGTTTCCCGCAGCATCTCGACATCGAAATTCGTCCGCTCCGCGATGCGCTGCGCCTCCAGGAGCTTATCCTCTCCTTTAAAGAAACGCACCCGCTCTTCCAGTTCTTCTTCGATGGCGTCACAGGCTCTGTTGATCTGCTCCTGCGGGACCACATAATGAGAAGCCGGGAAAATGATGATATGTTCCAGCGTCGCCTGCACCTGCCCGTTGAGCGGGTCCACCTGGGCGATCCTGTCGATCTCGTCCCCGAAAAACTCCACCCGGATCAGATTGTCTCCCCCCTGGGCCGGATTGATCTCGATCACATCCCCCCGTACCCGGAAACAGCCGCGGTTGAGATCCATATCGTTGCGGTCGTACTGGATCGCCACCAGCGCCCGAAGCACATCGTCCCGATCCATCGTCATGCCGGGCCGCAGCGAAACGCTCATGCCCGAAAACTCCTCCGGCGAGCCAAGGCCGAAAATACAGGATACGCTGGCCACCACCACCACGTCCCGCCGTTCCGACAGGGAGGCCGTGGCCGACAGCCGCAGCTTGTCTATCTCATCGTTGATCGCGGAGTCCTTCGCAATATAGGTGTCCGTGGAAGGGACATAGGCCTCCGGCTGATAATAGTCATAATAGGACACAAAATACTCCACCGCGTTCTCCGGGAAAAACTCCTTGAACTCCCCGTAAAGCTGACCCGCCAGAGTTTTGTTGTGCGCGATCACCAGGGTGGGCTTGTTCAGCGCCTGGATCACATTGGCCATGGTGAAGGTCTTGCCGGAACCCGTGACCCCCAAGAGCGTCTGGAATTGATTGCCCTCTCTGAATCCCTGCACCAGCTTTTCAATGGCCTGGGGCTGGTCGCCGGTAGGCTGATAGGGGGCGTGAAGTTTAAAGGTATTCTGCTCTTTTTGCACCAAAACCACCTCCAAGATCCATGGATGGGACAACGAGAAGCCCGCTTAAAACAGTCTGATTATATCATACGCCTCGCTTTTTGTACAGGTCTTTAGAACATTTGTTCTATATTTTCAAAAATCTGGAAGCCTATCCGCTGTTTTGCAAAAATCCGCCCCTTCCATCGCCAGCAGCCAGGCTTTTTTTTCGATGCCCCCCGCAAATCCCGTCAGGCCGCCGTCCTTCCCAACTACGCGATGGCACGGCACAACGACAGAAATGGGGTTGCGGCCCACCGCGTTCCCCACCGCCTGGGCGGACATGGAGGGAAGGCCCCTGTGCGCAGCGATCCGGTCCGCGATCTCCTTATAGGTTATCGTCTTTCCGTACGGGATCTCCTGCAGGATCTCCCATACCTCCTTCTGAAATGTCGTGCCACGCAGCTGGACGGGCAAAACCATTGGCGGCCTTTCCCCGGAAAAGTAACGATCCAGCCAGGCCCTGGCCTGCTCCAAAACAGGCGCCTCTCCCTCTTCCCAGTCCTCCGACAGAGTAGAGCCGTAATATTTTTGCCCTTCAAACCACAATCCCGTCAACGCCTGTCCGTCGCTGGCCAGCGTGATCCTTCCCAGGGGAGATCCGTAATAGCCGACGGTCTCCCTGCCTTTGCTTTGATCCATACGTTTCCCTCTTCTCTTCGTCTTGATTTCTGTTCAAAAAAGGATTAGAATAACGGCATGTAAAGAGGAGGCACGACAACCGCAAATGAAAACAGAAAAAAAGACTTTTGAAATCGATATGTGCAGCGGCCCTCTGCTGGGCAAGATCCTTCTGTTCGCTTTCCCGCTGATGCTGTCCGGCGTCCTGCAGCTTTTGTTCAACGCCGCGGATATTATCGTAGTAGGCCGCTTTACCGGCCACGCCGCCCTGGCTGCCGTAGGATCCACCAGTTCTTTGATCAACCTTCTGATCAATCTCTTCATCGGCCTTTCCGTAGGCACCAACGTGCTGGTGGCCAATTATTACGGGGCAAAAAAAGAAAGGCTGGTCAGCGAAACCGTACATACCTCCGTCCTGACCAGCCTGATCAGCGGCTGCATCCTCATCGTAATTGGCCTGTTCCTGGCAGGCCCCCTGCTCAAACTCATGGGAACGCCCGGCGATGTGTTGGGCCAGGCGACGCTGTATATGCGGATCTATTTCATGGGAATGCCCGTCATCATGCTGTATAACTTCGGTTCCGCCATCCTGCGCGCCATCGGGGATACCCGCCGGCCCCTCTATTATCTTCTTCTGGCCGGTGTGCTGAACGTGGCCCTCAATCTGATCTTTGTGATCTGTTTCCATATGGGCGTGGCGGGAGTGGCACTGGCCACCGTCCTTTCCCAGATCGTCTCCGCCGGCCTGATCGTCCGGGCACTGATGAAAAGCGACGGCTGTTTTAAACTGGATATCCGCAGCCTGAAGATCTATCCCACGAGATTAAAACAAATGATCCGCATCGGCCTTCCCGCCGGTATGCAGGGCGCGATCTTCTCCATTTCCAACGTGCTGATCCAGTCCTCCATCAATTCCTTCGGCTCTGTCGTGATGGCCGGCAGTACCGCGGCCTCCAATATCGAAGGCTTTGTATACAACGCCATGAACTCCCTTTACCAAACGTCTTTAAGCTTTACCAGCCAAAATTACGGGGCGGGCAGGCTGGACCGGGTCAACCGGATCCTTTTACTGTGCCTGGGGAGCGTTACCGTCGTAGGGCTCGTCCTGGGCAACGGCGCCTATTTCTTCGGAAGGCAGCTCCTTGGGATCTATTCCTCGGACCCGGAGGTCATCTCCTACGGGCTGATCCGCATGGCCTACCTCTGCGTCCCCTACTTTACCTGCGGCGTTATGGACGTGTTCGTGGGCTCCCTGCGGGGTATGGGATACTCCATCATGCCCATGCTGGTTTCCCTGACCGGCGCCTGCGGTTTCCGCATCCTTTGGATCTTCACGGTCTTTCGCTATTCCCATACTTTGGAGACGCTTTTTGTTTCCTACGTCATCAGTTGGGTACTCACCGCCACCGTCCATCTGATCTGTTACTGCGTCGCCATGCATAAAAACAGACAGGCCCTCCTGTCCGCAGCATAAGGACATATTTTTCCGGATAACGGGCAAAGCCCGCCACACAGGGTCTCCCGTTATCCCGCCATTTTTTCTTTCAGAACCTCTATCGCCCGGTTCAGTTGATTGTCCGTACCGTCCTCCTGATAGGGAGCGGCTTCAAAGGGCACTTCTATATCCGGCACGATGCCGATCTCATGAATATTGTTCCCGTTGGGCGTGTAATATTTGCTGACTGTCAGCTTCACCGCGGAGCCGTCGGACAGCTTGAGGATCCTCTGCACAATGCCCTTTCCAAAAGTGGTCGTCCCCACCAGCGTACCGATGCCGTAATCCTTAATGGCACCCGCCAGGATCTCCGAGGCCGACGCGCTGTTTGCGTCCACCAGAACCACCAGCGGCATCCCCAGCGGATGCTCGCCGTCGCATGTATATTCTTCCCGTTTTCCGTACTTATCCTCCGTATATACGATCATCCCTTTCGGAAGGATCCTCCGGGAGATCTCGCAGACCGTAGAGAGGTTCCCGCCGGGGTTGCCCCGCAGATCCAGAATAAGCCCTTTCATGCCCGAGCCCTTGCAGGTCGCCAGCGCGTCCGCGAACTGGTCTACCGTCACGTCGTCAAACTCCTGGATCTGGATATAGCCGATCCCCTCCTCCAGCATCTCATAGGAAACCGTATCGTTATCCAGCTTACGCCGCTCTATATCAAATTCCAGATAATCATCCGCGCCTTCCCGGATCACGGTCAGATGGACTTTCGTCCCCTCTTCGCCCTTGACTTTGGCTACGATCGACTCCAGATCCATCCCCTGTACGGAACTGCCGTCCACCAGATAGATGAGATCTCCTGCCATAAGGCCGGCTTCTTCCGCCGGCGCGCCCGAAATAACGCCCACGATCTTGGCCAGTCCCGTATCCGTATCCAGGCTCACCCGGGCGCCGATCCCGTAATAGATCCCCGCCGTCTTTTCCTGCAGCTCCACGAGTTCTTCCGCAGAATAATAGACGGAATAGGGATCCCCCAGGGCCGCCACAAGGCCCCTGTACAGCCCTTCTTCCATCGCTGCGCCGTCCGTCTCCTCCAGATAATAATCGTCGATCATTTCTTCCAGAACGCCGATCTTCTGCATGGACAGCGGCATGGAGATCCCGTCCTGAGCCTTTGCCCCTTCCGCCGCATTTTTCTCCGCAAAGGCCTGATATAGCGTCCGTCCGGCAAAATAACCGGAACCCAGAGCTAAAACCAGAACGATGCCGACGATCATGCCTCCGATAAAACTTCTTTTATTCTTCATCTTATCTCTCTCCAATGATCCGTATAAATATATAATATAACCGGAAAAAGAAGATTAGAAGCCTCTTTTTCCGGTTTCTTCACTGCCGCATAAAGCAAACCCGATCATTTCAGATAATTCCAGGGGCTCGTATAGTTCCCGTTCAGACGGACGGAAAAATGCAGATGCGGGCCGGTCGCCCTTCCTGTCGCTCCAACGGCCGCAATCTGCTGTCCCTTGCTGACCGTCTGCCCTGCGGACACATACAGCTTGGAAGCGTGCATATAGATCGTATACAGGTCGTCGCCATGGTCGATCATCACATAGTTGCCCATGGAACTGTTATAGGCGGCGGACACCACCTTGCCGTCGTAGGCCGCCAGGATCGCCGTGCCGGAAGCCGCCGCAAAATCCACGCCGTTGTGAAACTGTTGCTTGCCGGTGATCGGATGGATCCGGTTGCCGTAATCATCGGAAATACGCTTATAGCCAGGGCACGGCATCTGAAACATACCGCCGTCATATTTCAGCCGGTTCTGCTCCGCCAGCTTGGCCTTATCCTCCGCCACCGCCTTTTCCAGCGCTTCTATGACTGCGGCCTCTTCCGCGATCATGGCCTCGTAATCCGCGATCGCCGAAGCCTGTCCGTCGATATCCTGCTGATAAGCCGCGATCTGCACGGATTTCTCCTGGATCAGGGCATTCACCGATTCCTGTTCGTTCTCCAGGCTTTTTTCCGATTCCCGGAGGACTTCTTCTTCCTCCTCCAACGTCTGCCGGCAAAGCTTGAGATATTCCACATTCTGCTCGAATTCTATCAGCTTGCGGCTGTCATAGGCGTTGAGGCGTTCCACATACTCTGCCTGATTGATCATATCCCCAAAGCTCTGGGAGGTCAGCAGCACGTCCAGATAACCGCCGTCCTTATTGTTGGCGTACAGATACCGCAGCCGGGATTTCATGTCGGCATACTGCTGATCCGCCACGTCCTGGGCCGCTTCCGTGTCTGCCTTTGCCTGTTCTACTTCCGCTTTCTTGTCTTCGATCTGCCCCTGCAGCTCTGTGATCTTCTCCTCGATCTGCGCCACCTGGCCATCCAGTTCCGTCACATAGGTCTGCAGATCCTTTTTGGAAGCTTCCAGCTTATTGACCAGCGCCTTGATATCGGAGAGCCCCGACTGCAGCTTTTTCTTCTCGTCCTGGGCCGCGCTGATCGCTTCCTGCTTTTCCTTTATGCTTTCTTCCAGCGTCTTGGCCTGCGCCTGCAGATGGGCCGCCGGCGTCAAAAACAATACCGCCAGCGCGCACACCGCCGCCAAAGCCCTTTTTCCCTTTTTCATCCTTATCATCCCCGCATCATACGCGAAGATGCTTGCGCACCGTCGTGAAGCTGCCCAGAAAACCGATCCCGGCGCCGATCCCCAGCGAGATCGGCAGAAGAAGCTTAAAAACATCCTGCACCGGCAGAAACTGGAGCAGCGTCGTCAGCGCCGGAAACTGGATGCCGACATAATCCATGACCTTGATATAGATAAAATAGATCGCCGCCAGAGGGATCAGAGACCCCACCAGGCCGATCAGTATCCCTTCAATGACAAACGGGGAACGGACAAAGAAATCCGTTGCGCCGATGGCTTTCATGATCTCGATCTCCTGCCTGCGGACGGAAATGCCGATGATCACGGTATTGTTGATCAGGAATATGGAGACCAGCAGAAGGATCACGATAATGCCCAGGGACACATAGGCCACGATCGCGTTCATCCCGGTCAGGGTAGTCGCGGTGACCTCGGAATAATGCACCTCGGAGATATCCGGCAGGGATTGCAGCCAGTCCACCAGGCTCTGCTGCTGCTCCACGTCGTTCATATAGATCTCATAGCTGTTCATGTTTTCAAAGGGGTTCTCGGAATAAATATCCATATAATCCTCGCCGATATTTTCCGGCGCCCACTCCGCCCAGGCCTGTTCATCGGAAATAAAATCCACCCTGGCGACCTCGGCCCGGCCCCGGATCATCTCGCCCACCTGCTGGATCTGCTCCTCCGTCGCGTCCTCCTGCAAAAAGGCGGTAACGGACATTTCTCCCTCCGCGTTCCGGATCATATACTGAAAATTGACGATCACGGTATAAAACAGGCCGAACAAAAACAGGCAGGAGCTGATCGTGGCGACGGATGCCAGAGAAAACCACTTATTCCGGAATATGTTGACGATCCCCTGCTTTAATGTATAAAAAAATGTGCTAATCCTCATCGATGTATCCGCCTTTTTCTTCGTCGCTGATAACGACGCCTTTCCTGATCGTGATAACGCGCTTCTGCATCGTGTTGACGATCTCCCTGTTATGCGTCACGACGATGATCGTAGTCCCCCGCTCCCTGTTGATCCGGTCCAGAAGCTGCATGATGTCCCAGGAATTTTTCGGATCCAGGTTGCCGGTAGGCTCATCGGCCAGCAGGATCGGCGGATTGTTCACAAGCGCCCGCGCCACGGCAACGCGCTGCTGCTCGCCGCCGGAGAGCTGCCTGGTCTTTGCCTTATATTTCCCGGCAAGCCCCACGACCGTCAGGGCGTTGGTCACGTTTTTGCGGATCTCCTTTGCCGGCGTCTGCACAATACGCTGCGCGAAAGCCACGTTTTCATATACGTTCCTGTCGTTCAGCAGGCGGAAGTCCTGAAAGACGATCCCGATATTGCGACGGAACTTCGGCACCTGCCGGTGTTTCAGGCGCCCCACATCCATGCCCTGCACCACAACCCTGCCGCTGGTGGGCGTCAGTTCCCGCATGAGCAGCTTGATGAGCGTGGACTTGCCCGATCCGCTGTCCCCCACGATGAACACGAACTCCCCTTTTTTGACCGTGATGCTCACCCCGTCCAGGGCAGGTACTCCCTTGGAATAGGACTTGGTCACATTCTCCAGAACGATGGCTTCGCCGCTATCCCTTTTTTTCCTGCGTTTTTTTCCAAACAGACCCAAATTCGTTCACTCTCCTAAAATTCGTAGGTTTCCATATATTTCATGTATTTTACCACCATCAACGCGATCTTGAACGTAATGGCGTCCTCAAAAATGCGCAGGTCAAGGCCTGTGCTTTTCTGCAGCTTATCCAGGCGGTAGACCAGCGTGTTGCGGTGGATAAAAAGCTGGCGGCTCGTCTCGGAAACATTCAGGCTGTTCTCAAAGAACTTGCTGATTGTCACCAGCGTCTCCTCATCGAAATCGTCCGGGCTCTTGCCCCCGAAGATCTCATGGATGAACATTTTACACAGAGGGATCGGGAGCTGATAGATCAGGCGTCCGATGCCCAGCTCGCTATAGGCGATAATGGCGCGTTCGTCAAAGAAGATCTTCCCCACATCCAGCGCCATCTTCGCTTCTTTATAAGAACGGCTCACCTCTTTGATCTCGTGGATCACCGTGCCGTAAGC
>X22_European_Rabbit__coassemble_111_pt1 | contig 20799 bp, 15 predicted proteins | sample X22_European_Rabbit__metabat2_low_PE_003 | metagenome-assembled genome bin X22_European_Rabbit
GGCGGGGGCAGCTTTTTCCATGTCCGCCAGTTACCCCGGCAGAGAGCGTCCAATGCAGTCTTCCCGCAAGGACAGCATGCCTTTTTTCACCTGTTCCCGGTTCCTTTTGGCCAGTTCCCGCTTCTGCGGCAGCACCGACATATCCCTTTTGGGGGCAAGCTTTGCGAAAGAAAGCCGGTTCATCCCTTCAAACAGGGCCCGGACGTCCTCTGCGCCCTGCAGGGCTTCTTCCCGCCCGCCGGCACCGTCCGGCAGCGTCCGGGCCAGCAGGCCGATCTGCTCCAAATCCTCCCTCAGCGCAGGCAGATACATATAAGGGCCTCCCGGCTCTTCGCACAGCCGGATGGTATCCTCCGTTTTCTTCTGACAGGAGACGAGGGTCGTCTGCACGATCCGGAGCAGCTGGCCAAACCAGGGGGCCGCCGTCAGCGCCTCCATCGTGTCGGTATCGTAATCCGTTCTGTGGCTTTCCAGCCATTCCTCCGGCCAGGGACAGCTCATGGAAAACTCATAGATCTGCAGAATCAGCTCTTCCAGCCCTTCCTCACGGCCTCCCGGCACAAAACACTCCACACAGTGCAGAAACTCCCCGTCCGCCTGCGCAAATTTTTCCTCCAGCAGCTCCTTTAACACGTCCTGGCACAAAAGGCGGCGTTCCCCCTCGTCCGCCGTCCGAAAATCCGGATCCAGCCCGATATCGTTAAAGTGGTTCCGGATCAGATAAAGGCAAAAGCTGTCGATGGTGGTGATCTGCGCATTGTGCAAAAGCACAAGCTGCCTCTGGAGACGGACGTTGTCCGGTTCCTGCTGCGCCCGCTGCGAGAGGGCCTGTTCTATCCTTTCCCGCATCTGGGCCGCCGCCGCGTTGGTAAAGGTCACCACCAGCAGCCGGTCGATGTCCGTCCCGTCGTCCGGGCCGCTCACCAGGCTGAGGATCCGCTCCACCAGCACGGCGGTTTTCCCCGAACCGGCTGCGGCCGACACTAAAATATTGCGATCCCTCAGCCGGATGGCCCGCTGTTGATCCTCCGTAAATTGCATCGCCATCTTTTCCTCCCTGCCATAAATAACACAAACCGCAGATTAAACAATAAGCCATCGGGCTTATTGTTCGTTTTTTACCTCCCTGCGAATACGCTCCAGCGCTTCCAGATCCCCGAGATTTTCCAGTTCCCTGACCGAAAACCCGGCCAGCCTGCGGTCAAATCCGCAGACCTGTTTAAAATCGCAGAAATCACAGGCGCTTTCATTTCCCCGCACATAGGGGCTGCAGTCGATCTGCCCCTCTAAGATCCGGCGGCCCGTCTGCCGGATCTTTTTTTCCACAAAGGCGGAAACCGCCCTGAAATCCTCCTCAGACAGCACGCTGGATCTGGCGGAGAGGCTTCCGTCTTTTTTTCGCTCCAGCGGCGCTGCGTCGGAACGATCCGTAAAACCAGCGTCCAGCCCTTCCGCCACGCCCTCCTGGGCGCTGACCACACCGGTGGGACGCAGCGCCTGCAGGATCCTGGCGTTGACTTCCTCCGGCGTCAGCTCCTGCGCGCCCGGCTCCACATATGGATCCTGCACCCGGTAATAGAGCATGGCGGCGGGCACCGCCTCCTTCCCGGGATGCCGTCTGGCCGCCATCTCCAGGCCGGCGTTTAAATAGACCACAAGCTGCAGCTGCAGGCCATAGTACAGCGCCGCCAGAGAAAAGTCACGGCTGCCGGATTTATAGTCCACCACCTTCACAAAGACGCGGTCCTCTTCCTCCTTAACGTCCAGACGGTCAATGCGCCCCTTCAGCCGCATCCGTTCGCCCTCACCCAGCGCGATGTTGACCGCGTCCAGATCCTGCACCACAGAAAAGGACACCTCAAACTGTTCCGGCACAAAGCTGCCTTTTTTCAACTGGTACTGCAGCGTTTTGACGGTACGGGACAGGATGCGCCAAAGCCGCGTCACCGTATAGGCGCTGCGGGCGCTGTCAAACAGCACCGTATTGCGGTAAGCCACCGTATAGGCGTCCACCGCTTCCCGCAGTATCCGCTGCCCTTCCTCCTCCGGGAAATCGAACCAGGTATACCCGTTCTCCACCAGTTTTTCCGAGAAGATCTCCAGCACGCCGTGGAAAAGATTGCCCAGATCCGCCGCCTTTACCTCATATTCCTCCTGGGGGGACAGATTCAGCCCGTACCGCAGGAAATGGGCGTAAGCGCAGGCAGCGTACTGCTCCAGGCGGCTGACGCTTCCAATCAGCGTATTCCCGTAAAGGGCGGCCGCCACCGCCCGATCCAGCCGGGACTGGCGGTGCCTGAAAAAGGCAGCGTCCTCCATCCCTTCTGCCCAGCGCCCGTAGCCTGCGTCCTGCCGGTAAACCCGATAGAGGAAAAACAACGTCTGTTCTTCCGGATCCGTCAGCTTTCCGTCGGCATAGCTGCGCAGCGTGCGGGCCAAATACTGCCGCCCGTCCTTTAAGCTCTGGATCCGGTCCAGAAGCGGCTCCTTCTCCGGGTTTTCTATCTCCACCTGCGCAAACATCCGCAATAGCTGTCCGATCAAAAAGCTGGGCCGCATGGACTTCCCCTCGGCGTTCATCCTGGCATAGGACAGCACCAGCTTTTCGGAGGGCTTGGTCATATTCAAATACAGATAGAGCCGCTGAATATACATCTGCTGCCGGGGCGTGGGCGCCAGTTCCCGCCCCGAACCGGCCAGAAATTCCCGGTCCAGATCGGAAAGGATCCCGCCCCGGCCCGCGCTTTTGGGAATATAACCGTCATTTACGCCCGCAAAAAAAAGGGCTTTTACCGGTTTTAAACGGGTGCGTTCGATATCCCCCACCACTACCCGGTCCACGTTCTGGGGGATAGTGCCCACCTGGATCTCTTCAAACCCGGCCTCCAGGATTTTGGCAAATTCCTCTATCCTGACCGGTTCGTCCCCGATCAGCGCGACCACCTGATCCAACAGATCCATGACAAGCCGATAGATCTGGGCGTATTCCCGCTGCCGCACCATATCGTTTTCGGCGGCAAACTGCTCCTCATAGCGTTTCAGCTTCTGCTGCACCTGGTTTTTTTCGATAAACCAATACAGGCTCCGGGCGAACTCCTCCGTTTTTTTGCAGCTTTCAAACAACGGCTGCATCTGCTCCACCAGACGGCTGCGCAGCCCGTTCAGCTCCTCCAACTGGGCCAGCGGGTCCGTCATTTCCTTCATCCGGCTGACAAAGGGCGTCTCCCATTTCTTCCGTCCCCGTATTCCCGCAAAACGCACATAGACCTCCAGCCGGTCCGCCTCCTGCATGGAAAACCCGGCCAGACCGCTGCGCAGATAATGGAAAACCGATTCAAAGCTGTAATTCTGCACCCGCACCTGCAGGGCGCTTTTGATATACTCGATAAACGGGTTTAAGCTGATGCCCCTGGTCTGATCCATGTAAACGGGGATATCGTAGGCCTTAAACTCCCGCTCCATGCACGCCGCATAGGAAGCGAAATCCCCGCAGATGACCGCGATATCCCGGTAACAGTATCCCTTTTCCCGGATCAGCCGACGGATAGAAACGCAGATCCGGCGCACCTCCTCCGTCTGATCGGGCGCCTCCAAAACAGTGATTTCCTCCGTCCGCTCCGGATAGACCGCAAACGGATAGCGGAAAAGATGCCGCTCCAGATGCGCCAGCGCAGGGGAGCGTAAAAAGCGGGGCAAAACCGAAGGGCGCAGAAGCACCGGTTCCTCTATCGCGCATCCGGCCTCCTCCGCCAGCTTTTCTAAACGGCGGATCGTCTTTTTGCTCAGAAAAAACAACTCCTGCTGCGTCCCTTTCTTTGGATCCGCGTCCCCGTCCATCGTGACGGTCACCTCTACCGCTTTTGCCAGCTTCATCAATTCCCGCAGGACCTTTTCCTGCACCGGAGTAAACCCGGTGAAGCCGTCAAAGGCGACCACGCTGTCTTTGAGCAGGTGAGAAGCCGGAAGCAGCGACGCCAGCACCTCTAAGGTTTCCTCCGTCGTCAGAAACCTGTCCCGGATGAAATCCAGGAAGCCTTCGTAGACCACCCGCAGATCCTTTAGCTTCTGGCAGAGCTGTCCCCGGTTTCGGGCAAAGGCCTGCAGCTCGTCCAGCTCTTTTAACCCGATGCCGTACTGCATCAGTTCGGACAGAGCAGACTTCACCTCATGGACATATCCGGTTTTCCCCAGATTTCCCCCGATCAGGGGCATCTGATCCTTCAGACCCGCCGCCACCCTGCGGACGATCAGGCTTTTTCCCGTATCGTCCAGCATCGGCATATCCTGGCCGCCCAGTTCCTCAAAGACCCGGTGGGCCAGCCGGTTAAAGCTCAGCACGTCGATGTTCAGAATGCCCTTTTTTTCATGCATCATCACCAGATCCTGCTGGGTCTGCATGGTGAACTGATCCGGCACGATCAGGAAAAAATGCCCCTTCGGATCCGCCTGGGCGCGTTCGATGACAGACCGGTATAGCCAGGTGCTTTTTCCGGCGCCGGAAGCGCCGATGAGAAAACGCAGGGACATAACTGACTCCTTTCACACGCGGCGTTTTGCTCCCATTTGGCGCTGCGCCGCCCGTATTTTCATTTTACCAGATTGCGGCCCGGCCGTACAGACCGGAAATCCCGGCTTTTTAAAGATTCCAAAGACAAACGCAAAAACCGCAGCCGGGCGGAAAGGCCATGTCCCTCTGCCAAAGCTGCGGTTTTTACCGGTGTCAGGGGCTATCCCCCGCCCGTTTTATCTTCTCAGTCCGAAAGCACGCTTTCTTCCCCTTCCGGCAGGATCAGCGCCAGAACGATGCCTACCACCGCCGCCAGAGCGAGGCCGGAAATGGTCACGGTCTCCGTGATCGGAATGCTGTCGCAGCCGATGCCCAACACCAGGATGATGGCGGCCGTCAGCAGGTTCCTGCTGTCGCCGAAGTTGAGCCTGGAATTGATCAGGATACGGACGCCCACGGCGGAGATCATGCCGTAAAGCACAATGCTGATGGCACCGGTCACCGGAGAGGGCAGGCTGGTGATGAACCCGCCAAATTTACCGATGGTGCCCAGGATGATCGCAAAGACGGCGGCGATCCGGATGATGGAGGGATCGTAGACCTTGGTCACCGCAAGCACGCCGGTGTTCTCCCCATAAGTCGTATTGGCGGGGCCGCCCAGAAGCCCGGCCAGCGCCGTCGCCAGGCCGTCGCCCAACAGCGTCCGGTGTACGCCGGGATCTTCAAAGAAGTTCTGCCCTACCACAGCGCCGTTGGTGGTGATGTCGCCCACATGCTCGATCATGGTGACCAGCGCGATAGGCGCCACAGCCATGATCGCATCCATCCGGAAGGTGGGGAGGCAGAGAAGCTGGGAATAGATCGCCTGATCCGTAAAGGAGATCCAGTGGGCCTCCCGCACCGCGGTAAAGTCGCAGAAACCGAGGGGCAGACAGACCAGATAGCCTACGATGATGGCGAACAGGATGGGCATGAGATTGAAAACCCCTTTTGCCCATATGGAAACGATGATGACCGTGGCCAGCACCACCAGCGTCACCAGGATCGACTTTAAGCTGAATACGCCGTCATGGTAAAAGGCGCTGTTGATGGCGGACGCGGACAGGCGCAGCCCGATGACGATGATCACGGGCCCCGTTACGATAGGCGGCAGCAGCCGGTTCACCTTTTCATATCCGAAAAATTTGATCAGCAGGGCGAAAACCACATAGACCAGGCCCGCCACGATGAGCGCGCCCTTCAGGGTGGACAGCTTATCCAGATAGTCCGGATCCCCCACTCTGGAATCCCCCAGCACCGCCATGATGCCGGCCATAAAGGCGAAGCTGGAGCCTAAGAATACCGGCACCTTCTTCTTGGTGATCAGATGGAACAAAAGCGTTCCCAGGCCCGCGCATAAAAGCGTGATGGAAACGTTCAGCCCCGTCAGCGTCGGCACCAGCACGGTGGCGCCGAACATGGCCAGCGTATGCTGGATCCCCAGAATGATCTTCTGGCTCAGGGTTCTTTCTTGCATTTCTTTCTCCTCCTCATGATGATATTAGATAAACCGGATCTCCCGGATGATCCCGTCAGAACATGACCTCTGTCCTCGCAGGCTCCGTCTTTGCCAGCAGTCTCCCGCCCTTAAAGGAATAGAGTACCTCGCTCTTCTGGTTCAGGGCGTCGTAGAAATTCTCCGCTTTAAGCACGATAAAGTCCGCGGGATTGCCGACCCGGATCCCATAGGAATCCCCCAGATGCAGGGTTTTGGCCGCGTTGTGGGTGATCAGGCGATAGGACTCCATGATCTGCTCGTACCCCATCATCTGGCACACATGCAGCCCCATGAAAACGCAGTCCCGCATATTCCCTGTCCCCAGCGGATACCAGGGATCGAAAATATCGTCGTGGCCAAAGGATACGTTGCAGCCTGCCTCCAGCAGCTCCTTCACGCGGGTGACGCCCCTGCGCTTCGGATAGGTATCCGCCCTGCCCTGCAGGTGCGTGTTCACCAGCGGGTTTGCCACGAAATTGATCCCGCTCATTTTCAGCAGGCGCATCAGCCGATTGACATAAGCGTTGTTATAGGAATGCATCGCCGTCGTGTGGCTGGCCGTCACCCTGTCTTTCAGCCCCGTCTCCAGCGCCCGGCAGGCCAGGGTTTCCAGTCCCCGGGAAGCCTCGTCGTCGATCTCGTCGCAGTGTACGTCCACCAGCCTGTCATACTTCTCCGCAAGAGCGCAGGCAAAGTTTATGGATTCTACGCTGTATTCCCTCGTAAACTCGTAATGGGGAATGGCGCCCACGCAGTCCGCCCCCATCTTCACCGCCTCTTCCAGAAGCTGTTTCCCGTTCGGATAGCTTAAAATGCCCTCCTGGGGGAACGCCACCACCTGGATGGTAATGAGGTCTTTGAGTTCCTCCCTGATCTCCAGCATCGCCTCCATGGCCGTCAGGGAAGGATCCGTTACGTCCACATGGGTGCGCACATACTGGACGCCGTTGGCGGCCTGCATCCGCACCGCCCGTTTTACCCGTTCCTTCACATCCTGCCGGGTCAGCTTTTCCTTGCGCCTGCTCCAAAGCTCGATCCCCTCAAACAGCGTGCCGCTTAGGTTCCAGGCCGGATCGCCCGCCGTCAGGCAGGTATCCAGATGCACATGGGATTCGATAAAGGGCGGCAGGGCCATACAGCCTTTCCCCTCGATCACCTCTTCCTCAGGACCGGCCATCAGGTGTTTTTCAATGGCTTCAAATTTTCCGCCCTTTATCCGGATATCCACGGTATCCGGACTGTTTTCCAAATGAATGTGCTTGATCAGCATCCCGTTTTTCCCCCTTATTGAAAAGGCGCACGGGAAATACCGTACGCCTTCCTACTCACTTCTTTTTATGAATTGCTTCTCCAACGAGATAACAGATACACGCCACCACCATGCCGTTGATGGAAGCGATGCCGAAAGGAACGAGATTGGCGACCAGGGCGCCCAATACCACGCCTCCAACGGCAAACCAGTTCACCTGCTGCTTTACCTCGTCCCATTTTTCATATTCCTTAGCGTGACAGAAATACCCCAGGACCAGGATCGCGCCCACCGGGGGCAGCGTACAGTTCAGGATATTCAGCCAGCCCACGAAATTGTTATAAAGCCAGATGGCCGCTACCGTGCCCAGAACGCCGGAGATCAGAACCATCGGGCTTTTTTTGACCTTCGTAATATTGGAAAGGCCCAGCCCCGCAGAATACAACGCGTTATCGTTGGTCGTCCAGATATTCAGGCCCAGCACCAGGATCGCAAACGCCGTCAGGTTCAGCGCGACCATGACTTCAAAAATATCGTTGCCTCCCACATAGACGCCGCTGACTGCTCCGAAACAGAACATCAGGCTGTTGCCCACAAAAAACGCGACCACGGTCACCAGCACCGCCTGTCCCGCATTCCTGGCAAAGCGCGTAAAATTGGGCGTCGCCGTGCCGCCGCTGACAAAGGAACCGATGACGAGGCCCGCCCCGGTGATCACGCTCATCCCCTGCTGCTGCGCAAACTTTTCTGTCAGGGACATATCCCCGTTCTTCACGGCGATCACCATGGCCGCTACGCCCAGCACCGCGATCAGCGGCACGGAAATGTAACTGACGATGGTCATGGCCCGGATCCCGAAAAACGCAGATCCCGTCATGCAGATGCCCGCCAGCGCCACCAGCACATAGGGCAGCCACCGGGAATCCGGCGCGATTAGGTTCGCTACCGGGATCGCAAACATCGCGACGCCTACGCCGAACCAGCCGATCTGTGTGAAACTGATCAATGCGGAGGGAAGGTAAGAACCCTTCGCCCCAAAAGAATGCTGCGCCAACAAATCCAGCGAAAGCCCTGTCCTGGCGCCCACATATGCCAGCGCTCCGGTATAGGCCCCTAGGATCGCGCCTCCCAGAAGAAGCGCCTCCCAGAATCCCGTCAGATCCAGCGAAAGCCCCAGCGTCTGCCCCGTCCACATGCTGGCGGAAAAGAATGTGAACCCCAGCATGATCATGAACATGGTCAACAGACTGCGTCTCGCGGATCCGGGAACCGGCGCCAGCGAATAATCGTGATCTACGCTCTGCGTTCCCTGCCTGTTCATTTTTCCTCCCAAAAAACTCTTTTCAATCCAAACTACTACAAAATTCCTCTCCTGTCAACCCGATTTTGCTCTTTTTTGCGCAGAACATACAAACAGCGCAGGCATCGTCGCCCGCGCTGTGGGATCGTCATTTATTCGCTTTATACGGCGGATCCGCCGGATACCCGCCCCTTAACTTCTGCATCCCCCTCTGCACCGCATCCCGGGAGGTTTTCCAGTCCGCATCCTTGTTCAGATAATCGAACTTCTCGATCAGCCAGTCCACATCCGCCGACATCCGCTCCAGGTTGCGGGTCATGACCTCGAAGATCATGGGATAAAAGGTTTCTTTTTCCTTATCGGAAAGGCGGCTGTCGGAGCCGCTGCACAGCTCTCCGAAGTGATGCAGGCAAAACCCCTTCCCATTTTTGATCTTCTCTACAAAGGCCGGATCGTTCTTATAAAGATAAAAGAAGGTGTCCAGATACCGCTCATATTCCTTCCGAAAGCGGTCGCAGATATAACAGGTGCTTTCCCGCTTCTCCACCCACATCCCGATGGCGTTTTCGGAAGCCGCCTTACGGAATTTGTCCGCAAAGGAAACCTTGCCGGGTTTAAACTGCTTAAACTGGCCTTCCATCTCTTTGAGCAGCTTTTTATAATGGGTCTTTAAGATCCAGCCGTTGCCCAGGGTATTGCCGTAATCGAACATCTTCTTCATATGCATCCGGCAGAACCCTTCCCTGTCCGTGTCCTCGCGCACGTCGCTTTCCATATAGGAAGCGCAGGAGCCCAGCACAAAATCCATCAGGTCCTGTTCCACCTTGCGTTCGATAAAGCAAAACGGGCATTCGTCATTGGCATTGACCGCATCATTCAATGGAATGGTATATAATTTTTCCTTCATCTCTCCTGTCCTCCCCGAAACGCATTCCGTAAAATATCCAGATAGGCACAGATTTCCCGATACAGCTTCTCCGGCGTAAAATCGTAGCGGCCCGTGACCTCCTCGGTCACCCCCCGGATCATATACTCGACAAGGCCGGTCAGACGGCTGGAATCGGCGATGGACGCATATACGCCATAATCCACCTGCATAAAATAATCGTCCATCCGCTGCTTATAGTCGGTTCTCCTCTCCTGGGTCGCTTCCAGGGCCTCCGGGCAGTCCTCCTTCATGCATCTGTTGATAAACTGCTGCATATAGGGATACATCTTCATCACCTGCATCCTGGCGCGCTCCATCTGACGAACCAGTTCAAAAAAATCCGTCTCTACGCTCCTGACCTCCCTCGAAAGCTCCAGCAGCATAAAACGCGCGCTATATTCAAATAAGAATGAATAAAGTCCGATCTTACTGCCAAAATAATGAAAAAGAAGCCCCTTGCTGATCCCCGCCTCCCGCACGATATCGTCCGTGCTGGCATGGCGGTAGCCGCTCAGGGCGAAAATCTTCAGCGCCGCGTTGATCATCCGATCCTGCTTGGCCTGCTTCAGTTCAAAAAACTTATCGTTCAATCTTCCTGCCCCCTATACGGTTGACTTCAACGGTCGACCTGTTTGTATGATAACACATCGGGGACAATTCTTCAACCGTGACCGCGTTTTTTGAATATTTAGAATATTTTTATACATAGTCTCTTTTCAATTTCACAAAATAGTATTAAAATAGAAAGGAAAAAAGAATTCATGGAGGAATATCATGGCTAAGAATTTTGGTAAATTTCTGGTATTTGCAGTTGCCGCTGGCGCTGCTGCGGCGGGCACCTACTATTTCCTGCAGAATAAAAAGGCCAAAGACGAAGAGGCTTCCTGTGACGCCTCCGATGGCCTGACCCCCGACGAGGAGCTTTCTTTCGAGGACGGGGAGCCGGAGGACAGCGCCTTTGACGACGACGATTTTGAAGATGAAAGCGAAGCTGCGTCCGAGGAGCATAGCGCCGTCTTTTCCAAAAACACCAACGACAAGGGACATACCTACGTTTCGCTGGACTTAAAGGCAGCCCATGACAAGGCGGCCCATCTCTATGATAACGTCGCTTCCAAAGTCAACGAGACGGCTTCCAAGATCAAATCCAGCAGCGAATATAAAACCGCCCGGGATAAGATCACGGAGACTGTCAGCAAGATCAAGAACAGCGATGAATTTCAGGCCGTTGACAGCCATCTGGAGAGCGCGCTCCATAAGGTGAAGGAAGCCACGGAAAAGGCGGTGGATTCCGTCAACGAGAAGCTGAACGAAGCCGATGCCGGCAAGGCGGCAGAGGCGATGGGCGATGCTGCGGAAAATGCAGCGGAGGCCGCAGGAGACGTGGTAGAAAATGCAGCCGATGCCGCTGAAAACATGGCAGAAAATGTGGCTGACGCCGCAGAAGCGGTTGCGGAAGATGCCGCCGAGGCGGTGGAAGACGCTGCTGACTCTGCAGAAGAAAAGCTGTCGGAATCGGAAAAATTTTAAATAATCTGTCGGGTTTCGCCCTCCAGGCGCGGTAAGCGCGCCTGGAGGGCGTTTTTATATGGGTTGGGTTATCCCTATTGAGGGCGTTTTTCCTGGCCAGGAACTTGATCTCACCGTCCTGTATCCGCTTACGCGAAACTGCATATACTATAATATATTGCCGCAGTTTCCACGTTTTCCTATATTTAATCAATTAAAATAGCATGTAGACAGGAGCTGGTTCCATGCAGGTTACCGCTACTGAATTCAAACTGAATCTGGGTGACAAAGAACGGGGAAACGCCAGGCTGACCAATCCAAATATTTCCTCTGTCGATGCTATTTCCGGCATCCGCGCAGGAAAAGTGCCCGCTGATCTCGACCGTCATGCTATCCGTGAAGAAAGGCAGTCAAAGTATGCGATGGATGATTGATCCCAACATCCTGTGCAGGGGTTTATATCCGCTTCCGCTGTTACGGACATTTTCTACATCACCCGCGAGGCCCTCTAGAGCATAGAGGACACCTACAAGGTGATCAGCTCAGTCCTGAACATCGTTCGGATCCTGACTGTCACAAATGACGACGTCCTAAATGCGTTTTGACCTTTGGTGTCGTTCTGTATTCCCCAGAGGAATTACCAAAGCAGTTCGGGAAATTGTAAGAGCGTTCCCCAACTGAGTTATGGGATATGGGGCAGGCAATCTCTGTCATATCTGTTGAAATCTCCATCATTTGATATTGGAATGAAGGAGATATTTATGAAAGCGTTCCTTTTCCTTAATTCCCGTTTTTATTCCGCCCAGCTTAAGGCCTCTTCCAGGTTCTCCGCTTTCAGGATATTGAGCATGAAATCTGTGTACTCTTCTGCGTTATCGGTATCGATATTGCTGTAAACCTCTTTCAGATACTTCGGGGAATGGTCGTATTCGTAAATGCCGAAAGCCAGCCCCTGCATCATTTCCTCCGGCGCGTCCGTCTGCCGGTTCATCATGAACGCTTCGATATACGGATTTGCCTCCACAATATAATAACAATAGGCGAAGGCCGCCGCCTGCAGCTTTTCTCCGGACCGGGAGGAAAACCCCAGCTCCGTGATGGTAATGCTGCGGATCCCGCCCTGCGTGTCCAGATAGGCCTTTTGTCCAAGAAAATCCGTCAGCACGTTTAAGTTCATAATGGAAAGCGTCTTTGCCGCCTGCGTCTTGTCGTATGCCTGGGACCAGAAATTGACACGGGAAAGCGGATCCGGATAGGGATGGATGGCAAGCCCCCAGTCATAGTTGCCGTGCTTTATCACGGCCCTCTGAAACGCTTCGATCAGATCCCGGGAATCGAAGAACTGGCTGTGATCCTCCCGATCGTTATTCCATACATGGTCGACGCTGAAATACACCTTCGCCTGGGCGTAAGCGCTCCGCGCCGCCTGATAGAAGATCCGGAACCCTTTTTCAAATTCCTCGGCATAATGATCCAGATCCTCGGTATCCATATAATTCCATATCTTCTGGTTGATCTCGTTGGCCACCACCCAGTTATGCACCATACCATGCTCTCCGCTGCAATAACGCTCCGTAAGGAAACGCGCGACGGCCTCCAGCGTCAGGACGCCCTCCTCCTGCGCCGCATTGAACATATAGTAATAGGCTCCAGAATCTTCATCCCTCGCCTCCGGGTGGATCAGTTCCGGATGCTCCTCGTTCCAGTCGTTTAAAACGATGGCCGTAGAGCACATGCCCAATTGGGTCAGGTAGCTAAACAGCGCGTCATAGGAAGCGACGGTATAACCGTTAAAGGCATACTCTTTCCCTTCATAGGTATAAAGGATCGTGGGATATTCCTCTTCGGTCGTCTCCCCCAAAAGGCTGGACAGGGGGATGTTATAGATCGCATGCTTCACCCCCAGATCCGTCAGTTCCTCCGTCCCCAGCATCGACGGATCCAGAAGAAGCCCTTTTTTGGAAGCCGCTTCCGGATACGCCTCCTGATTCTGCGCCAGCGCCTCCGGGTTGGACAGATACACGCCCTCTCCCAAAGCGACATAATCGCCCCCGACAAGCAGGGCAGGGATAAACCGGGAGAACAAAAAAGCGTCCTCATAGGGAATATGTATCTCACAAGCCGTCCCTTTATACCCATAGGCCGCCGGTTCTTCTCCCTTCAGCGTTTCTTCCTCATAAGTTCTTTTTACGAACAGATACAGATAAGGGTCGTCGCTTTCGGGGATCCAGGATGTGGTCTGGGAATAGACCAGTTCCTCCTGCTCCCGGTCGTAACGCAGGGCCATATTCGAGGCATACCCGGACAATTGCTCTGCGCTCAGACGCACATTCCCTTTCGTCAGACGCGCAATTTCCTCCAAAGAAAGCTCTTCGGGCTGATCTTCCCCGGGAATTTCCCCCTCCAGTTCCCCTTGATTTTGCCCATCATCCGGCTCCGTTTGCCCATTCTGTTCCGTTTGCCCGTCCTGTTTTGTCTGCGCCGGAGCGCTTACCGGCCTTTGCCCCCTACAGCCCCCCGCCAACAGGGCAGCGCCGGACAGAATGCCCAAAAAAGCCAGGAGCAGGAAGATTCTCTCTATTTTTGCGGCTGCTCTTTCCATGCTTCCCCCTATGCTTCCCAGTTGACTGTAACGGTCAGTTCCGGCAGGGTATCGATCCCGTCGTCGATCACGATCTCCCCTTTTTTGACCTTCTGATAAAGCTGCACATAGTCTTCCTTTGTCACGTTCAAAAAACGCCACTCGGCGCCGAGTACCGGAAGTCCCGTGCAGTTGTCCTCGATCCCATAGCGCGTTTCCCGGCCGGCAAACGCCTCCGACCACTGGCCGCCGGAAGCATAATAATCGTCCAGGGAGATCACCACCGCATTGGAGATATCCTTGATCGCGCTGGTCAGAAACCGCTCCGACACCGGGCCCTGATCCACATCTACGCCGATCAGCATCCCGTCTTTTTGTTCGGCAGCCTCCAGGACGGACTCATACAAAGATCCGCCGCAGGAAAAGATCACTTCCGTCCCCTCCTCATACCACCGGGAGGCCTTTTTGCTGACAGCAGGATCCGGCAGGTAGGAACCGGCATACCAACAGCGAACCGTCACATCCGAAAGTCCAAGCTCTCTGGCAGCCGCATCGATCCCCTGCAGATAGCCGGAGCCGTACCGGATCACCGCCGGCGACTCCTTTCCCCCGATAAACCCAAGGCTGCGGTACCCTTCCATAACCGCCAGGTATCCCGCAAAGAAACCCGATTCCTGTTCCTGGAAAAGCGCGCAATGCACATTTTCTGCGATTCTGACCGGTTCTCCCTCGCTGTCCTGGGGTACGCCATCGATCATCTGGAATGCGATCTGCGGATAAGTTTCCTGCAGGGCACCTATCACTTCCCCGAAATCGCTGCCCGCGCAGACCACCACCTTCGCCTGCTCCTGCACCGCCCGCTCGACCACCTCCCGGTATCCGGCCTCATCCCTGTTTTCTACCTTATAATAAGAAAAGGGAATCCCGGCCCCCAACGCATACATCTGGATTCCGTCATAGATGGCATGGTTAAAGCCGCCGTCTTCCAAAAGGCCGTCCAGCACGAAAACGATCTCTCCGCCGCTTTCCTGGTAATCCCCGTAAGGGTCTTTCAGCAGTTCTTTCTTTTGGGTCAATACTTCCTGCTGCTTTTGCTCCGATTCCGTTTCATCGAAACTTTCCGTTTCCGAAACGATCTCTCGCGTTTCCTCCGGGCCAGTCTGCGCCTGATCCTTTTCTCCCGTTTCCTTTGGGACTGTCGCCAGGGTTTCCTGCCCGGTTTCTTCCGCCGAACCCACGGTTTCTACAGGATCGGCGGCGACGGGGACGTTTTGTCCCGCGCAGCCCGCCAACAGCCCTGCGCACATCAGCCCTGCGATCCCCCGCAGAAGGGATTTTTTCCGATATTCACATCCCAGTCTCATGGAAATCCACCTTTCCCGGTTCAATGTCCGCCTGTACCTCCCAGGCCCGCGCCAGCAGTCCGATCCCGCTGACGATCTCCTGTCCGGTCAGCCCCCCGAAGCCCAGTAAAAGGGTCGCCCCTTGGCCGTCCGCCATATCCTTTGGTCCCACCATGGCTTCCGACAGCCCGTAAACCCGCACGCCCTCCTCCGCAGCCGCCTCCCGGAGCGCCTCTTCCCGGCGCCCCTTTTTATCCGTCAGAAGCACATGCAACCCCGCGTTCTCGCCGGACAGGATAAAATCCCGCCGGAAGGGTTCCAGCCCTGCCAGGAGCAGATCATGCTTCTCCCGATATACCTTGCGCATCCGGTTCAAATGCCGTTCAAAGGCGCCATCCCGGATAAACTCATTCAGCACCGCCTGATCGATCCTGGACACCGTGGAGGAAAAAATGCCGCACCGCCGTTCGTAAAGCTCCAGCAGCTCCGGCGGCAGCACCATGTAACTGACCCGGATCGCCGGGGCGATCGCCTTGGAAAAGGTTCCGATATAAATCACCCTGCCCAGCCGGTCGGAGGCCTGCAGGGACGGGATCGGCTTGCCGCGGTAGCGAAACTCGCTGTCGTAGTCGTCCTCCACCACATAGCGCCCCGGCTTCTGCGCCGTCCATTTCAAAAGCTCCAGCCGGCGGCCGATCGGCATGATCACGCCGGTGGGATATTGATGGGAGGGCATCACATATACGGTATCCGCCTCCTCCGGAAGCAGATCCACGCGGATCCCGTTTTCGTCGGAGGCGACGGTACGCAGGCTCCCCGCGTAAAGCCCGAAGATCTTATAAGCTCTGGGGTAGGTGGGGTTTTCAAAGACCACATGCCTCCCCTCCCCCAGAAGAAAACGCAGAAGCAGCAGCAGATAATCATTCCCTGCTCCCACCACGATCTGATCCGCCGTGCAGTTTACCCCCCGGGAGGCATGCAGATAACGGACGATCGTTTCCCGCAGTTCCCGGTCGCCCCTGGCGTCTCCCGGCAAAAACGTTTCCTGGTTATCCTGGCTGAGTATGTTCCGGCTGATCCGGCGCCAGACGCCAAAGGGAAACTGGCGCATATCGATGGCGTTGGGAGAAAAATCCACGCGGTAGCGGGGCCGGGCGCCCGCCTTCTCTTCTGCTTTCCTTCCCTTTCCCACCTCGATCCGGTACAGTTCCTCTACCTGCGCCACATAATACCCTTTATAGGGAACGGACTCCAGATACCCTTCCGCCAGAAGCTGTTCATAGGCCAGTTCCACGGTACTCCGGGAAACCTGCAGATATTCCGCCAGAGAACGCGTAGAGGGGAGCTTCTCCCGATAAAGAAGCTTCCCCTCTCTGATTTCATCCCGGATATGCGCATAAATCTGCTGATAAAGACGGGTTCCGTCGTTTCGCAGTTCGATCACAAGATCCTGCATATTCAATCCTTTTTCGGCAGTTTAAAAGAACTCTTCAGGGACACGATGCGGTTAAACACCGGCGCGCCCTCCCTGGAATCCTTATAATCCACGCAGAAATATCCCTGTCTGACGAACTGGAAGCTTTCAAAGGGCTTCGCCATCTGCAGCGCAGGCTCCAGATAGGCTTCCCGCACGGTGAGGGAATTGGGGTTTAGGTTCAGAGAGCCGTCCTCTTCATTATAGACGCCCTTTTCTTCATCGATGATATTCTCATACAGGCGCACCACAGCCTTCACCGCCGTCTCGCAGGCTACCCAGTGGATCGTGCCCTTGACCTTGCGTTCCTCGAAGCCGCTACCGGACTTCGTTCTGGGATCGTATGTGCAGTGAACCACGGTAACGTTGCCGTCGCCATCCTTTTCAAAACCGGTACACTTTACAAAATACGCATTCATCAGGCGCACTTCATTGCCCACAAACAGCCGGAAATACTTGCGCGGCGGGTCCTCCATAAAGTCCTCCCGCTCGATATACAGTTCCCTCCCAAAGGGAATCTTCCTGCTGCCCAGCGCCTCGTTCTCCAGGTTGTTGGCCGCCTCCAGATACTCGACCTGGCCCTCCGGATAATTGTCGATCACCAGCCGGATGGGATCCAGAACCGCCATCATCCTGGCCCGTTTCAGCTTCAGATCTTCCCGGATACAGTATTCCAGCATCGCGTAATCTACGGAAGAATTGCTCTTGGAAACGCCGCACAGATCCACAAACATCCGGATGGATTCCGGCGTAAAGCCCCTTCTGCGCAGGGCAGCAATGGAAACGAGCCTGGGATCGTCCCAGCCGTCCACGATGCCGTCCTCCACCATCTTTTTGATATAGCGTTTGCCGGTGACCACGTTGGTCAGATACATTTTGGCAAATTCGATCTGCTTGGGGGGATGGGGATACTCCAGTTCCCGTACCACCCAGTCGTAAAGGGGACGGTGGTCCTCAAATTCCAGCGTACAGATGGAATGGGTGATGCCCTCGATGGCGTCCTCGATGGGATGGGCAAAATCGTACATCGGATAAATGCACCAGGCGTCCCCGGTATTGTGATGGCTCATATGGGCCACGCGATAGATCACCGGATCGCGCATGTTCATATTGGGGCTGGACATATCGATACGGGCGCGCAGCACCTTCTCCCCGTCTCCATAAACGCCCTCCTTCATCTCCTCAAACAGCCGCAGGTTTTCCTCTACGCTGCGCCCGCTGGAAGGATCTTCCTTCCCGGGTTCGGTCAGCGTCCCGCGGTATTCCCGGATCTGCTCCGCCGAAAGGTCAGAAACATAGGCTTTTCCTTTCCGGATCAGCTTCACCGCCGCCTCATACATCTGTCCGAAATAATCGGAGGCAAAAAACAGCCTGTCCTCCCAGTCGGCTCCGAGCCATTTGGTATCGGCCAGGATGGACTCCACAAACTCCGTCTTTTCCTTGGTCGGATTGGTATCGTCAAACCGCATATTGAACTTGCCGTGATACTGCTGCGCCAGCCCGTAGTTTAACAGGATGCTCTTGGCATGGCCGATGTGCAGATAGCCGTTGGGCTCCGGCGGGAACCGGGTATGCACCGTATCATAAACGCCCTCGGCCAAATCCTTGTCAATGATCTGCTCGATAAAATTGCGGGAAACCGTTTCTTTATTCTCTTCTGCGATAAGATCTTTTCCTTCCATGCTCTCCGGGCACGTCCCCAAAGCGGACGGCCTCCTCCTTTCAGCCCCTCTTATGCATCAATTAACCCCAATAGCATTTATTTTTTTAATATTAACAAACTGCCGGAAAAATTACAACAAAAAACAGAAATTTCTGTATCCTACGGGGGAAAGTTATGTTATAATAAATCTGTTCCGGAGCAATAACGCACCGGACAAAACATGATTATGCAGGAGGGTATTATTATGAATCGCGCGTTACTAAAGCAGGATGCGAAGGACGCCATGCGGGCGGCCAATCCCCATCCCGTACTCGTCACTCTCGTTTTTCTCGCCATTACTATGGCGGCCAGCATCGTGACCGGAATCGTTTCTGCCATTACCGGCGTTACCAGCGGGGTCTTTATGTCCGGCGTCTCCGTCAGCAGCTCTGATCAGGGTGCTTCTGTCAGCTTCGTGACGGCTCTGATCGTTCTGGTGGTTTCCCTTGCCGTCACGCTTGTGATGGGCGCCGTCCAGTTCGGCTACTATGTCTACTCCCTGAAGGTGTTCAAACACGAAGAGGCCGGCATTGCAGAGCTTTGGGGCCATTTCCCCAGGATGCTCAAGATCTTTGGCCTGATGCTCTGGATGGGGCTGTTCACCTGGCTTTGGAGCCTTTTGTGCTTCATCCCCGGCATCATCGCGGCCCTGCGTTATTCCCAGGCTTTCTACATTATGGCGGAGAATCCCGACAAGGGCATCCGGGAGTGCGTCAATGAAAGCAAGCTTCTGATGTCCGGCAGGCTCTGGGAATATTTCGTGCTGGTGCTGTCCTTTATCCTTTGGTTCCTTCTGGTTTCCATCACCTGCGGCATCGCGACCCTTTATGTGACGCCTTATGTGTCCGTCACCATGGCCGGCTATTATCTGAGTTTGAAGCCTGCCGAACCTGCCGCGTCTGCGGAATAAAACTGCGGTTTCTAAAAGGGCCGGCGCTGCAGCGCCGGCCCTTTTCTTATCGCCTGAAAACAGGTATGTCCCCGCTTGAAAACAGGCGCGTCCGTTTGGAAGCGCTTTCTGACAGCCTTTCCTCTCCCGGATCAGTGATGGAACAGGCGGATCCCGGTAAAGACCATCGCCATCCCGTATTTATCGCAGCAGTCGATCACCGCGTCGTCCCGCACGGAACCGCTCGGCTGGGCGATATATTTTACGCCGCTCTTATGGGCCCGTTCGATGTTGTCCGAAAACGGGAAAAAGGCGTCGGAACCTAAGGTCACGCCCTGCATCCGGTCCAGCCACGCCCGCTTCTCTTCCCGGGTGAATACAGGGGGCTTTTCCTGAAAACGGGTCTGCCAGACGCCCTCTGCCAGCACATCCTCGTATTCGTCCCCCATATAGACGTCGATCGCGTTGTCCCGGTCAGCCCTGCCAAGGCCATCCACAAATTTCAGCCCCATCACCTGCGGGGACTGGCGCAGCCACCAGTTATCCGCTTTCTGCCCCGCCAGCCTGGTACAGTGGATCCGGGACTGCTGCCCCGCGCCGATGCCGATGGCCTGGCCGTCCTTCACATAGCAGACGGAATTGGACTGGGTGTATTTTAAGGTGATCAGGGCGATCTTCATATCGATCAGCGCGCTCTCGGGCACTTCCCTGTTTTTGGTCACGAAATGGGAAAGCAGCTCCTGATCGACGGAAAGCTCGTTCCGGCCCTGCTCAAAGGTAATGCCGTAGACCTGCTTTCTTTCGATGGGATCCGGCCTGTAATCAGGATCGATCCGGATCACGTTGTACGCGCCCTTTTTCTTGCCCTGCAAAATAGCCAACGCCTCAGGCGTATAGCCCGGCGCGATAACGCCGTCGGAAACCTCCCGTTTGATGAGCTTCGCCGTATCCTCGTCGCACACGTCGGAGAGGGCGATAAAATCCCCAAAGGAGGACATGCGGTCTGCCCCTCTGGCCCTGGCGTAGGCGCAGGCAAGCGGGGACAGCTCCCCCAGATCGTCCACCCAGTAAATCTTCGCCAAAGTCTCGGAAAGCGGAAGGCCCACCGCCGCTCCTGCGGGAGAAACATGCTTAAAGGAAGTCGCCGCCGGAAGTCCTGTGGCTTTTTTCAGCTCCGATACCAACTGCCAGCCGTTTAAGGCGTCCAGGAAGTTGATATAGCCGGGCCTGCCGTTTAAGACCTCCACGGGCAGGCTGCCGCCGTCCTCCATAAAGATTCGGGAAGGCTTCTGGTTCGGGTTGCATCCGTATTTCAACTGGATCTCGTTCATATTACATTCCTTTCTGCGGCCTCTTTGCCGTCTGAATCGTTTTTAATCATTCCAATGTGCCTGGCGCCTCAATGGTTTTTGTTCAGGATCCTGGTCGTGGCAGTACCGCTTGCGATATCGATATAGCGCACAAAAAGGGAAACCTTGTTTTCCTCATTCAGATTTTCCCACAGCAGCTTCGCAAAAGAATCGATATCGCCGCTGATGCCCACCCGCTTGGGCTCTCCCTCAAAGCTGGGCAGAGGGCTGCCGTCATGCATATAAGTATGTAAAAAACGGCCCTCTCCCGCTTTCGGATCTTCATAGGTGAAGGTGTGGCGCAGGCAGGAGGACGGATCGGCGTCATCGCTTTTTAAAATGGACATGGCATAGGAAAAACCGCCCTTTTCTACCTGCAGAATGCCGGAGATCCGGGGCGTATAGTTGGGGGCGTCCGGCTCAAAGGTCCG
>X22_European_Rabbit__coassemble_113_pt1 | contig 20738 bp, 10 predicted proteins | sample X22_European_Rabbit__metabat2_low_PE_003 | metagenome-assembled genome bin X22_European_Rabbit
TTAACCTGTACTTTTTCGACCGGACGCCCTGCGGCAGGGCGCGTCCGGCAGCATATCTTTCCACGGGGAGGAAGAGCGATATGAAGATAAAGAATGTGTGGAAGCGGGTTCTGGTGGTGGGACTGTGCCTTTGCATGTGCGCGGGTTTGATGGATCCGTCCCTGCCAGTCTGGGCGGCGTCGGGCGCCGTGAGGCAGACTGAGTTCCAGGTGGTGCATGTCTACCTGGGCGATATATCCCTGACGGAGTCCGGCTGGGTCACCAAAGATAACGCACATCTTAATCCCTCGGTCATAGAGGGTGAGCGCGTGATGGCAAGTCTTACCTATTGTGAATCGCACACTGCTGACGAGAAGTTCACTGGGGATGCTGTATGCCATGTCTACCCACAGTCGCAGATCTATTACGATAAGACGTTCATGGCGGATGTGGAGGAGAAGTATACCGGCTTTGAGTACGGCGACGGCAGCGGCGCGGTGACCCTCGTCCCGGCGGTAGAGGGGTCTGAAAATTGGAAAGACGCCCTCCATTTCGATATCAGGTACAACGAGACCGTGCAGAACGTGACGCTCTACCTCTTCTACAGCTATGACGGCAAGACCCTGCTGGGCGCGGACTTTGGCGGTGATCTGATTGGGGTTTCTGGTGTCGACCAGTATGGGGACATTCTGGTGGTGACAAATCAAAACATCAAAGCGATCAGAAACGCCGTGGGGGATGGCGATCCGCTGCAGGAAGTGCAGTCCGGCGACATCATCTACAACACGAGCGCGGGGCTGCACACGGAAAAGCGGGCCTCGGAGGACAAATTGGAGATCGCGGACATCGAGCAGCCTATAACGGACGGCCGCACCTTTGACGTGACCCTGGAGTCCTGGTACACCGCCCCCGAAAACATGGCGGACGTGGGCTTCATCCTGGACGCCTCCGGATCCATGGCTTTCATTCCCTACTCCAACGCCGAAGATGCTGCTTTGAAGCCCATAACGATTTCTATGGACACCAAAGCATATGATAAGATAGAAGAAGACTATGGGCGGCCTTATACGTCCATCCCCTGGGATGTCTTGTGTAATCAAGACAATCCTGACTGGGAGAGCAACCGTATAATACCCGGCAACACGGACAACTCGCCCCTGGCCTATACCAACTACAGCTATTATGTCTACGACAGCCGGAACAATGTGAATGAGCTGGTGCCCCTGGCCTACTGGGACGGCAAGTGGATGGAGACGGAGAATCCCCTAAAAGGCGGCCTGGTGGGGTTGTATCAGTTCGACAGGGAGAAATACGACGGCAGCAGCGAGAGCAAATTCCTCAGCAACGGAGCCTCGGATGGCGGCGAGGCCGGACCGCAGGAAGCGAATACCACAGCATATACCCACAACAAGACTAACAGCGACTATAAAAAGGACTACAATGACTTAGAGAATGCGGAAGTCACCCCTTTCGCGGGCGCGTACCAGATGTATACCGTTCATACAGATGGCGTCTGCCAGTATAGGCTGCCTCTGGACGCGACGGTCTCTGACCCGAAAAACTTCACCCTCTCCTTCGCGGTGAGGACGGAAATCGGGAATATCAATGCTAAAGAAACGAGCAAGGGCCAGGCTCAAGACCTTGTCACGATCGAAAATGGGGCAGGGAATACATTTACCATTCTTCGCGGGACGACGGGACAAGGTAACAGCGCTGGTCATGTCAGGTGGAACACGAGCAGCGGTTACTCTGTGAAACTGCAGCATGTTTTAGACGGTGAATGGAATGATACCAGCGCCGGGGCGTACGTAAGCAACAAGTGGCGCGTGTTCACCTATGTGATGAAAAACGGAACCGTTACCGCCTATGTGGACGGAGAACCGACCAAAGTGACGGAAAAACTCGACCTGGGCACAGGTCCGCTCCATTTTACCCTGGGCGGCACCGATGAATTCATATCCGGTCCCACCCTGCTGATCGACGAAGTGTATATCTACAACAAAGCTTTGGATGCGGATAAGGTCAAAAATCTGGTCGACACCATGCGGGAACCCACCGGCAGCGTGACCGAGCCCCTGGCCGAAAAATACGCGAACGTAGGCGGCACCACGATGGATCTCAACAGCCATGATTCCTTCACCGAACTGGGGGAAGAAGGGCGCGCAGGCTGGTATTATGTAAACTCTACCAGCAACTATGAAATCATTGAGGACACCGGCTCCGCCAAGAGCCTCCGCGGCCTGACCAAGGGGAGCGATTCTAATCCGAATAGGTTCCCCGCGACCCTGGGCGGTGGTAAGACGGAGGTGGAGGTGAAGGCCGGGGATTCGGCCAATGGCGGCAACACGATCGTGGCCGGCGACCGGATCAGCGAGGCCTCTCCCTGCGTGTTTTATTTTGCCAAGGCCGACGAGGATACGGAAGTCATGGAAGATTTTCCGTGGCTCGTTGATTCTAAGAATAGAAGCAATACTGTGATCCTGCACTGTATCTTCTGCTCCGCCAGCGGTGAAGTCCACGATTCGCCGGTTTTTGAAAAGACCGACCCGAACGCGGCAAACACCAAGTCGCAGAAGCTCCAGATTGCCCTGAACACGTTCATCAACAGGCTGCGGGTGAATTCCCCGGCCAGCCAGGTCTCCGCCGTGCGTTTCAGCACCGAGAATTATACCGGCCATGATGAACAGTTGCTGATGCAGACCTGGACCAGCGATCCGACAGAGAGCACCGGTATGATGAACCTGAGCCGGGGCGCTTCGGAAGCGGGCATGGCGAAGGCCATGGATCATGAGACGGCGGCGGATGGCAAGGGTCTCTATAACTATGTGCTCACCGGCGACACCTACGCCTATATGGGCCTGCAGGCTTTCAAAGAGCAACTGGCTGACGACGAGGCCGTCAAAGGTCACAATAACAAGTATATCGTCCTGTTCACCGACGGCAAGGACAACGAGCTGAGAACAGAGAATGGATTCGCAGGAAATGTAGAAGATACAAAGGCCTGGAACCTCGCCAATGAGCTGAAAGAAAACGGGTACACGATCTTCACCGTCCAACTGGTCAGCGGCGACAGTGGCAGCCAAGAAGGAGTAGTGCAAGAGTTTCTGGAGACGCTCGCCAGCGATCCTAAATACTACTTTAGGGCGAAGACCCCCGACGAACTGCAGGGTGCGTTCAACCAGATCATCGACGAAATGCCCTTTAAGCTGACCGGCTATACCGTGAAGGACTATATCGACCCCCGCTTTGACCTGGTGGCCGATACGGTAACAGATCCCTCTGCCCCCGAGGCCGTCAGGAGCCGTGAGATCGTCCACTTGCACGCGAACGGCGAGATCCACATAGGCGAGAGCGTCGAGGGCAGTGTTCATGACGAGCTCCGCAATGACAAAGGCCACTCGTTCTATTTTTCCGTGGACGACGGCGGCACGCAGCGCTATACCAAGGCGACGCTGAAATACGATAATGACCCGGCTTCCAAAGGCTATGGGCTGTACTATCTGGAGTGGGAGGACCAGAACATTCCCCTCGGCCGTGTGGGAGCCCATAACCTGTCCGTCTGGAGCGCCGTCATCACCCTCCGGGCAAAGGAGGACTTCATCGGCGGCAACACCCTGCTCACCAACGGCCCGGACAGCGACGAGAATATGGTGTTTTACCCCAGTGACCCTGAGCGCAGCTCCGGCACTGGCAGGGCGACAGAAGACCCGCCTTCCAAGGGCTTCCCCCGTACCCAGGTGAACGTGCTGCCCTACAAAATGGTCACGGATCCCACTCTGGACGTGCGCTACCTGGGCGAGGAACTGAATCCCATGGAGGCGTTGAAGGCTCTGTTCGACAGCGCCAAGGGGGAAATACGGGATCTGGATCGTCTGAGGCTCACGCAGGAAGAGTGGGAAAACAGGGATGGCAGCGGCTATTACTACGAGTATGTTGAGCGGTATCTGCAGGAAAATCCCAATAAATACAGTGGTGCCAGCTTGGACGAGGATTTCGATCTGTTCCTGACCGACTTGCTGACGAAGCAGGACGGGGTTAAGCTGCCCTACAGCTTCCTGTCCGCCGTGGCGCCCAGCGGTTTGACCGAGGGGGATCATTACCACAGCACCCAGACCGGCGGCGATAAATATGAAAGCGACGTGATGGGGAACATCACCTACAAGCTGGAGGCTGTGCACGACGGCCCGCTTGACGACTCCCTTAAGACCGGCGACACTGCCTCGGTGCTCATCGAGAATACCCAGCCCAAGCGGTATAAGTTGACGGTGTCCTTTGACCCCGACGCCCCCGAATCCCGCAGCGAGAGCCCGCTGATCGGCGATAGTGCCTACGCGGTTCCCAGGGATCCTGTGGGTAACCCGACGACTGAATCCGTCTCTGCCGATGCCATCCACACCACCTATGTGGTGAACGGCGAGTTGTCGCTGAAGGTCGAAGGACCCAGAAGGACGCTGCTGGATATGCTGCAATCGAGTGAGGACGGGAAACTTAATCTCATCGCTGTCGTGACGGGCGAATCTGGCAAGGAAGTCGGCGAGATCGCCTTCACGCTCAACCAGGAAATGGTCGAGAACGCAGAGTCGGCCGGGGCCGACTACGTTAGCCTCTATATTGTTGCGCCCGCCGACAAGAACCTGACCGACTTGGCGATGGGCGATTATACCCTGACCCTGCCTGCAGATCGGGGCGACAACAGCCGGTTCAAGATCTTTACGAAGGCAGATGTGGATGACTATACCGTGGGACGCTTTACCGAAGGCGTCGTCCCGGAAGGAACCGAAGAACTGAGCGGCTATATCGCGCCGGACAACGGCGGCACGTCGGAGGATAAGACTGTCGTCTTCTCCTTGGGCACGTCAGCGGCTGATCCGGGGGTCGACCGCAAGCAGATGGCTGAGACCCTGGCCAAATGGGTGGATGAGCAACTCAAGACGAATCCGAAAGCAGATCAGGCCGACATTGACTTCCTCGACCCCACCAAGGTGGTACAGGATGGTGAATTCGCCCTGGCCAGCTATCTGAACGCCCGGCTGGGCATGGCGACGGCGGGCATAAGCCAGCCCATCACCGTGAACCTGGGCGCAAAAAAGAAAGTGGACGAAGCTCTCGCGACGGAGGCCGGCCAGTTCAGTTTCCGTCTGCTGGATGAAGACAACAGGACGTATCAGACCGTCCAGAACGATGAAAAAGGCGAGGTTCGGTTCAAAAGCATCGAATACACCGATCCTGGCGAATATACCTATACCCTTATCGAGGTGCCTGGCACCGACTATTATACATATGATTCTACCAGATACACGGTGACGGTAACTGTGGAGGAAACCGATAATACATTGAGCGTCAAATCGGTGACGGTGAAAAGCACAGAAGACGAAAAAGATGTATCGCCCGATGAGTCCGGTGTGTATTATCTTGCCACATTCGAGAATAAGACCATCACCGTCCCCGAGAAGGCAATTTTTGGCAAAAAGATTTTTGAGGACAGTGACCCGTTTGCTGTCAGCGGAGACGAGACTTTTACATTTAGGCTGGAGCCTATAAGCTATGAGCCACTCGAGGCCGTGGACGAGATGGAGATAAAGCTTGCCTCTGAGGAGATTTCCGAACTGGAGACAGAGACTGCCTCTGAGGAGATTTCCGAACTGGAGACAGAGTCTGCCTCTGAGGAGATTTCCGAACTGGAGACAGAGTCTGCTTCCGAGGAGACTTCCGAGTCGGAGACAGAGTCTGCCTCTGAGGAGACTTCCGAGTCGGAGACAGAGCCTGTGTTCGAGGAGAATTCCGAGCCGGAGACAGAGTCTGCCTCTGAGGAGGCTTCTGATCCGGAGGCTGTGCCTGTGCCCGGGGAGACTTCCGAGCCGGAGACAGAGTCTGCCTCTGAGGAGGCTTCTGATCCGGAGGCTGAGCCTGTGCCCGAGGAGACTTCCAATCCGGAGACAGAGCCTGTCTCTGAGGAGACTTCCGAGCCGGAGGTTGTCCCGATGGCGCAGTTCGCACTTGTGTCTGTTGTGGAAGAGCCCCAGATCGTGAGTTTGGAGATGGAGAGCGTGACCGCCGTGGCGGCCATCCCCGAGGACGATGCCACCGTGCCTGTCTCTGACGAGGAGGAGCAGACGTCCCTTCCCGATGAGACCGACGAGGAGGGAGAGGTCACTCCAAGCGCGCCCGTTGAGCCTGACCCCGACGAGGTTCAGCCGCCTGTCGTAGACCCGCCCGCCGCGGGCGACTCCGGTTTCGACAGCCCCACATGGGACGACATGCCTGAGGGGGACAGCGCCGCTGTGCCTTCTCCTGACGAGGAGCAGACGCCCCTTCCCGATGAGACCGATGAGGGGGGAGAGGGCACGCCCAGCACGCCCGTTGAGCCCGCCCCCGGCGATCCCGGCTTCGACAGCCCTACATGGAACGGCATGCCTGAGGAGGACGACGTCGTCGGCGACCCGGATCCGGGCCTGTCCGAAGAGGATATGCCCAGCGAGATCGCGATGCTCACGATCACCGGCCCCGAGGATATGCCTATGCCGGAGAGCAACGAGGTCAGCATGCACGGCAGCGGCATATTCTGGTTCGAGCCTATCACATTTACCGAGCCGGGGACGTATATCTATAAATTGACCGAGGTTTTCGACGGAAAGTCTGACCACGTCGAATACGACAAGACGGAATACTGGATTAAGTACACAGTGACCCTGACTGATGATACGCTGAGTGTCGACGAGCCCTTGATCACAAAGGATGGGACGGATCAGTCTGTCGACTCCATCCAGTTCACGAACAAGCTCAAGCCCGGCAGTCTGACCATATCCAAGACCGTTGCCGGAACTGGCGGCGATACGACCAAATCGTTCACTTTCAACATCCATGTGGATGGCGCTTCTGGCGACTACGACGGCGTGAATTTTGAGGACGGCAACGCGACCGTCTCCCTCATGCATGGTGAAGAAATCACCATTACAGGCCTGCCCGCTGGTGCGAGTTACACGGTGAGCGAGGTAGAGGCCGACGAGGACGGCTATACTACCACGGCTGAAAATGCCTCGGGGACTATCCGAGCCAACGGCGAGGTGACAGCGGCGTTCACTAATACGAAGGACACGGAATCGCCCCCCGAGCCTGAGACCGGCAGTCTGACCATATCCAAGACCGTTACCGGCGCCGGCGGCGATACGACCAAATTGTTCACTTTCAACATCCATGTGGATGGCGCTTCTGGTGACTACGACGGCGTGAATTTTGAGGACGGCAACGCGACCGTCTACCTCAAGGATGGCGATAGAACCACTATTACAGGCCTGCCCGCAAACGCGAGCTATACCGTGGATGAAGTGGAGGCCGATGCGGACGGCTATACTACCATGGCTGAAAATGCCTCGGGAACTATCCAAGCCAACGGCGAGGTGACGGCGGCGTTCACTAATACGAAGGACATGGAATCGCCCCCCGAGCCTGAGACCGGCAGTCTGACCATATCCAAGACCGTTACCGGCGCTGGCGGCGAAACAGACAGGGACTTCCACTTCACGGTGACAGTGCCCGGAGCGGCAGGAAATCATTACGGCGACGTGTCTTTTGATGAAAGCGGCAGAGCGACGCTCACAGTCAGGCACGGACAGAGTGTGACCATCACAGGCCTGCCCGCAAACGCGAGCTATACCGTGGATGAAGTGGAGGCCAACGCGGAGGGCTATACTACCAGCGTTGTTGGCGCTGCGGGCATCATTCCCGCCGGCGGTACGGCGACAGCGGCGTTTACCAATGACAAGCCGTCGTCTGGCCTGGAACCTGGCCCTGATCCAGGGAATCCACCTTTGGAGACCCCTGACCAAAATACGCCTACGCCGGAGATCACCCCCGCTCCCAAGGAAACGCCAGTTCCCGAGACCATCTCTGAGCCTATCTACATCCCCGGGCAAGACGACACCGGCGGAGGGGATGGCAGTTCTGGCGATGTCACAACACCTGCTACACCTGCTACGGGAGACGATAACTTGGCTTTGCCTTGGCTGCTGATGCTAATTGCCTCCGGAGCCTGTCTGACGGCAGTCCTGAGAAAGAAAAAGCAATACTAATTCATGAGAAAAAGGTGCCGCAAAATCATCCAAATTAGATGATTGAGCGGCACCTTCGTTTATTATTGCTCAAAAATCCGAAGACCTCTTTGATTCCAGATGGCTCCTCTGATATGACGCCGGTTTAAAGGTAAGTCACGTTATCCTGTACGCTGTAGGTATGGGGATTTTTTTCGACGGCTTTGTGCCCCAGCGCGATGGCGATCTCATAGCCCCAGCCCTCCGGAAAGCGCAGCGCGTCGGCAAAATACGCTTCCTTCTCGCCGGTCAGCGCATCCTTGATGCAGCCGATGATCAGACTGCCAAGGCCCATGCCCTCTGCGGCCAGCGCGATATTTTCCACCGCGATGCCGGCATCCACCTGGCTCCAGTAAAAGGATTTATCCCCGCTCAAGATCAGAACCACAGGCGCCTCAAAATAGAAATTATGGGGCAGGTCCTTCAGATCCCGCAGCCGGTTCTTTTCGTTTTCGATCTCCGCAAGGATGGGGTTGGAACCATCCAGTACGGTGATATGGATCTCCTGGCGGTTGGCGGCGGTGGGAGCCTGCAGGCCGGCCAGGATCAGGCGGTCCAGCTCTTCTTTCGTAAGTTTCTCCTCCGTGTATCCGCGGGTGGAGCTTCTGGTTTCGATGGCTTTTAAGATTTCGCTCATTGGTTTCAACCTCCTCTTTTTGACAGGATAGGACGCCCCTGCGATGCCTGGGGACGTCAGTTATCATAACGTTATTATAACGCACAGGGAAGGAAAAGGGAAGCGATCTGTTCCCCTCTGTCTATTTTGCCGTCTCAGGCGTTTATTCCACCAACTGCAAGTCGTACAGTTTTTTGTAGAGGCCGTTTTGCGCCAGCAGCTCCTGATGGGAACCGCTCTCCTGGATGCGGCCCTTGTGCAGGACGATGATCTTGTCCGCGTGCTGGATCGTGGAAAGGCGGTGGGCGACCATGATGGTGGTCCTGCCTTTCATCAGATGTTCCAAAGCCTGGGTGATCAGGCTTTCCGTTTCCGTGTCGATGTTGGCGGTAGCCTCGTCCAGCACCAGGATCGAAGGCTTGTAGGCCAGCGTCCGGGCGAAGGAAAGCAACTGCCTCTGCCCGGCGGACAGGGTGCTGCCCCGCTCCGTGACAGGTTCGTGATAACGGCCCGGCAGTTTTTCGATAAAGGAATCCGCCCGGGCCATCTGGGCGGCCTGCCGGACTTCTTCGGGGGTGATGGTTTCGTTTCCCAGCGTGATGTTGCTCTGGATATCGCCGGTGAAGAGAAAGACGTCCTGCTGGACCTGGCCGATGGCGCCCCGCAGTAAGGCGGTGTCGATCTGGCGGATATCGACGCCGTCGATCAGGATTTCCCCTTTCTGAATGTCATAGTAACGGCCGATCAGGTTCAGGATAGAGGTCTTTCCGGCGCCCGTGGCCCCGACAAAGGCCACCTTTTCCCCGGGGCGGATGACGAAGCTGACGTCTTTGAGGATATAATCTTCTTTTTCATAGGCGAACCAGACGTGCCGGAACTCGATCTGGCCCCGGATGCGCACGTCCACGGGATGGGCAGCGTTTACGATCTGCGGTTTTTCATCCAGGATGGAGAAGATCTTCTGGGCGGAGGCCAGCGCGGACTGCAGCGTGCCGAACTGTTCCGCCAGCTCCTGGATCGGTTCAAAGAAGCTGCTGATGTAAGTAATGAAGATAAACAGTGTGCCCAGAGAAAGGCTCCCTTTTAAGGCGGCGTCGCTGCCGGTGCCGATGACCAGCAGGAGCGCCAGTACGGAAACCAGGTAGATGGCTGGGCGGAAGATGGCAAAGGTCATGACCTCGCGCCAGTTGGCGCGGTAAAGCTCCATGGACTTCTCCGCGAAAGCGTCGTACTTTTCTTTCTCCCGGGCGAAGATCTGGATCAGACACATGCCGGAAATGTGTTCGGAAAGAAAGGTGTTGATCTCCGTGATCTTGTTGCGGGTGAGCTGGTAAGCCTGACGCGACAAATGGCGGAAAACAAAGGTCAGGACGGTAACAAGGGGAAGCAGGGCAAAGGAAACCAGGGCCATCCGCACATGGATGGACAGCATGACGGCCGCATATCCGAGGATCTTCACCACATTTTTAAACAGCTTGATCAAAATGGAGGTGAAGAGTTCGTTGACCGCTTCCGTATCGTTGGAGACCCGCGTCACCAGTTTCCCGACGGGAGTGGTGTTGAAAAAGCTCAGGGAGAGGCTGTGGATATGGCCAAAGACCTCTTCCCGCATCCGGTAGATGATGTTTTGCCCCATTTTCTGCAGGATCCAGGTGTCGCCTGCGTTAAAAAGGAAACCCAGAAGGAGCATGAGCAGATAGAGGGCGGCAGCCGACAGGATCCCCAGAAAATCATAGCGGCGCAGGGCTCCCAGCTCTTTTGCGGACAGCATGACGGCGCCCTCCGACACCAGGGCTGCCAGCTCCTGCGGCGCAGCCTCCTTCAGCCGTTCGCAGGCCTGCCAGTCCAGATCCAGGGCCATGTAATAACGGTCCTGATAGAGAAAGATCTGGTCATAACGCTGTCCGGGTATCGCTTCATACTCCCTGGTCAGGAACAGGCCCCGAAAAGGTACGCTTCCCGGCGCCCCTTCGCGGGTTTCGATGTAGGGCCGCTGGTAGCCGTTGATATAGTCGTCGATGGCGTCGCCGATGATGATGGGACGGTAGAGTTCCACCACGATGATACAGAGTACCAGGAGCGTGGCCGCCGCCATCATTTTTTTATGCGGTTTCAGATAGGTAAGAAGTCGTTTCATTTTTTCAGTCTCCTGCGGCCAGCGCGGCGCGCTGCTCTCCGATGGCGGCTTCCAACTGTTGTTTTTCAAACATACTTTTATAGATCCCGCCGGCGGCCATCAGCGTTTCGTGGTTCCCGATTTCCGCTGCCCTGGCGTCCTCCAGCACCAGGATGATATCGGCGTGCTGGATCGTGGAAATGCGGTGGGCGATCAGGATGGTGGTCTTGCCGGAGCGGAGCTTTCTGAGATTGCCAAGGATCTGTTCTTCCGTGTCGGTGTCTACGGCGGAAAGGGCATCGTCCAGGATCAGGATGGGAGCGTCCTTCATCAGCGCCCGGGCGATGGAGCTGCGCTGCTTCTGCCCGCCGGAAAGGGTGACGCCCCGTTCTCCCACTACGGTATCATAACCGTCGGGAAAGGCCAGGATGTTATCATGGATACAGGCGGCTTTCGCGGCCCGGACGATGGCGTCCATATCCTGGCTGTGCGCGCCGAAAGCGATATTGGCCCTGAGGGTATCGGAAAACAGGAAGTTGTCCTGAGGCACATACGCGATGTTTTCCCGCAGATCCTTTAAGGGGATGGCGTTGATATCGCGCCCGTCCAGCAGGATCATGCCCGGTTCGGCCTGATAAAGATGCAGGAGAAGATTGACCAGGGTGGATTTGCCGTTGCCGGTACGCCCGATGACCGCCAGCGTGGCGCCTGCCGGGACTTTGAGGCAGATATCCTCCAGCGTGGGCTGTATATGGCCGCGGTGGGTAAAGGTCAGATGGGAAAAGGCGATCTCTCCGGTCAGATGCGGCGTGGGGATCACATCGGCGGCATCCCGGATCTCCGGCTCTTCTTCAAAGATCTCCTGGATCCGGCGGATGGAGGCGCTGCCCTGGGAAAACATATTGATGGCGTCCCCGCAGGCCAGCATCGGCCATACCAGCATATTGATATACTGATTGAAGGCAACGAAGCGCCCCAGCGTGATCTGGCCAGTGATGGCCAGCCACCCGCCGTAGATCAGGGTGATCAGGCTGCCAAGGCCGATAATGACGTCCAGCAGGGGCATGACGATGGCCTGCATGCGCACTACGTCCAGGTTTTTCTCCATAGTCCGCCGGTTGGCGCGTAAAAAGCCGTACATCTGCGCGCGCCCCTGAACAAAGGCTTTAATGACGCGCACGCCGGAAAAGCTTTCCTGCACATAATCCGTCAGTTTGGAGACTGCCTCCTGCCGCGCCCTGTACTTTGGCTTCATGATTATGCCGTAATAGATTTCGCCCACGCAGATGGTGAGCATGGGGATGAGGGTCAGGAGGGTCAGCTTGAGATTGACATAAAAGATCATCTGGGCCACGACCATGGCCGTCATGACGGAGGCGTCGAATACGCTGATAACGGCGGGGCCGATGGCCATACGGATCATGTTCAGATCGCTGGTAAAACGGGTCATCAGGTCGCCGGTCTTATGTTCGTTGTAATATTCCACGCCCATTTTTTCCAGGTGGGCAAACATATCGTCCCGAAGCTGCCGTTCAATGGTACGGGAAGCGCCGAAAAGGAAAAAACGCCATAAAAAGCGACCAATAGCCAGAAAAAGGCCCAACAGGAAAATGAGCAGCAGATAAAAACGGATCTGCGGCATCCCGATGCTGTTGGCGGTCAGCCCATCCGTGATGGAGCCGGTGAGCTGGGGGATATAGATGTTGAAAAAGTCCACGAAAAATAAGGTAAGGATGCCTGCGATATAGCGGAATCTGTGCTGACGGATATATTGCAGGATGAATTGGAAAGCGCTCATGATCCGAAAGGCTCCCTGTATGGATAAAGTGCGGGTTGAATGAACTGCGGCGGACGAATCGAAAAGCCATCAGCGGCAAACTGATGGCTTTTCTGACGGAGAAGGAGGGATTTGAACCCTCGCGCCTGTTACAGCCTACCGGTGTTCGAAGCCGGACCCTTCAGCCACTTGGGTACTTCTCCAGAGGACGTTTCCGGGACAGACTCCCTGCAAACGCAGTTTTTATTTTAAACGATATTTCAGGATTGCGCAAGCCCCAAAGCAAAACTTTACCGGAAATGCCCTGGATGCAAAACTTTACAAGAAAAGTGGTTGACAACCGTTAGGGCAGAGAATATACTTTTCATTGACACAACCCAATGTTGATCGGGGATTAAAGGAGATAAGGTTATGTTGGAGAAAATAGCGGATATTATCCGGGAACAGCTCAATCTGGAGGATATCGAGATCACGGAGGAAACCTCTTTCAAGGATGATCTGCAGGCCGATTCCCTGGATCTTTTTGAACTGGTCATGGCCTTTGAAGAAGAGTATGGGATCGAGATACCGTCGGAGGATCTGGAGAAGCTGGTGACTGTGGCGGATGTGATCGAATACATTAAGGAACAGGGCGTGGACGCCTGATATTTTAAGATTTTGCAGAGGACCCGGCATGAAGTTCATGCCGGGCTTTTTTTAACGGCGCGCCTCTTCACACGCCGGGGGGAACGATTTTTCCCCCGCGCAGGTTTTGGGTGACAAACCCCTGGGAAATGTGATATATTTATACAGAATGGCCGCGCGGTGCAGGCTGCGGCCGGACGACTGAATGAGGAGGCATATTTCACATGAGAGAAAGCGGCATCCTGCTTCCGGTTTTCAGCCTTCCGTCTCCGAACGGGATCGGCTGTTTTTCCAGGGAAGCGTATCAATGGGTGGATTTTCTTGAAAAGGCAGGGCAGCATTACTGGCAGATCCTGCCGCTGGGGCCCACCAGCTTCGGCGATTCCCCGTACCAGTCCTTTTCCACCTATGCGGGCAATCCCTATTTTATCGATCTGGAGACGCTGGTAAAGGAAAAGCTCCTGACCCGCGCCCAGGTTCGGGCAGCGGACATGGGGGATGACGAACGCTATATCGACTATGGGAAACTGTATCGGCAGCGGATGCCTTTGCTCAAAAAGGCATATCGGAAAAGCCAAAAGACGCCGGATCCGGATTTTACGGCGTTTTGGACAAAAAACGCCTGGTGGCTGGACGATTACGCCCTGTTCATGGCGGTAAAGGATGTGTTCGGCGGCGCCAGTTGGGACCGGTGGGCGGAGGATATCCGCTGCCGCTGGGACAACGCGATCTGGTATTATAAAGAGACTTATAAGGAAGAGGTCGGTTTTTACGCCTGGCTGCAGTACATATTTGCAAAACAGTGGAGGGCGTTGAAGGATTACGCCAATGAAAAGGGCGTGAAGATCATCGGGGACCTGCCGATCTATGTAGCCTATGACAGCGCCGATGTGTGGGCGCATCCTGAACTGTTCCAGTTAAAGGACGACCGGACGCCTGCCGCGGTAGCCGGGTGCCCTCCCGACGGTTTTTCCGCCGACGGCCAACTGTGGGGCAATCCCCTCTATCGCTGGGAGCATCACCGCAATACCGGCTATGTGTGGTGGATCGGCCGGATCGAACAGTGTTTTCAAATGTACGACGTCGTGCGCATCGACCATTTCCGAGGCTTTGACGAATATTATTCGTTTCCGGCGGGAGATCGGACAGCCGTGAACGGCCATTGGGAAAAGGGCCCGGGCATGGAACTGTTTCGCGCCGTCGAGAACCGGCTGGGGAAAAAGGAGATCATCGCCGAGGATCTGGGCTACATGACAGACAGCGTGCGCCGTATGGTGAAGGAGAGCGGCTATCCCAATATGAAGGTGCTGGAGTTTGCCTTCGACGCCCGGGATTCCAGCGGCTCCAACGATTATCTGCCCCATAACTACGATACCAACTGCGTGGCCTATACGGGCACGCACGACAACGAGACGGTCCTCGGCTGGCTGTCCAGCATTACAAAGGCGGAGAAAAAAGCGATCCGGGTGTATTTAAACCGTCCGGATGCGACGGATCGGGAACTGGCGCAGGAGCTGGTGCGTACCGCTGTCTCCTGTGTGGCGCGGCTGGCCGTCATCCCCATCCAGGATTATCTGGGGCTGGATAATGCGGCCCGTATCAATTTCCCGTCTTCGCTGGGCGATAACTGGCGCTGGCGGATGAAAAAAGAAGATCTGGCCAAAGGGCTGGAGAAGGAGATCGGAGGGCTCTGCAGGCTGTACGGCAGGGTATGAGGATTTTCCGGCCAGAGGGACGGCATATTCCGTCCGGCGTGCGCATAGACTGGTGCAAAACGCCGGACGGTTTTTTATGTTGGATTATATTTGGGCTTTTATGATCGCGGTGGGGATTTTGTACGGCGCCTTTACGGGCAACATCGAAGCGGTGTCCAATGCGGCGCTGGACTCCGCCAAAGAAGCGGTGGACCTGTGCGTGACCATGCTGGGCGTAATGGGGCTGTGGGTAGGGCTGATGGAGATCGCAAAACGCTCCGGGCTGATCGAAAAAATGACGCGGGGCATCCAGCCCTTTGTGACATTTATGTTCCCGGGACTGCCCCAAAGGCATGCGGCGCGGGAATATATCTCCACCAACATCATCGCCAATATCCTGGGGCTGGGCTGGGCCTGTACGCCCGCGGGATTAAAGGCGATGGAGGCGCTGCAGGAGCTGAATGAGGAAGAATGCGCCCGCAGGCGGGCCGCGGCAGGAATCGGGCCGGGGGAAAAACTGCCGGCGCGCCTTGCAGGGAAAGCAGGGTTTGACCCCAGGGTGGCCAGCAGCGAGATGTGTACTTTCCTGATCCTGAACATTTCTTCCCTGCAGTTGATCCCCGTCAGCATCATCGCCTACCGGAGCCAGTATGGCAGCGCCAGCCCGACGGCCATTGTGGGCCCCGCGATCCTGGCCACTTTTGTAAGCACGCTGGTGGGAGTGGTGTTCAGCAAGGCGGCAGAAGGCAGGCGGAGAAGGTGATCCGGCGGGGCCGTCAAAGCCTTCCTGCGCATCCTGGATCTGCCCTGTTTTATTTGACGGGATGCGGGATCTGGCGTAAAATAATAACGATCAGAAAAATATGGGAGGAACAGCCATGCGGTTTGGAAAACTGCTTTCCTATGAAACGGACGGGCAGAAAATACGGTTCCATTTTGAGAACGGCGACGGGCGCTTAGAGGTTTTTACGGAAAAGATTTTAAACGTGTTCGCCGGAAGGGTTTCCGACGCCCATCGTTCCAGGGCGATCGAAGGGGACAAGACTCTGGATACGAAATATGATGTCCGGCAGATCGGTCCGTCCCTGGACGAGGGCGTGTGCGTCGCCACGGCCAGCGTGACGGCGAAGGTGTACGACGATTTTAAGGTGGACTTTTACCGCGCCGACGGCACGGCGCTCTGCCGGGATTACCGGGGAAAACGCGCCCCTCTGGCGCGGGCCAGCGAGGAAATGCGCAGGCTTCTGGAGGCGGAAGGACACAGCGCCGGGGAAGAAGGGGAAGAACCGCTGGAGATCTTAAAGCAGATGGAGGGCGACGAAGCCTTTTATGGGCTGGGCGACAAGACCGGCTTCTTAAACAAACGGGGCTATTCCTATGTGATGTGGAACACGGACGAGCCCAAGCCCCATGTGGACAGCTTCCTGTCCCTGTATAAATCCATTCCCTTTTTTATCACGCTGCGTAAAGACGCAGTGTTCGGGCTGTTTTTTGACAATCCTTACCGCTCCAGCTTCGATATGGGAAAGGAGTCGGAGTCCTATTACCGCTACGGCGTTTCGGACGGCAATCTGGACTATTATCTGATTGCCGGGGACAGTATGCCGGAGGTGCTTTCCGGTTACACCTATCTGACCGGTACGACGCCGCTGCCCCAGAAATGGACGCTGGGCTATCAGCAGAGCCGTTGGAGCTATATGACGGAGCGGGAAGTGCGTCAGGTAGCGGCCCAAATGCGCCGGTGCAGGATCCCCTGCGACGTGATCCATCTGGACATCGACTATATGGACGCCTATAAGGTGTTTACCTGGAATAAAGAACGCTATGACAGCCCGGAGGGGATGATACGGGATCTGGCGGAGGACGGCTTTAAGATCGTGACGATCATCGATCCCGGCGTGAAAGCGGAGAAAGGCTACGACGTATATGACGCCGGTGTAAAGAACGGGTATTTTGCAACTGCGCCGGAAGGGGAGATCTATGTCAACGAGGTCTGGCCCGGGGACGCGGTATATCCGGATTTCGGCAGAAAAGAAGTGCGGGATTGGTGGGCAGAAAACCAACAGTTTTTGATCGATAAGGGCGTCCGCGGCGTCTGGAACGATATGAACGAACCGGCCAGCTTTCGGGGAGAACTGCCGCCCGATGTGGTGTTTACGGATGAGGACGAAAAGGCGGATCACGCCCGGATGCACAACCTCTACGGCCATAATATGGCGAAGGCGACCTACCAGGGATTAAAGGAACGGGACAAACGGCGGCCCTTTATCATCACCCGCGCCTGTTATGCGGGCACCCAGAAATACGCCACTGCCTGGACGGGGGATAATCACAGCATATGGGCGCATCTGCAGATGCTGATCCCGCAGTTGTGCAATCTGGGACTGAGCGGGATGCCTTTCGTGGGGACGGATGTGGGCGGCTTTGGCTCCGACTGCACGAAGGAGCTTCTGTGCCGCTGGGTGCAGGCGGGCAGCTTTTCGCCCCTTTTCCGAAACCATTCCGCCATGGGCACCCGTTATCAGGAACCCTGGCAGTTTGACGAAGAGACTGTGTCCATCTACAGAAAAGCGGTAGAGCTTCGCTATCATCTCATCCCCTATTATTACGATCTTTTTTTCACAGGGGAGAAAACAGGGCTTCCCATTCTGCGGCCGCTGGTGCTGCACTATGAGAAGGACGAAACGGCCCACAGTCTGAACGGGGAATTTCTGGTGGGCGAAAACCTTCTGGCGGCCCCTGTGGTGAACCAGGGCGAGACGAAGAAGCTGGTCTATCTGCCCCAGGGCGACTGGTATGATTATCTGACTGGGGAGAAGCTGCAGGGACCGGCCTGGATCATAAAGGACGCGCCGCTTCATACCTGTCCCCTCTATGTGAAAGCGGGGACGCTCCTGCCGGTGTGGCCTGCGCAGCAGTTTGTGGGGGAACGGGATACGGATCAGGTCCTGGAGCTGGAGGTGTTTCCCGGCGTAGGACAGTGGGAACATTTTCAGGATGATGGAGAGAGCTTTGCCTATCGGAAAGGCGTCTATAACCGGTATCGCTGCAGCCTGACAAAAGACGGCAGGCTGACGGTTGCCTGCGTCCATGTCGGATATGAAAAGAAGTATCGCCGTGTGCGGGTGTCCTGCCTGGGGCAGACGCAGGAAAAGGAACTGACGGACGGAAGCTGCGAGCTGCGGGTGTAAGTGGCGCATTGGCCTACGCGGCCCGCAGACGGCCGGACGCTATTTTTTCCTGTGCCGCCGGACGCACTCGGTCAGCAGATATTCCACCTGACTGTTGATGGAACGGAAGTCCTCCTCCGCCCAGGCTGCGATCTCGTCCCACAGGCCGGGAGAAAGGCGTAAAAGCATCTGCTTTTTGGCCTTTTCCCGCTCCTTAATGGCTTTTTCTTTTTGCAGGACTTCCTGTTCCATCGCGTGGATCCGTTCGAGCCTCTGCTGTAGCTTCTTTTCTTTTTCTTCCAGATCGTTCTGCATGAAAAGTACGCTTTCCTTTCTATTGCCGGATCCTTCATTGACAGTGTTTCAGATAGGTATATTTTAATAGATGCTGCCGCTGTTGACAATAGGCTGGGCGTCTTTGTTTCCGCACAGGACGACCAGAAGATTGCTCACCATGGCGGCTTTTCTTTCGTCGTCCAGGACAATGATCTCCTCTTGCCCCAGTTCGTCGATCGCCATTTTTACCATGCTCACCGCACCTTCTACGATCTTCCTGCGGGCGGCGATGATGGCGGCGGCCTGTTGCCTCTGGAGCATGGCGGCGGCGATCTCTTCCGCGTAGGAAAGATGGGTGATGCGCACCTCCAGCACCTCCAGCCCGGCGTTCGCTACCCTTTCCTGCAGTTCTTGCGTCATGCTCTTGGCAATTTCCTGACTGCTCGCCCGCAGCGTCTTTTCATCCTGCTCCCCGTTTTCGTCCCCATCCATAACATCATAGGGATAGAGGCGGGCGATGTTGCGGATGGTGGAATCGCATTGGATGGAGAGGTATTTTTTATAATTGTCCACCTGGAATACGGCGTTGGTGGGATCTTTGACCCGCCAGAGGACTACGGCGCCGATGATGACGGGATTACCAAGCATATCGTTGACTTTCTGCTTTTCGTTATTCAGGGTCAGAACCTTCGTTGAGATTTTGTTGCTGCCTACAATGCTTGTCTGCGTGCCGCCGCCGGTATTCGTGGTGACCACGGTCTTGCCAGCCGGGTTGATGGCATGGCAGAAGGGATTCGTATAGTAAAATCCCGGCCGAAGGATCGTGCCGTAATAGTTGCCGAACAAAGTCAGCACCAGCGCTTCATTCGGGTTGACGACGTGAAAACCGGCGCAGAAGATGCAAAGCGCGATAAAAAGGATGCCGTCGGCGACCATCAAAAAGACGCCCAATCCCACATGTGCAGAAAGGCACAGGAAAATCCCCCCGATCAACAGTAAAATGGCGGCAAGAAAACCCGCCAGGATCCCGACCAGCGCTGCAAAGCCCCGGGCGTCGGCAATTTCCCTTTCTGTGATCACTTTCCGGACAGTCTGATCAGATTGCGCGTCAAAGCTTTCATATGACATCTTACTTTCCCTCCTTTGAATTGATATCATAATGATATCACAATAATATATGATGAAGAAAAGATAGTCAATACTTTTTCTGCTTTTTTCAAAGTTGAGCGCGGATGGTCCTGATCGTGTCAAGGGAGTTTTTCTGCGCGCAGGAGAGAGAGCGGGTTTTTCTTTTGCAGCACCTCTTTTTGCTTGGAGGAGCTGACGAAGGTATACCGCTCCGTGGTTTTGATCGAACTGTGGCCCAGGATCGGCTGTATGATGCGGATGTCCACATCCTGTTCCAGAAGGGATTTTGCGAAGGTGTGGCGGAACATATGCGGGGTGATATGTATTTTATAAGGAAGCTGCTCCGTGTATTTATTGATCATATAGCGAACCGCCTGATCGGACAGATGGCTTCCCCGGGAACCGATGAAGAAATAGCCCTCCCGGTCGATCTCTTTCGCATAGGCGTTCCGGTAGCGGGTCAGGGATTGGACGGCCCGGCGATCCAACTGTAAAAGCCGCTCTTTTGCGCCTTTGCCGACGATTTTCCTTTCTCGTGCGGGCACATCGATAGAGGAAGCGGCCAAACGGCATAGCTCCGAAATGCGGATCCCGGTGGAGAAAAGCAGTTCCAGCACGGCGATATCCCGCAGAATTTCCTTCCTTTTGGGGGTTGTATCCGCTTGGTTGTATTTTTTATACAAAAGCGCGATCAGATCCTGCATACAGTGCAGAGGCACATAGCGGGGAAGCCGCTGGGGTTCCCGGAAACTGACGTCTATTTTACGGAAGGGATTGTCCGCGTAATCTTTCCGCTCCAGATAGTGGAAAAAGGCTTTCAGCGTAGCGATTTTTCTTTTCACGGTGGCCGGCGCATACCTGGCGTGCAAGGTTTCCAGGTAGCCGCTGAGCGTTTCTTTTTCGGTGAAGCAGGCGTTGGTACGGTTCAGATAGGCCAGAAATTGCTTCAGGTCGATACGATAGGCGCGCAGGGTTTTGTGGTCCAGCCGTTTGGTAAATTCGCAGGTGTGAAGAAATTCGGATTGCAGGGATTCAAATGATGTCATAAGGAACCTCCTTCTCGTTGGTGTGTGGGCGGCGTGCGTAGTCTGGCGCAGGCCGTCATCCCGACTGTGGGTTAAGAACTATAGTACCATAAACGGTATGTTGCGGGAATGAGGGGAGGGGTGTATGATGAAAGATAGAAGTATAAGAATGATTAAAAAAATAGGATAATAGATAATAAAAAGTTATCAGTTATTTATTTGTGCTAGATAATTTGGGATTATTGG
>X22_European_Rabbit__coassemble_115_pt1 | contig 20479 bp, 15 predicted proteins | sample X22_European_Rabbit__metabat2_low_PE_003 | metagenome-assembled genome bin X22_European_Rabbit
AGATTTCATCCATTAGTTGGATCCGTGTAAAAATCTTTCCGGGATATGACAGCAGTTTATAAAGCAGCAAAAATTCCTTTTGCGGGAGTTCTTGTGTCTCTCCGTTTTTGGTCACGGTAAAGGAATCGTAATCCAAAACCACATCTCCGACCACTATTTTACGTTCGCTAGCAATTTGCGCACGCCGCAGGAGTGCCTTGATCCTCCAAAGCATTTCTTCTTCATCAATCGGTTTGGTCATGTAGTCGTCGATCCCTAACGAAAAACCTTTATGTTTATCTTCAGGGAGTTGTTTTGCCGAAATCATAAGAATGGGAAGATTATTTTTGCTTTCACGGAGGATCTTTGTAAATTCATATCCGTCCATTTTCGGCATCATGATATCAAGAATCACAAGATCAATATACTCTTTATCCATTACATCGAGGGCTTCTTCACCGTTTGCCGCAGTAAATACAGAATAGCGCTCCGTTTCAAGCACGGCTTTGAGCAACCGACGTGTATTTTTATCGTCGTCCACAACAAGAATTTGGAACATTGTTTCCACCTCCGAAATAAGGATAACGCTCTATTCTAAACTGAATCTAAACGGAGAACGCCTTCCTTGCGTTCTCCGCACATAATTTTTGTACATAGCGTTCAAAAAACCTATTTCACAAAGGCATCCTTCACAAAAAAAGATTCAAATATTCAAGGCGCAGTCAAGTGATCGAAGCCACGAAAGCATTGATCAGCTTCCTGCTGTTTTCATCAACATCGTACGAAAATTCAGGATGCCATTGAACGCCAACTATAAACTTATGGGACGGCATATATATCCCTTCAATTAGGCCATCTTCCGAAACGGCCATTTCCTGAAAAGCGGGCGACAGCCTTCTGATCGCCTGGTGGTGATAGCTGTTTACTCCCATTTGCTCCTTGCCCAAAATATCATAAAGCAGCGTATCCTTTCGTATCGTGACTTGATGTGCCGCCCTGTTATACGGCGGTTTCATGTGATGATCGATACTGCTGCCATGCTCAATTGCCAGATCTTGATACAAAGTCCCATCATAACAAGCATTCATAAACTGAATGCCCCGGCAGATGCCTAAAACAGGTTTATCCACCGCTACGGCGTTCTTTAGGATATATCGCTCCATTTCATCTCGTAATGCGCAGCAGGGGCCGCACCACGGTTTTCTTTCGGCATGATAAACAGCCGGAGACACATCATGTCCGCCGGTCAGCAGAAATCCGCCGCATATTTCCAGAAAACAATCCAATTCCCCGGTATTGGAGGTTAGAGGAAGCATCAGGGGGATCGCATTTTCCTTCTCCAGCATTTTCATATATCCCGGCAGCATCCAGTAGCTTTCTTTTTCATCGTCATAAAGTGGCATAATGCCAATTGTTTTTCTCATTTCTATGTCCCTGCTGATCTTGAATAAACAGAATTTTATTTGTATAGTCCAAAATGCTTCGCTATTGTATCACAGACTTCTTCTCTGGTATCTACCCCATTATCTTCTCTGACTATCATGAAAAAACCGCTGTCAGCCAATTCATCATAGTGCTTTGGGCTATTGATAAGGGCAAGTCCGCGCCGATAGTTTTCCATAACGGCTTCGGGATCATCACAGTTTTTTATAACATCTAATATAAATTGCTTTTCCGGATCGCCCCGGTCAAAGAAACGATCAACGCTCATGGCCTGCGGGCAGAGCATAACAGCAACATGGTTATAATCGGATATTTCTTTTAGTACATCGATCGGAATATTGGTATCCACGATAACTTTCTTATCCCTTGATATTGAAATAAGCTCGGCCACTTCAAATTCTGCGGCTTCTCTCCCTACGCTGAATACCCATCGCTCATATTCTTTCGGAGAGCGGGTTACGAAATCTTTCCAATCGGTAAGATTATTGAGATAACAAATATCCGGCTGTAAATCGGGCGTTGCCACAATATCGGATACTGTGCTGTGATAGTTTTCCCCGCAAAAGATCATATCAAATTTATCGGCAAGCATTTTTACCGTTGTTGACTTTCCGGCATAGGCTGTACCCGTAATAAAGTATACATTCTTCAGATAGTGCTTAAGAATGTTATTCGCAATATTCACTGTTTATCACCTCCGCAAAACGCATTTTTCGTTCTTTCCCATCGGTATCACTGTAAATTCATGATACTTTTTTTCTCATAATAACGGTATTTCCGTGCCGATCAATTTCTTTAAAACCAAAATTACCGTACATTTCCATCGGCCCGGTAAAATCAAACGCCGAAAAATTTTCCGTAATCTGCGGATACACTTCGACAAATTCATAACCGTCATTTTCAGCATCGTCGCAGACCCGGTGCATAAGTGCCTTTGCAATACCTTTTCCACGATATTCCGGAGCAATTTCAAAGCATACCAGGGATTTTATTTTCCCGTACTCGCCATTTGAAATATAGTAGTCCTCATCAAGTTTCTTATCGGGAATAAACGAACCTGCGCGAACATAATTCTGCCTGTCGTTTGCATTGCACCAGCCTATGGCAATTCCGTCCACATAGACAAGATAGCCCTGAATAATACTCTTTTCTATGAGTTCTTTTGCAGATTCCTTTAGCGCAAGAGTAAGACCTTCAAGTCCTCCGCCAAGCATCTCCGACCGCTTTCCTATGCCGTCGCGGACCTCCTCGGCCGTCAGATAAAATGCGTTGCAGTAACAAGGCGCAAAAGGTGAACCGTCTGAAAAAGCCCTGTTGTCAAAGAAATCAAAAAAGTCTGCCATATTTGATCTTGAAAGTTTTTCAATAGTAATATTCATTTTCCCATGTCCTCCATAGTCGGAAAGGCTCCCGACACACTCGAAAGAGTACCTGAGATGATGGATACGCCGCCCATCTTGCGTTTCAATACACAAAATCGGGAAGCTTTGGCTTCCCGAACTGTGTGTTTTGATAGAAAATCCGAAAACGCGCACTCTTTCTTTATTTAATATTATAAAACTGCAGCGCATACAAAATTGCCAGAATCGACACGCCATCCTTTGTTCCGTTTGTTCGCAGCAATTCGAGATACTCGTCCTCTTTAAACCATCTTTTACTGCTCACCTCATCTGTGTCAATGATTTTAGACTCAGCAGAAACTCTTGCAGCAAAAACATGAACAATCGCATCAGACATTCCATTAGCCGGATTTTGACTGCATAAATATTGCAGATCCTGCAATTCACAGCCGGTTTCTTCTTTTGCCTCTCGTTCTGCTGCCATATCAGGTTTTTCGCCAATTTCAATTTTCCCTGCTGCTTGATTCTATCACTCAACACGCTATCGTCAAACACACCGGCGATCGAGCAGGAATTTCCTTTCTGAATTGTGCCATTTTATCATCAAAGTTTTCTTTTGATAAGGAAGTATCAAAAGGCGCGTCATGGTATATGTCACATCCCAGTGTCAAATTCCCGCAGAAACAGCATATTCTCAATGGTAATGATCGCCTTGCACCAGTTTTCAGCGACATACCATTCCTTGTAGTCGTTGCCCCATGTCCACGGGACGGGAAAGGAGCCGTCGGGAAGCTGCGTCCTTTTGATGTATTCACACTCGGCACGGCAAAGTTCCTCTAGCCCCTCATGGTAAAACCTGCTGCCGCGGGAGGTCACAAACGCCGAGGGCCTGGGAATATATTCGCCCCAGCGCGAAACGTCGTGGCAGATGGATCGGTCTACGATCTCCTTCAGCTTTTCCATCAGCGCATTCCCATCGAAGGGCATCACTCCGGCATCCGTACAATATTCATATAGCGAAATAAAACAACCCGCGATATGCCGTTCCAGGGGGGCGTCTTGGATAAACCATTCTGCGGCCTCCTTCGCTATCCGGATACCTCTTTCATACAAAGCGCTCTGTTTTTTGGCGTACCTGATGAGAAATCCGGCCAGCGCGGCGGTGGGATTATAGGAAAAAGCGCTGCCACTTTCCGGATATTTCCACCAGACCGCACAGGGATAGTCGTTACTTGTTAGAACCGTGTTGTTCCATTGATTGCGAGCCTGGTCAAAACCATCGCCACTGGAAAGATAGCGAAGTATCCCCTGGATCACAGGATGCTCTGATTCGATCCCGCCGATCCGGCAAATATACTCCGTCGCTTTCCAGACGCCCATGGGCTGGGAATTAGGATTAAAATTGTCAGCTTCGATTCCCCATCCGAAGCCGCCGTCGGGATTCTGATAGGCCGACAGGGCGGTGATCACGTCCTCGCGCGATCCGCTTACAAAATTGTACTTAAAGATCGCCAGATCCAGGGGGCGCGCATTGCGATAAATAAATCCGCGGGCTTTTTCAAAAGTATGCATGGTAAGTTCTCCTTCACATAAGATTTGGAAGCGTATTCCTTCTCCATTTTATAAAAGCGCTCCCCGTCTGTCTTGTAAAAATCCGACAAAGACAGTCAGATTTTTAGCGCCTGTGCCGGGGTCATACCATGCCGGAACCGAAAATCATGCAGCAGATGCGCCTGATCCGTATAGCCATATTTTTCCACCAGATCCGCCACATCCGCTCTGCCGCAGGCAATCTCCTGCCATACAAGCTGGTAGCGGATCAGATTAGAAAGCGTCTTGGGGCTGACGCCCACGTTCTCTGCAAAAATGCGCTCCATTTTGCGTTCTGACAGAGCGTTTTGACGCGCGATTTCAGAAACCCTCCTGCGGCCGCGATACGCGATCATGTCGCTTATGACATTCATCAGATCGCAGTTCAGCCGGTTATCGTTCAGTCTGCAAAGAAGAATTTTCTCCGCCGCCAGCGCCCTTTCCAGCAGCGTGTGAAAGCGACAGACGATCCCGGTCAGCTCTGTCGTAATGCCCCGGAAAAATTCATCGGGGCAAAAGACGCGGTTTTTCGTATGACGAAAGCTCTCTGTACCAAACAGCATCGCGCTCCAACCAAAAAAACGGATCCCAAAAGCGGATCGGGCGTCCTCTTCCTGGGTCCAATAGGGCTGTTCATCCATCGCGCAAAAAACGGTCGAAACCCTGTGGCTGGAATGATCGACCCATACAATGATATCCATACAGGTATCGGGAATTACGAGACGTCCCGCCGTTTCCGACGGGATGTGCGGCGGCTCCTTTTCCCAAAAGCAGCGGATATACGGCTTCAGCGCAACGCATGGCGGTATCTCGCAGTAATTGCCGCTTCTCGGAAACGGCGTAGAAGTTATGGGACGATATGACATGGAAAGGTTTGCGATCCCCATTCCTTTTCTCCCCAATTCGTTAAAAGCCCCTTGAAAAAGCGTCTCCGGAGGGCCAAAAAAGACGCCGACAAAAACTATATCTGCGATAATTATACAATGGCCGCGCCTCCGCCGTCAATCGTCCCGCTGGCGGCGTTCCTGCCGTTTTGGAATATCATTTGTCTGGTTGAAAGCAGGGGGTATTTTTGCTATACTCAAAGAAAAATCCGTATCGTAATCGATCATCAGCATTATATCAATAAAGGTGCACAGTAATGATGTGTAATCAAAGAAACTGCAAAAATAAGTTTTGGCATATTCCGATTTTTGTGACTATGGTGCTGGTATTGGTCATCGTGAGCGTGCTCATGTGGTATTTGGCAACAAAACCCAATCGGTACGATAAAGATATGTACTTCACGCACGATTTTTATACTATGACGATGACACAGAACGGCGAGGTGACGATCAGCGATCATCTGCAGGCGTACAATACCGATGCCGTTGTTTGGAGCGGCAATTACTTTCTTTCCCGCAAGCGGCTTGTTCTGGAAGATAAAAACGGTATAAAACTGGTCTTTGCATCTGATGGTGACGGTTGGATCTTTGATGCGCAAAAATCAAGCAGCACGACCGATTTCCCAATTTGGGCAGAGAACCATTCCGTGTGGGTACAAGGAAACCTGGTCGCAAATGTCTATGAGAAAGAAACGTCTTTTTGGTTTAATGACTGTAAGCTTAAACTGGACAAAGATGGCAGGGCCAGAATGATTGACATTTTGGGGAAATTTGTTCCGGACTTTACTCTATGGACCGGTTGGTATTACTTGTATGACTCAGAGCTTGTATTAAAAGATTGGAGTGCGGATGTCGTGCTGGTCTTTCATGCAAATGGGGAAAACTGGGTTCTTGATAAAAAGCGGTCAAGAGGGATCAGTCAGCTTCCCAAACTTGATCTTACGATGGCTCAACGTACCGAAGACGAGATCATATGGGAACCAACGGATTGACATTAAGCTCCTGTTCTTCCCCCGTGGAGAAGAATGCCAGGGTCAGATATATGGAGAATTTTTTGAAAGCAGAATAGAGGTTATTTATGAAATTAGTAATATTGCCTGCGGGAAGCCGTCAGGCAGGCAAACGGGAAGAATTTGCTGTTTTCAACCTGTCTGAATCCTATTGATTTTTATGAAAAAGTCAATATACCGGAGGAAATTACTCCAACATTCTTTATTGCAATGACCTGCTCCAATGAGGAGATCTCCAAAAGATTGAAAGCAAGACCGGCTGAGCGTATGTGCGGAGAGGATGCATTTATAAAAGAACAGATGACTATTTTAGATGTGGCGGACAAGATTGCAGATTTCATCAAGACGCAAATATAATTCAAATCAATATCGGGCAAACAGCTTGAACGAAGCGCTATTTGCATGGAGGCCGTCCATATGGAAGAAACTCTTACTCAAATAAAGCAGGATACGATGATGAAAATAATAGTAGAAAAAATGGCACTGTCTGAATATAATGGTTGCAACACATTAGCAGTTATGGAGGTGTTATTTTGACTTACAATGAATTAATGGTAGAATCTTTATCATCTTTATTAGAGGACGGGGAAAAATTACTTTATCCGATTTATGGAACACTCAAAGAGAAGAAAAATAATTGTTTCGGTTACTTCGGATTGACGGAAAATTATTTATTGATAGCCTTGTTACAGGGAAGCTCCAAAATGATCGATTGGACTACTCGTGTTCCGTTAGATTTAAAGAAAGTTATCGTAAAGAAATGCCTGTTTCCTCAACAATATAATATTTGCATTGAATTTAACAAGGGAGAAAATGCCTGTTTACGAGTTTCTAAAAAAGTATATGGTATAGAAAGTCAAGAGGACAATCTTAAAGGTTTTATAGAATATATTCAAACAAGATAAGTTACAAAGAGATTGTACATCTATTTTGGGAATCGGATATCACCGGCAGACCTTATCTGACAGACCCAAGAGAAAAAAAGAACAGGCTGCCGGTTGACAGCCTGTTCAAAAGTTCCTTTTTACGAATTATTTTCCGAATAAAAATCTAATGGGTCTATTTCAAGTTTTCTGCAAATTTTTATTACTACATCAAAAGATGCCCCGCCAATATCACGAGATAGCAATGTCATTAGAGTACTATACGGAATGTTTGCCTCGATAGCGAACTGGCGAAGACTTGTATAGCTATCAAGGATCAGATTCCGTAGTTTTTGCCCACGGTTCATTTTGGCTCCTCGACAACCGTTATGTCGACGCCTTTCTCTTCGATGGCCGCTATCTGATCTTCCATGCAATCCCAGTCTGTGATAATTGAATCAAAAGTATCCGCATCACATACTTTAATGAAGGAATCGACGCCTATCTTTGAACTCGGTATAACAAGACATTTGCTACGGCTGTTTTTAATTACAGTGCGTTGGAATGTTGCAGTTTCATCTGTACCGTTGGAGAGACCGAATTCTGCAGTCAGACCTGCTCCGGTTATAAAACAGAGGTCAAAATGTAATCTGCTTACAAATTCATTTGCCAGGCTATCTACTAGCGAGCCGCTTTGTCGCATCTTACCACCGGCGATATATACGTCAATATTTTCAAAACCTCTGAGTTCCTTGCCAATATCAACCGAATTCACGACTACAGTGTAATGGATATCGCGAGGCAAAAAGGAAACCATAATATGACCAAAGGATCCACCGGTAAGATATACCGTGTCATTCTCACGAATTTTTCCCGCAGCAATACGGGAAATTTCTCTGTAGTTATCAAAGATAGGCATATCGTCAAAGTTCCTATCGACCGGGGGCCTTACGTTTACCTGTCCTATCGAAATGGCGCCGCCGTGAGTTCTCTTGCAAATGCCTTTTTGTTCGAGCAATCGCAGATCCCTGCGTGCAGATTCATCAGATATACCGTATTTACCCGTGATTTCGGCAATGGTGATCTTGCCATTCTTTTTAATAGTATCTGAAATTTTTTGATGGCGTTCTTCAATAAACATAACCATACCTCCAAATTGAAAATAAGATATTATCGAATTCGACATCATCATTATACAACGCAAACGGTAACAAGTCAACGCATTCGGTAATCGAATTTTCGTATATTTGTGGGAAGGCACCGCTTTAAAGTCCTCATATTTGTTGACAATTACCGCATTTGATGGCAAAAAAACTTTGTATGTTATTGTAAGGAATGTCCCGGAAATTATAGAAGGAGGCAAGTGTTCTATGAAAACAGGACAAAAAAGGCATAAAGCACCACTGAAGGAGCTTGGCGCCAAAGCCATGAACGCAGTGATCATCAAGATAATGGTCACAAGAGGAAAGCGCGCCATGCGGACGCTGGACAGCGACAGTAAAAATGCGATCGAGATCTCGGAACAGTTGCTGAGGAAGCTTCTGGAAGAAAATAAAGATACAGAGTATGGCAAAAAATACGGGTTTGCGGATATCCACAGTATTGCAGAGTATCAGGAAAAGATCCCGCTGACACATTATGACGATTACGCTCCCTATATTGAGAGAATGATCCATGGCGGCGAGGAGAATCTGCTCTCGGCCGCCCCGACGATGCACTATGCGCTCAGTTCGGGAAGTGTCGGAGTGCCAAAGCACATCCCGGCCTCCCAGACAGAGCTGGACATATACGCCAAATACGGCACTTCGATGTGCTTTGCTGTCGCTGACGAATATTATCGAAATACAACGGGGAAACACATGAAAAGCGGCATGTTGTTCAATGCCATCGAGGTAAAGCTGATGAAAACCGAGCGGGGGATTCCCAAGGGACCGATCTCCGGGGCTCTTTTGGAACCTGTGCAAAAGATGATTCCGTATGCTATAACTTCTCCATGGTCGCTGATCACCGCGGAGGGCGACGTGGATATGAAATATCTGAAGCTGCGTTTCGCGCTGGAGAGAAGGGATATTACGATACTGTTGGCGGCTTTTATGACAGGTCTTGTGGATCTGATGGATTATCTGAGGGAGAATTGGCCTATGCTCTGCAGAGATATCTCCCAGGGCGTCATTGATCCGGATATCCGTATGCCCCAGGAACTTCGTGCGGATCTGGAGGCGCGCCTGACGCCGAACAGCTCCAGAGCCGACGAACTTCGCCGGGAATTCGAGAAGGGCTTTGACACCCCTATCATCCCGCGTATCTGGCCGGATGTCCAGGCCGCTTTCGCTATAGGGACGGGCGGATTTTCCACATATTCGCGAAAGCTGCGGAAGTATACCGGAAAAAACATACCCTATGAATATTTGACATACGCGGCTTCGGAAGCGCTGATGGGTACCGCGCGCCATTGCGGGGATACCTCCTATGTGCTGGTGCCGGAGAGCGGGTTTTATGAATTTATTCCGATCAAGGAAGAGGAGTCCGGAAAGCTGCTGACGATCGATCAGCTCAAGGAGGGCGAGGAATATGAGGTCGTACTTACCAATGTCTCCGGTTTCTATCGGTATCAGATCGGGGATGTGATCCGCGTCACAGGATTTTACAACGAAGCGCCGCTGATCGAGTTTGTCTATCGGAAGAGCCAGATGCTGAGTATTGCCGGTGAAAAGACCAATGAGGAGGCAGTCCGCTGGGTGATAGACGAGTTTATGCGTCAGACCGGTGAAACCGTTGTGGATTACAGCGTTTTTGCGGACGTGGATACCCAGCCGGGACACTATGTGGTCCTCATGGAGACGGACGGAATTGTACCGCCGGAGAAGCTGGAAGAGTATCGCGACATTGTTGAAGAAAAACTGATGCATGCAAATCCTTCCTTCGGGGATAAGATCCGTACCGGCGTTCTCGGAAAAACGGAGCTGAAATTCGTGCAACAGCAGACCTATCAGTTGTACCGCGACCTGATGATCATGAAAGGCACTTCGTCGAACCAGTTGAAGCCGGTGCGCGTCATTGACACGCCGATGAAAGAGAGATTCTTCTTCGGACTGGTCGAGGATTACGGCGGGGAGGCATAAAAAGGGAGGCATCCTTGCCGGATAAAGGAGGGAAACCGTTTGTTTAATTTGCTGAAAAGATATCTGAAGGATTGTTGGGTGCAGATGCTGATCATTATTATTTTTATTATCGGTCAGGCGTATACACAGACGAGCCTTCCCGGATATCTGAAACAAATCATGGATCAGGGCGTTGCGAAGGGAGATATGGCATGTATAGGCCGTATCGGCGCGATCATGCTGGGTATGACGGTCACCATGGGGATCTGTATGGCGGTCGCCGGATATTTCTCCGCTTATGTGACTGCAAAATTTACTACACAGATACGTGCGGATATTTTTAAAAAGACACAGTCCTTTTCCGATCTGGATTATCAGAACTTCAGCAAGGAATCTCTGCTTAGCAGGGCGTCCAGCGATGCGACGCAGATGCAGATGGTGGTCATCAACATGCTGCGCAGTGCGACGCTGGTTCCTTTTGTAGCGATATTTACCTTTGTCCGCTGCGTCCTGATGGATGCGCCGCTCTCTCTGATTCTCGGGGGAGGCTTTGTGCTTAGCGTACTGCTGATGAGACGCGCTAATGTGCTGAGTATGCCCAAATTTATGGAATTGCAGCAAAAAATGGACCGTATCGGTACGCTGATGAATGAAAAACTGACGGGAGCCCGTTCCATACGCGCATTCAGCCGTCAGGAGTACGAGATCGAAAAACTGACAAAGGCAGACCGGCAGGCGCTGGATACAGCCCTCGACGCCAACCGCATCATCAATCTGATCAACCCGCTTGTGCAGGTGCTTATGAATCTGGTGGTGGTCGTGATCCTGATGGCAGGTCCTGTTCAGATGAAGCGCGGACTGATCAATCTGTCCGGGCTGATCGTCTATATTCAATACAGTATTCAATTGGCCGCCGGATTTGCTATGGTGATGATGATTCTGAACAATCTTCCCCGCTGCGAGGTGTCGGCTGCCAGAATCCGGGAGGTTCTTGATTACGAATCCAAAGATACCGTTCTGACAGAGCCCCGGAGCGTGGATGCTCCAAAGGGAGAGATCCGGTTTCAGGATGTTTATTTTGGTTACAGCGGAGCCCATGATATGGTGCTGGAAGAGATCAATCTGACGATTCCGGCAGGCAGGACGACCGCCATTGTAGGAGCCACCGGCAGCGGAAAATCCACGCTTCTGAAGCTGATCCCGCAGTTTTACGGAACACAGTTTTACGGCTCCATCCTGATCGACGGGGTGGATACGAAGGAGATGAAGCCCCACGAGCTGAGAGAACTGATTTCCTACGCGCCGCAAAAAGCGGTTGTCTTCTCTGGAACGGTGGAGAGTAATCTGCGCATGGCAAAACCGGACGCGACTTTGGAGGATATCAAAAAAGCCTGTGACATGGCGATGGTGACGGAATTTCTGGAGGCCAAAAATGCGGGACCGGAGTTTGAGCTTATTCAGGGAGGCGGAAATCTCTCCGGAGGACAGCGGCAGAGGCTGTCCCTCGCCCGGGCTTTCATGAAAGACGCTCCGATCTATCTGCTGGACGATACATTTTCCGCGCTGGATTTCAAGACGGACGCCGCGGTGCGGGCGGCCATGTACCGGGAGCTTGCCGGCAAGACGATCGTCGTGGTGGCCCAGAGGATCAGCACGATCATGAGCGCGGATCAGATCGTTGTTCTGGACAAAGGGCGGATCATTGCCACAGGAACGCACCGGGAGCTTCTGGCAGGCTGCGACGTATACCGGGAGATCTATGAGACACAGGTGAGTCAGAACGGGAAGGAGGCGGCCTCATGAAGAAAAAGAGAAAAAAAGGCACGTTTCTTCGTCTGATGCTTTATATGGGCAGCAATCGTATCAAGCTGGTATCTGCGGTTGCGGTTCTGATCATTATGACGCTGGCAGGTATGTTTGCCCCGAAGGTGGTCGAATATCTGACAGACGGGCTGCAGAACGGGCTTTGGAAAAGCGCTTTCGCATGGGAATTCCCGGGGAAGTTCCTGCTTGCGCTGGCTGCTCTGTATATCATTGCGGGCATATCCTCCGGCGTATCCAGGCACTTGCTGGTGGATATGGCGGAAAATACGGTGTTCCGTATGCGCGAGAAAATGCAGAAGAAGCTGGAGGTTCTGTCTCTGAATTATATCGATACGCATAAACGTGGAGATATGCTTGCCCGGGCGACCAGCGATATGGTGACGCTGACGAATGTCATGGAGACGAACCTGCCCGCTGTTTTTACGAATCTTTTGACGATCATCGGGACGATCGTCATGATGATGATCACGAATATCCGCCTGTCGCTGATATTTTTTGTTATGATGCCATTTAGCATCCTGTCTTTGCGTTTCATCTCAAAGAACCTAAAGAGGCTGTTTAAAAAGCAGCAGAATGTTGAGGGAGATCTGAACGCGCATATTGAGGAGAGTCTGACAGGCTACGATGTGATGCGGGCGTTCAACTATGAGGAGGAGTCCTACCGTCAGCTTGAGACGATCATCGGGAAGTTTTTCCGGACGTATGTCCGGTCCCGTGCGCTTTCGGGACTGATCGTTCCGATCACGACGCTGCTGAACAATCTGGTATACATTGCGCTTTGCGTTTTCGGGGCGTATGCCATCCTGAACGGGAATCTGACGATCGGCGGTCTGAGCGCGTTTTTAATTTATGCGAGCAACATTTCCAGTCCGATCAATCAGTTTTCATCAATGCTGAATCAGGTGCAGGCCGGTCTTGCGGCGGCGGAGAGAGTGTTCGAGGTGCTGGATGAGGAGCCTGAGACACCGGACGATCCGGCGGCTGCGATACATCTGGATGAGACACAAGGAATCGTGGACTTTGCGCATGTGAAATTCGGCTATACGCCGGAGCATATTCTGATGCACGATGTGAATTTCCACGTGGATTCCGGACAGATTTTTGCCATCGTCGGCCCTTCCGGCGCGGGAAAGACGACGCTTGTGAATCTGCTGATGCGTTTTTATGAGGTAAACGGAGGAACGATCAGCCTGGATGGCAATTCAATCAGAGATCTGACGCGGGACGGCCTGCGGAAATTTACGGGTATGGTGCTGCAGGATACCTGGATCTTCTCGGGGACGATTTTTGAAAATATCGCCTACGGCAAACCGGAGGCCACGATGGAGGAGGTAGTGGCCGCGGCGAAAAAGGCGCAGTGCGACGACTTTATCCGAAAGCTTCCGGAAGGCTATGAAACGGTGATCGATGCGGAAAATTCCGCTCTGAGTATGGGAGAAAGGCAGCTTCTGTCCCTCGCCCGGGTGGTGATCGCGGAGCCGAAGATACTGATCCTGGACGAAGCGACTTCCAATATCGATACCCGTACCGAGGTGCTTATCACAAAGGCCATGAGCGATATGATGAAGGGAAGGACCACCTTTATCATCGCCCACCGTCTGTTTACGATCAAAAATGCGGACAGCATCATCTTTATGAAGGATGGGGACATCCTTGAGGTGGGCAATCATCGGGAGCTTATGGAGAAGGGCGGCTATTACGCGGAATTGTACAACAGCTCCTATGCGTGATGAAGTATGCGGCATATCGCGATTTTTAAATTTCAGACAGGACAGCTTATTAAAAAAAAATTAATAAAAAAGAAGGAGGAATACAATCATGAAGGGATGGTTTTTATCCAATGGGAAATTTGCGGCAGACATAGAACATCTGCTGGCGAATGTTCCCTTTCCGGGACATACGCTTGAGGTGATCGACTGTGGGAAGATGGCGTATGGCATCGATGACACTCTGCCCGCGCGGCTCTGGAAGGACGGGGAGCCGGTGACTCCGCCGGATTTTTTCTATATCGTAGATACGGACGGGGAGGACGGAGCGGTGTACCACTTCGCAAGGCAGTTGGAAAAGCTGGGCGCGTTCAACTACAATTCCATAGACGCGAAGAAGACGGCAGTGAGTAAGATCGCCACCTATCAGACGCTTGCCCGCGAGGGTCTGCCTATCGTGAAGACACTAGTGTTCAGCGGGGATATGAAGAAGGAGCTTCTGATCAACGAGATCGGACTTCCCATGGTCATTAAGCCGGACGACGGATTTGGCGGCGAGGGCGTCGAGCTGGTCCAGACGGAGGAGGAGCTTGACAGCGCGCTTGCGCGGATCCGCGATTCCAAGGCAAGGATGCTGGTTCAAAAATATGTCGCCACCTCAAAGGGAAAAGATGTGCGTGTGCAGACCATCGGGTTTGAGGCTGTCTTTGCATTGTGCCGTCAGGCGTCCAATCCCGATGAATTTCGCTCCAATTTCCACTTGGGAGGGACGGTCAGCGAGTATCCGCTGACGGAGGATATGAAAGAGTTGTGCCACAAGGTGGCAAAAGCCCTCGGACTCCGCATGGCAGGCATCGATCTGCTGTTCGGGGAAGACGGTTTTGTCGTGGGCGAGGTAAATTCTTCTCCCGGAGGATTTGACCTCTGGCCAAGAAAGAAGGAAGTGCTCTCTGTATTTATGAAGGATCTGACCACGCAAATGATGAAGCTGCCGCTTCCCCATTGGAAATATCAGCAGCTTAAATCCGCCGCAAAGACCGCTCCCCTCCCGAAGCTGCTGATCGAGATGGATGATTTGGACTTCGTCAGGGCGGAAAAGATGCTGTACGCGGACTGCGAAAACACGCAGAAGCTGTTGCTGACGGAGATGCTTTACGCAAATAAGGATACGGAGTTCGGCAGAGCGCATCATTTCGACGAGATCCAGACGATCGAGGATTACCGAAAAAATGTGCCGCTCTCCGACTGGGAGGATTACGCTCCCTATGCGGATCGGCTCGGAAAAGGGGAAGCGGACATTCTGTTTCCCGGAAAGCCGACCTTCTTCTACCGCACCTCCGGGACAACGGCAAGCTATAAGTTTATTCCGGAGAGTGAGCGGGAAGCGCTCTCCAGACAGGTACTTGGCCGTGCCAGGGCAACGGCACTTTTCCTGCTGTTCGGTCAGAAAGTGAAAAACCGCGTTTTTGCATTTTTCAATAAATCTTCCTTTGACGTCTCGGAGGGAGGTATCCAGAGAGGAACCGCATCCGGACGCAGCAGCGATCTGACCAGCCCGGAACTCGTACGGCACCTGACATACCCGCCTCAGGTCGTGAATGAATTTGAGGGGGAGGCGCTGATGTATATGATGCTGCGCACATCCATTCGTTATCGGGACGTGACAGCGATCACGGGGAACAATGCTCTGATGATGAAAAACCTTGTGGAGTACGGACAGGCTCATGCCAGGGAACTGATCGCGGATATCCGCAGCGGAAAATGCAAATACGAAATGTCCGACAGCCTGCGCGCGCTTCTTTCGGACAATCTGGCGGCGGATCCCGCCAGGGCGGATGAGCTGGAGCGGTTTGCCGACGAGGATCATTTTATCCCCAAATATTATTGGCCGGAGCTTATGGGAGCTGCTTTCTGGCTGGGAGGAAGCGTTGGCGTTTATGTGGATTCCGTGCGTCCTCTCTTACCTGAAGGGATACGGTATGTGGATGTCGGATACGGTGCAAGCGAGGCAAAGATCAATATCCCGATGAAACCAAATACACCGGCCGGAGCGCTGTCGGTCTTCAGCAGCTTTTTTGAGTTTATCCCGGAAGAAGGCGGAGAGCCGCTTTTGGCCCACGAGTTGGAGGATGGCAAAAACTATGAGATCGTTCTAACCACAAACGCTGGCCTTTATCGCTATCGTCTCAAAGATCTGGTGCATGTGGACGGCTTTACGGGAACGACGCCGAACATTTATTTTCTGACAAAGCTGGCTGATGTGGCCAATCTTGCCCAGGAGAAGATTCCCGGCTCTATGTTGATCGAGGCGATTCGGGATACCGCAGCCAAAGCCGGAAATCCCTGCCGTATGGCGCAGGTGTATCCGGATTCCAATTCTGCAAGCTATGTGATCTGCATGGAAGCGGAGAAGATGCCGGAGGATATGGCTGCCTTTGAGGAAATAATGGATAAAGGGCTCCGGAGCCGTCTCATCCAGTATGACACCTACCGCGGCAAGCTGCTGAACCCCTGCCGTGTCGTACTGATGAAAAAGGGATGGGCCGACGATCTGATCAGGAAATACACCAAAGGAAACGCCACGGCGGCACAGGTGAAAGTGCCCGTGGTGATCGGCGAGATGCCGGAGCAAGAGTGGGTTGAAAAGACGCTTCTCAAATAAACTCCATCGGAACCGGGCATACAGGAAAACCTGTTCTGTGTGCCCGGTTCCGATGATCCGTTTCAGACAGAGCTGGCGGAATACTTTCCGCCTTCCTGGATAAATGGGCCAGAAACGCCATGCGCTGGGTGATGTGAATAAAAGTGCGGCGACTTAATCAAAAACAGATGTTGAAAAAAAGCTACGTTCGAATATGCCGTATCGCTTTCCACCGCACATTCCAGCAAAAACATTTTTTCTTCCCAGTCGGGTTCCCTTTTGAAAGCATTGGGTTGTATTCCGTAGAAAGTGCGGATCCCATATACCTTATCCAGGACAAATCTTTCCGAAATACAATCCTTCAAATCCTCAATCTCGTATTCCTTTATCGTTCCGAAATTTTGTGACACAGCATTCCCGCCATTCAAAAGCGTCATCGCCTCGTCAATGTTGTTCTCAAATACCGCTTTGTGCATTACCTTGCCGTTTTTATTATGCTTTACTATTGATAATATCCCATCATTTTTCAAAAGCCTATGAAATTCAGCGATAAGGTCAGCGCGATTCTCGATATACTCCAAAACATTATGACAGAGTACCACATCGAAACTACCGCTGTCCATCCCTTTAAGGTTATCCATACTTCCCATTATTTGCTCATAACGATTATCGTATATTCTATGTTCAAGAAGCTCCCTGTTTGGCTCCACGGCCGTCACATCGTTGCATTCTGCCAGGTGGTTTGAGGTAACGCCAAAACCACTGCCAAAATCTAATATTTTTTTATTTTTGAATTCAAGATTATGCCAAACCAATCTGTAGAACAATCGTCCCCATGGCGTATTGATATAATCCAGGTACCCGTTAACGTTCATAGTATCCTTCCCTTCATCAATGATCTGGTCAAAATATAACATAAACCTGTGAACAAGTCTACCGCATTTCGTTTGGCCCGCAATTAAAATGAAAAATCTATAAATCTATATTGACACAGTGTCAGTATTGTGCTATGGTAATTATGCTGACATAGCGTCAGGACAAATTGGCAAGTCGGAACTATGAACGGCGTGCCCACCTGGACGCCAGAAAACTAAGGAGTATACAGTGTGAGAAATGAGCTTGATAGCTCATTTCTCATCGTCCCGTCGCATAAACGCTCCGGAAAGAGGATAGAATGCCAAAAGGATCACCAGAGCTGACAGAGGCCCGCCGGGAGGAAATCATCAACGCCTGCGAAAAGCTCTATCAGACGATGAGCTTCAAGGAAATCACCATCAAGGAGATCGGGAACGCAACCAGTTTCACCCGCACCTCCATTTACAACTACTTCCAGACGAAGGAAGAAATCTTCCTTGCCCTGCTGAAACGGGAATATGAGCTGTGGATCGCATCATTGAAGCGGTCAATGGAGCAGGTCAAGACGATGACAAAGGACGAGTTTGCCTCCATGCTGGCGCACTCTTTACAAAACCGGGCGCAGCTTCTAAAAATTATGTCCATGAACCACTACGACATGGAAACCGGAAGCCGTCCGGAGCATCTGAAGGAGTTTAAGGTCGCATATGGCGAATCCATCCGCACGGTCATGGCCTGCCTCCATCAGTATTTCCCTGATATGGATGTTGCGCAGAAACAGAATTTTATCTACACCTTTTTCCCGTTTATGTTCGGTATCTATCCCTATACATACGTCACCGAAAAGCAGCGGACAGCGATGGAGGAAGCGGGCATCAATTATGTGTTTATGTCGATTTATGAGATCACCTTTAACTGTGTAAGAAAATTGTTGGGAGAATGAAAGGAAGGGAAAAACATGAGCAAGACATTAGTGGCGTATTTCAGCGCCAGCGGGACGACGTCCCGCGTTGCAAAGGAACTGGCCCAGGCCGTGGAAGCCGATCTCTATGAAATCCGGCCTGCGGTACCGTACACAAAAGCCGATCTGAACTGGATGGACAAAAAATCCCGCAGCTCTATAGAGATGAACGACAAGAGCAGCCGTCCCGCGCTGGCGGAACAGGACGCCAACATCGGGGCATATGATACCATCCTGTTGGGTTTCCCTATCTGGTGGTATGTGGCGCCGACGATCATTAACAGCTTTTTGGAAAGCTATGATTTCTCCGGTAAGAGGATCGTGCTGTTCGCCACCTCCGGCGGCAGCGGGTTTGGAAAGACCGTAGCCGGGCTGAAACCGTCCGTGGCGGCGGATACCGTTATCACCGAGGGAAAAGTGCTGAACGGCAGACAGACTGCGGACAGTCTTAAAGCATGGGCCAGGACAGTCCTTTAAGGGGGCAGGAATGATGAAATATGCAAACCTGGGCAACTCCGGCCTGACTGTCTCCCGCATCTGCATGGGCTGTATGGGCTTTGGCAACGCTGCTACGGGACAGCACAGTTGGACGGTGGACGAGGCGCAGACAAGGCAGATCATCAAACGCGGCCTGGATCTGGGGATCAATTTCTACGACACCGCTATCGCCTATCAGAACGGCACCAGCGAGCAGTATGTAGGAAAGGCGCTGCGGGACTTTGCAAAACGGGACGAATATGTGATCGCCACCAAATTTACGCCCCGGACACAAGACGAGATCGACGCAGGCGTCAGCGGACAGAAACACATCGAAAATTATCTGGATCAAAGCCTGAAAAATCTTGGCATGGACTATGTGGATCTTTACATTTACCATATGTGGGACTATCACACGCCGATGGAGGAGATCATGGAGGGGCTGCACGATGCGGTCAAGGCCGGCAAGGCCCGGTACATCGGAATTTCCAACTGCTTTGCATGGCAGCTTGCCAAGGCCAATTTCTATGCCAGAGAACACGGCCTGACGGAGTTTGTGTCCGTTCAGGGACATTACAACCTGATCGCCCGCGAGGAAGAAAGGGAAATGGCCCCCTTCTGCGCCGACCAGAACATTGCCATGACGCCCTACAGCGCCCTTGCCGGCGGACGGCTCTCCAGGCGCCCCGGCGAAACCTCCCGGCGGCTGGAGCAGGACGCCTATGCGAAATTCAAATATGACGCCACGGCGGAGGCGGACGGCAGGATCATCGCCCGCGTCGCGGAGTTGGCGGACAATCGCAGCGTCTCCATGACAGAGATCTCCCTGGCGTGGCTGCTGACAAAGGTGACCGCTCCGGTAGTGGGAGCGACGAAGCTTTCCCATGTGGAGGGCGCGGCCCATGCCGTTGATCTGGAACTGACGCAGGGGGAGATCGACTATCTGGAAGAACTGTACGTTCCCCACGCCCTTGTCGGCGTCATGGCGCAGAACGGGAAACAAAAGGCGGGAAATGTAGTTTAAAAAGCGTGCAAAAATAAAAGTAACGAAGCCAGATCGCAAAAAATAACCGAAAACCTCGAAGGTGGACAACTGTGTTCCCCGCCTTCGGGGTTTTTGGCATATTCCCCGGCGTCCGTGGGACGACATAGGTCCCGATGATAAATTCATATAACAATTATCCTTAATAATGTGTTATAGTATTCACAGAGAAAACGAAAGGGGAAGGAGTGGGGACTATGGCTGTGATAGACAAAGATCTTGCATATTTCAGAGAGGTATGCTCCAATCCGGATGCGGACTCCCTGCCGCTGCCCGACGCACAGGCGCAAGCGGAGAATCCTGAAGAGGCGCTCCTGCGCTGCGCCCTGCCGGACGGCCTCGGGCGCGCTCTTATAGATCTTGCAGGGCAAAGCGGCCTCGATCCGGCCACCCTTTATGAGACGGCGGCAATGCTCCTGCTGGGAAAATACTGCGGCAGCTCGGACGCGCTCTGCGCCCTTGTCCGCGATGGAAAGCGCGTCCCCGTCTATTGCGATTTTGAAAAAGAAACCGCCTTTACCGCCTGCTGCCGCAGGATAAAAGCGCAGGCGGACGAAGCCGCGCCGCGTGGCGCCGGATTCGACAGCCTCTGCGCAAAGCTCGGGCTGGCCGCAATGCCGGTATTGACGGCCGACCAGGATTTTTTTTCCGGCTTTTTGCTGGCGGACGCAGCGCCCGCAACCGCGCTGTGCCTGTTTTTTGACGTAAAAGCGGGCGAGGTATGCGCCAAATACAACGCCGCGCATTACCGGGAGGATACGAT
>X22_European_Rabbit__coassemble_118_pt1 | contig 20336 bp, 18 predicted proteins | sample X22_European_Rabbit__metabat2_low_PE_003 | metagenome-assembled genome bin X22_European_Rabbit
GATCATTTCCCTGACCTTTTGGCATATAATAAAGAGATAACGCGATCATAGGGCGGACGCCATGCCGAAGGTTAACAAGAACAGCCTCCTGGAGGCAGTGGAGCTTTTGATCCTTGCTCTGCTGGTTTTAAACGCCAGCCGGATATATATGCGTCAGCACATGAATGACATGGCCATCAGCGCAGGTGACCCGCATGTCGTAATACAGCGTCAGGAGGATAAGAAGATCTGTCTTTCCTTTGACGACGGGCCGGATCCCCGTTATACGCCGCAGTTGTTGGACGGTCTGGCAAAAAGGGGCGCAAAGGCCAGTTTCTTTCTCACCGGCAAAAATGCCGAACGCTATCCAAAGCTGGTAAAGCGTATTTATGATGAGGGCCATCTGATCGGGAATCATACCTATAGCCATATACAGCTTACCAAAAGTAATCGGGACAGTTTTAAGAAAGAACTGATCCGGACCAACGAGATCATATCGGGTATTACAGGAGAGGAGGTCGTATTTGTACGACCTCCTTATGGCACCTGGGACAAATCTTTCGAAGAGGAATTGAATATGTTTCCCGTGCTGTGGAATATCGATCCGCTGGACTGGAGCCGCAGGGATGCGTCGCGCATTGTAAGGGACGTAATATCCAAAGCGAGGGAAAACGCCATCATCCTGATGCACGACGAATATCCCTCTACGGTAAAGGCGGCGCTGCAGATCGTGGATGAACTGCAGAAGCAGGGCTATGAGTTTGTGACGGTGGAAGAGATCATGTTTGACTGAAGGGTATGTTGCTGTGCGCGGGACGGCTGCGGCCAATCCATTTCAGGATCTTCTTTTCATTCGCTTTTGTAAATTCGCTTAACTGATAGCTGCGGATCCTCGTTTTCACAAGTTTTGGGATCAAAAATCCGTGGCTGGCCAATGTAGTGCATCGGTTGATCACCGTTTTATTGCTCACATTGAGCATCCTGCTTACATCGATAGGAGCAAATTCGTACAGCTTTTTTTGGAGAAGCAGCGCCAGAAAATCTTTTTCCCGGGCGCTCAGATAGGACAGGCTTCCCTCCACATCGCTGCTCTCCGATCGCTTCGACAGTTCATATACCTTCCCTGCGTATAATTCCATCATTTTCAGAAAATAGCGGATCCATATTTCCGGATGGGGCGGATCGTTTCTTCCCGAGTAGTACAGGGCTGGCAGGCCCATCTGCAAAGAGGAATAATACTCGGCGGGATCATAGGCAAAAAATTCTTCCAGAGAGCCGATCCCGCCAAATCCGTATCCATAACGGTCGAGGATGTAGCCGGACATCAGGCGGGCCGTTCTTCCGTTTCCATCTTCAAACGGGTGGATCGTGACCAATTGGTAATGGACGACTGCCGCGATGATCAGGGGATGGTCGTCTGTGGTATTCACATAGGTGACCAGTTCGTCCAACAGATCAGGGATATCGCAATATTCTGGCGGAATATATTCCGGGGTTCTATTTTCAGAATCGTAAACGGCGAACAGGACGCCTGGAGGCATCGGCCCGCGCAGTCCGATCTTTTCTTTGGAGGCTCCTTTTTCTACGACAGCCTGCATTTCCAAAATCATTTTCCGGGAGAAGGGTTCTTTTTGTTTTGCTTTTTCTTCCAGTAATCCCAGGGCCAGAAAATAGTTTCGGATTTCCTGTTCCGGTTTGAGAAAATGTTTATGGGGATCGCGTTCGATGGCTTCGTCAGCCTGTTTTTTTGTAAGAGGATTGCCTTCTATTTTGTTAGAGGCATAGGAACTCCTTTTTTTGGAATTTTTTCTCAGTCGGTTTTTGGTCAGGGGCTGCAGTTTTACCGTGTTAACGGAAAAACGATAGGCGTCGATGGCAGATATGCTCTTTAAGATTTCATTAGTAAGCGGGATCCGGATCATATTTTCCTCCTTCTCCAGGCGATGGATTTGGAACAGGATAACTTATAAACAGTATATCCTTTCTTGTTTAAAAACGCCATTATTATTTCACTATTTTTTCACTAATTTCCGTTTCCCCATTATTTTCCTTCTCCACTTCCCCCTTGCATTTTGCCTACATCCCGATATAATGGGAATCAGTTACAATGCCGGTGTGGAGGTAGAGATGGATCTGTTTGACTATATGAGGCAGAACAGTCAGGAGAAGGAAGCGCCGCTGGCGGCGCGGCTGCGGCCCAGGACGCTGGAAGAGGTGGTGGGGCAGCAGCACATTATCGGCAGGGACAAGCTTTTGTATCGCGCCATCAAGGCGGACAAGATCTCATCCATTATTTTTTACGGCCCGCCCGGGACGGGCAAGACCACGCTGGCCAGAGTGATCGCCAATACCACCAGCGCGCAGTTTACGCAGATCAACGCCACCGTGGCCGGTAAGAAGGATATGGAAGAGGTGGTGGAGGCCGCCCGGAAGCTGCGGGGGATGTACGGGAAAAAGACGATCCTGTTTATCGATGAGATCCATCGTTTTAACAAAGGGCAGCAGGATTATCTGCTCCCTTTTGTGGAGGATGGGACCGTGGTACTGATCGGCGCCACTACGGAGAATCCCTATTTTGAGGTCAACGGGGCGCTGCTGTCCCGTTCCGTTATTTTTGAGTTAAAGCCGCTGTCCAAGGAGGACGTCAAAGAACTGATCCACCGTGCGGTTTACGACAGCGAACGGGGGATGGGCGCCTATCAGGCCGTGATCGATGAGGATGCGGCGGATTTTCTGGCCGATATCGCGGACGGCGACGCACGGCATGCCCTCAACGCGGTGGAACTGGGGATTTTGACTACGCAGCGCAGCGCTGACGGGAAGATCCATATTACGCTGGAGACGGCCCAGGAGTGTATTCAGAAGCGGGCTGTCCGATACGATAAGACCGGCGACCAGCATTACGATACGATTTCCGCTTTTATCAAGAGCATGAGAGGATCGGATCCGGACGCGGCGGTCTATTATCTGGCCCGGATGCTGTACGCGGGAGAGGATATCAAGTTTATTGCCCGCAGGATCATGATTTGCGCTTCGGAGGATGTGGGCAATGCCGACCCCCAGGCGTTGCAGGTGGCGGTAGCCGCTTCGCTGGCGGTGGAGCGCATCGGTATGCCGGAGGCCCAGATCATTCTGGCCCATGCCGCTTCCTATGTGGCCTGCGCGCCCAAGAGCAACGCGGCGGTCACGGCCATTGGACGGGCCATGCAGGAGGTGGAGGCCACCGGCAGTCTGCCGGTTCCGCCCCATTTACAGGACGCCCACTACAAAGGGGCGGCCAAACTGGGCCACGGGCTGGACTACAAGTACGCCCACGACTATCCCAATCACTATGTGAAACAGCAATATCTGCCCTATGAACTGACCGGACGGGAATTTTACAGTCCCTCCGGCAACGGTTACGAAGAAAAGATCCGGGCCCATATGCGCCGGATCCGGGCAGAGGAAGGAGAGTCCCATGCCAAAACCGGCGCGGGTGATGATCATATCCTTTGACGCGGTGGGACGGGAGGATCTGCCTTTCCTGCAGTCGCTGCCAAACTTTGGCGCCTTTTTCCGAAAAGGAGCGCTTTGCCCTCATGTGCAGAGCGTGTATCCGTCGCTGACCTATCCGGCCCACACGTCGATCCTCACCGGCCGGATGCCCAAAAACCATGGCGTGGTTCACAATACGAAGCTGCAGCCGGGGCGGGAAAAGCCAGACTGGATCTGTCAGCGCAAATATATTCGCTCTACGACGCTTTACGATGAGGCGCGAAAGAACGGCTGGCGGGTGGCCGCCTTGCTTTGGCCCGTAGTGGGACGAAGCCGTATCCCCTATGCGGTGCCGGAGATGATGGTGACCAGGAAATGGCAGTCCCAGATTCTAGTAAATGCGCTGAATGGGCCGATCCGGTATCAACTGGACTTAAACCGCCGGTTCGGTCATCTGCGGGACGGCGTCCGCCAGCCGGCGCTGGACGATTTCATTCATGCCAGCGCGCTTTATACGATCCGCCGTTATAATCCGGATCTGTTTTTCCTGCATCTGACGGATGTGGATACCAACCGGCATATTTACGGGGTGCATCATGAGAAGGCTCTGCATGCCCTGCGGCGGCAGGATAGGCGGCTGGGGGAACTGCTGGACGCCCTGGCGCGGACCGGGGACATGGAAAAAACGGCGGTGGTCCTGCTGGGGGATCATTACCAGAAGGATGTGCAAAAGATCGCCTTTGTCAATTATTTTCTCCGGCAGGAGGGATTTTTTGAGCTGTCCGGCGGACGGCTCAAAAGCTGGAAGGCCGTGGCGAAAAGCTGCGACGGCAGCGCCTATATTTATCTGAACAAAAGATACCGCAATGATAATAAAATGAAGGAAAGGCTGCAAAACCTTTTACAAAAACTGGAAAGACAGGCGGATTTCGGCATCCGGCAGATTTTTGACAGCCGGCAGGCGGCCGGATTGGGGGCGGATCCCGCCTGTTTTGCGATGCTAGAGGCGAAACCGGGCTGGTGTTTTCTGGACGAATGGGAAACGCCGGTCAAAAAGGTGCAGGAAGAAAAACGGCACGCCACCCGGGGGACCCACGGCTATCTTCCCCAGGGAGAGGCCTATGAGACGTTTTTTGCCGCCGGGGGCTGCGGCATCCGTCCGGGCGTCCTGGAAAGGAGGGTCGCCCTCTGGGACGAGGGCGTGACGCTGGCGGCGCTGATGGGGTTGGATCTGGGACAGGCCGACGGCAGCGTGATCCGGGAGATACTGGCGTAGAGGAACCGGCGGCATTATCGGGAGATTTTGGCATAACGGAGCCGGCGGCATGGAGGAAAAAATGGGTTATCGGTACGAGACACACGCGCATACGAAGGAAGCCAGCGCCTGCGCTTCGGCTTTGGGCAGGGAGATGGCCGACGCTTATCGGAAGCTGGGCTATGCCGGGATCTTTATCACGGATCATTTTTTTAACGGCAACACGGCGGTCCCGAAGGAGCTGCCCTGGCGGGAGCGGGTGGCCCTCTATTGCAGCGGGTATGAACACGCGAAGGAAGAAGGGGATCGGATCGGGCTGCAGGTGTTCTTCGGGATGGAATACGCGGTGGGAACGGCGGATTTCCTGGTTTATAACTTAAACCGCGAATGGCTGATGGAGCATAAAGACATCGACCGGATGCGGCCCGAGGACGCGTTTGACCTGATGCATAAGGACGGCGCTTTTATCGTACAGGCCCATCCTTTCCGAAAGCGGGATTACATCAGCAGCGTTCACCTGTTCCCGTGGCACACCGACGCCGTGGAGATCCTAAACGGCGCCCACGAAGGGAAAGGCCGGTGCGATGAGTTTGCGAAGATGTACGCGGATATGTACGGCCTGGCCTATACCGCCGGGGCGGACAGCCATCATTTAAGCAGGATCTATCCCTGCGGGGTGGAGGCGGAAAGCCCGCTGAAAGAGGCGGCGGATTACGGACGGCTGATCCTCTCGGGAAAAGGAAAGCTTCTGTGCGGTGAGCCGGTGGATATTGTCCTGGAATAGAAGGAGCCTGCTATGTCTGTTAAGATCTGTATTTGCGACGACGCTTCGGAGGAACGCGCTTCCCTGAACGCCCTTGTGAAAAAGTGGGCGCAGCGCTCCGGGATGGACGTGAGTATCTGTGAATTTCCCACCGCCGAGGCCTTCTGGTTTGCCTATGAGGATGCTGCGCCCGACATCCTGCTTCTGGATATCGAGATGCCGGGGATGAACGGCGTGGAACTGGCGAAGCGCCTTCGGGCAAAAAACAAGCTGATCCAGATCGTCTTTATCACGGGTTATTCGGAGTATATCGCCGAGGGGTACGAGGTGGCGGCGCTGCATTATCTGTTAAAACCCGTCTCGCCGGAAAAATTTTTTTCCACCCTGGATCGCGCTATGGAAAGGCAAAAGACCGACGGAAAGAAGCTTGTGATCGGGACTTCGGCAGAGACGGCGGTTCTTCCGATCTATGAGATCCGTTATGTCGAGGTGGTCAAAAACTACGTCACCATCCATGCAAAGAGGGACTATACCGTAAAGAAAACGCTGAAAGAGATCGAAGCAGAGCTGGATGAGCGCTTTCTGCGGGTAGGCCGATCCTACCTCGTCAATCTGCGCTTTATCTCCCGCGTGACCAGGACGGAGATCTTTCTGAGGGACGGCGGCACGATCCCCCTTCCCAGAGGCGCGTATGAAATGGTCAATCAGGCGATCATACGGCAGGCATGATCGAGCTTTGAGTAAAAAAGTGAGGGCGGGGTATTATGAGGCAGCAGATGATGCAGCGGAGGAAAATGGAGGATTCCATAGGACGTATTGTTTACTGGAGATCGGATCCCTTTGATCTATCCAGAGACACGCTGTTTTTTCTTCATGGACTGACCGGAAACCATACGATGTTTGAACAGCAGTTTTCGTTTTTGGGGGGAAGCTGCAATATCATCGCCTGGGACGCCCCTGCCCATGGGGAATCGAGGCCATATCCGGCATTTACCTATGAAAATGCGGCAGAGGGGATGAAGAAGATCCTTGATGAATGTGGAGTTTCTGCCGTTATATTGATTGGGCAGTCCATGGGAGGGTTTCTTTCGCAGGCTTTTATTTGCAGGTATCCTGAAAGGGTGAAGGGTTTTGTGGCGATCGACTCGACGCCGTATGGAGAGTATTATTCCAAATCCGATCTGTGGTGGCTTAGGCAGATCGAGTGGATGTCGAAGCTGTTTCCGGAAAAACTGCTGAAATCATCGATGGCGAAACAAAATGCGGCTACACAAAGCGGCAGGTTGAATATGGCGGCTATGATCGGCGGATACGATAAAAAGGAATTGTGTCATCTTATGGGGATCGGGTATGCCGGATTTCTTGACGACAACAGAGTATGTGAGATTCCCTGCCCCGTTCTTCTGATCGTCGGGGAAAAGGATCGTACAGGAAAAGTCAGGGCCTACAACAGGGAATGGTCAAAACGGACGGGCTATCCGTTGGTATGGGTTCCCGGTGCCGCGCATAATTCCAATGTGGATAACCCGGCTTTTGTGAACCAAGAGATCCTTCGTTTCATTAAAAATCTGAACGAAACAGTAAAACAGTAAAAGCGATTCTATGATCTGAAGCAAAAGAGGTGACAACGTGAGATTTTCCCGAAAAACAGACCGAAAAATAGAGGCGTACCAGCAGGAATTGCTCAAGACCCACTTCGCCGAGGTCGACAATATGTACCGGAAGATGCGGGGCTGGCGGCACGATTACCGCAACCACATCCAGGTCTTAAAAACCTATGCCCAAAAGGGCGACCTGGCGGCGGTCATTTCCTATCTCGACGACCTGGAGACGGATCTCTACACCGTGGACACGGTGATCAAGACCGGCAATCCCATGACGGACGCCATCATAAATTCCAAGATCGCCCTTGCCAACGACCGGGGGATCCGCGTGGAGGCGGACGCTCATATCCCTGCGCTCTTGCGCCTCTCGGCGGTGGATCTTTGCACGATCCTGGGTAATCTCTTTGACAACGCCATCGAGGCCAGCGTCTCTCTGCCGCCGGAAAAACGGGTGATCCGGGTCTATATGGACATGAAGGGCGTCCAGCTCTATATTTCTTTTCTGAACTTTACGGATCGGGGCAAACTCAAAAAGTTCGGCGATCTTTTCAAAAGCACCAAGGGCAGCGATCACGGGCTTGGTCTGGAAAGGATCGACGCGGTGGTAAAGAGGCTGGGCGGGTATCTGTCCCGCAACTCGGAGGACGGGGCTTTTACCACGGAGATCCTGCTTCCGGAGGCCATAAAGTGACAAATAAGTCAATGTGTTTTTGATCTCTCTGCCCTGATCTTTCTAAGGGCAAAAGCGTTTCTGACGATTCGTCCCCCACAATGCGCATTTCGTCCCCCAAACGTCCTTTTTGGAATTTGGGGTTTATAATGGAGGAAACTGTTATCTGAAAAGGGGGCAAACCATGTCCGGGGAATCCAAAAACAACAAGAGTGAAAAAAAGAATCCTCAGGAGGAAGTCCGTCAAAAGGCGGTCTCCAAAAAGGAAAAGCCCAAATACGGCATGGGGCGCTGCGTGGGCTTTATGTTCTCACGGGCCTTTCGCTACCGGCCGGAGGTCCCGGTTCTTTTGTTTTTCCAGATCGTCTTTAATATTGCAAGCGGCATTTTCGGATTTTACTTATCTCCGATGATCCTGGCCCGGCTGGAGGCGAAAAGTCCCGCAAACGAGCTTTTGCTGACGGCGGCCATTCTGCTCGGGGGATGTTTCCTCTCCGACGTAGCGGTGGAGATCCTGGGAAACGGGATCGGTGCCTGGGGCTTGAAAATGGCGTATCAGGTGGAGCTGCGCTCCTATATCCTGAAGGAGCTTTCGGATAAGAAGGCCAATACTTCCTATTGCAACTGTCTGGACACGAAGTGGCAGCGGCTGGTAGAAAGGGCCGGAGACTGCTGCAACGCCAATAACTCTGCCTGTGAGGTCATCTGGCATATCCTGCAAAATCTTGGGGTTCAGTCTGCGATGTTTTGTTTTTTTACCGCCATGCTGACCTACGTTCATCCGCTGCTTTTCGGAGTGGCGGCATCGCTCAGCCTTCTGGATTTTCTCATATCCGCCTATGTCTATAAGTACAATTACCGGCACCGGGAGGAGCTTTCCCATCTGGACAGACAGCTCTGGTATCTGGTAGGGCTTCCCCGGGATCTGTCCGTGGCCAAGGACATCCGGCTTTTCGGCCTGGGAAGCTGGATCGGGCGGCTCACCGATAAGGCGTTTTTGGCCCGTCAGGCCTACGCAAAACGGGAGCATGCCTTTTATCTGATCGGTACCTTTTCCAGTACGGCCCTGGAGTTTCTCAGAACCGGGGCCGCCTGTTTTATCCTGCTTCATATGTGCCTGGACAAAAGCTTAAGCGCGGCGGAGTTCATGCTCTATTTTTCGGCGGTCAGTTCCTTTAACGCTCAGTTAAGCGGCGTTTTAAACCAGATTTTGGAGCTGAAAAATCAATGTCTGGATCTTTCCAGTCTTTTGGAATGTCTGTATTATGAGGAACCTTTTCGCTTTGAGGGAGGGATCCCGGTCCCGCAGGCGGATACCTATGAAATCCGGTTGGAAAAGGTGAGCTATACCTACCCGGGAGCGGAGCAAAAAACCATTGACAGCCTGGATCTGACCGTAGGGCGGGGAGAAAAGGTGGCGGTGGTGGGCCTAAACGGCGCGGGCAAGACCACGCTGGTCAAGCTCATGACCGGGCTTTTAGATCCGGACGAGGGCCGGGTGATGTTAAACGGCACCGATATCCGGGCGTTTGACCGGGGAGAGTATTACAGTCTGTTCTCGGCGGTGTTCCAGCACTACAACCTCTTTGATATCACTGTGGCGGAGACGGTGGCCCAGTCCGCCGAAGACGTGGATCGGGAAAAGGTGCAGGACTGCATTGAAAAGGCAGGACTTACGGAGACGGTAGCCAGCCTGCCCGCAGGCCTTGATACCCATCTGGGGCGGAGTGTGTACCTGGACGGCATCCTGCTTTCCGGAGGCCAGTACCAGCGGCTGATGCTGGCCCGGGCGCTCTATAAGGACGGGGCGGTGCTGATGCTGGACGAGCCTACGGCGGCGCTGGACCCTTTGGCGGAGCGGGATCTGTATCAAAAGTATCACGAGATGACGGCGGGGAAAACCTCGGTCTTTATCTCCCATCGGCTGGCCTCTACCAGATTCTGCGACAGGGTCCTGTATCTGGAAGAAGGGAGGATCGCCGAGGAAGGCACCCATGACAGCCTTATGAAAAAGGGCCAAAAGTATGCCCGCCTGTTTGAGATCCAGGCAAGATATTATCAGAAGGGAGGGGATTTTTTTGTCAACGGGATCTGAAAAAATGAGCTGGCCGGCGGCTGTAAAAATCAATATCCGCGCTATCCGGCTCCTGGCTTCCAAAAATAAATACCTGTTCCCCTTCGCCGTTTTAAAGGCCCTGGCCGATACGGCTTCCTCCTACACGGCCCTTTTTATCATGGGAAGGCTGATCGGGGAACTGGCGGGAGAGAGGCGGGCGGAAACCCTGACGTTCTGGGCCCTTGCCGCGATCCTTTCGGCGGCGGCCTTCGGGATCGCAGGGGGCCTTTTGTATCACGCCTATGAGAGCCGTAATGCCCTGTTCTGGATCACTATGGAACGGATCGAGGAAGAAAAGTTTTTGACCATGGATTACTGCGACGTGGAGGATCAGAGGATCCGGGATCTTTACGACCAGATCCAGCAAAACGCTGGCTGGAGCGGATGGGGTTTTGCCAAGATCTCCTGGAATTTTGAAAACTTTGTCCGGCATTTCTTCATGCTGGCCGGCGCGGTGGGGCTTTCGGCGGGCCTTTTTCTCAGCCGGATCCCAAGGGAGAGCAAGCTGGTTTTTTTAAACCATCCGCTGACGGTATTCGCTTTTTTTGCCGCGATGATCCTGATCGCCCTGATCGCTCCCCGGCAGGAGGCGAAGTCCTCGGAAAAGTATGCGTCCCTGGCCGATTCCGCAAGGCTGGGAAACCGTCTGTTTGGCCACTTTGGATATCTGCGGCCGGACGCCGACAGCATGGCGGAGTATCGGATGTATCCTCAGGCGAAGATCGCGGGATATTATGCCTTTAAGGAAAAGACCTTTTTTGTGGGCGGGGTCTTTGACAGGCAGAATAAAAGCGGTCTTGTACTTCGCCGGATGCTCAAGGTTCTGGGCGAAAAGACCCTTTTGGGCGCGATCTATCTGTTCGTCTGCCTGAAAGCCTATGCGGGAGCCTTCGGCATCGGTGAGGTGGCGCAGTATGTGGGCGCCGTCAGCAAGCTGATCCTCAGTCTGATGGGTTTCTTGACGACGGCAAATAATCTTCGGATCAACGCCGGGTTCATGGAAAAGATTTTTGATTTTCTGGATCTGCCAAACAGGATGTATCAGGGAAGCCTGACCACGGAAAAACGGCGGGACAGGAAATATAACGTGGAGTTTCGGAACGTGAGTTTCCGGTATCCCAATACGGAACGCTGGGCACTGAAGAACGTTTCCGTTCGCTTTGAGGTGGGGAACAAGCTGGCTGTGGTGGGAGAGAACGGCTCCGGGAAATCCACCTTTATCAAGCTTCTCTGCCGCCTTTACGATCCCCAGGAGGGGGAGATCCTCTTAAACGGCGTGGATATTAAAAAATACCGCTATGAGGAATACATGGCTATCTTTTCCGTGGTGTTCCAGGACTTCTGGCTGATGGCCCATCGGTTGGGTCAGAATGTGGCGGGTTCCTGTGACGTGGACGAAGAAAGAGCGGTAAAGTGCCTGGAGGACGCCGGCTTTAAGGAGCGGCTGCAAGAACTGCCGGACGGCCTGGATACCTGGCTGTATAAGGATTTCGACGAAGACGGGATCCAGATCTCCGGCGGAGAGCGACAGAAGATCGCCATCGCCCGGGCCCTTTATAAAGACGCGCCTTTTATTATCCTGGACGAACCCACGGCCAGCCTGGACCCTGTCGCGGAAGCAGAGATCTACCGGAAGTTTGACGAAATTTCAGGGGACCGCACCGCGATCTACATCAGCCACAGGCTGTCAAGCTGCCGGTTCTGCAAACAGATCCTGGTGTTTGAGGACGGCGGGATCGTCCAGCGGGGGAGCCATGAAGAACTTCTCGCGGCCCGGGGGAAATACCGGGAACTCTGGGAGGCCCAGGCCAAATACTACGAGAAGGCCAGGCAATATGAGGAGGACAAGAATGACCTTTAAAGAAATGGCAGGCGTCTCATCAGACGCCTACCGTTACCGTGGAGCCGGCCACGGAGGCGAAATAAAGCGCCAGACGGATGGCCATGACGACAGGCACCGCGTAGATCGGATCTTCCCCATCGGCGATGTCGATTTCGCTTTTTAAAATCGATACCTTGAGGTTCGCGATGGTCTTATCCCCTTTGGTCACTTTGTATTTGGTGCTGAATACGCTGCCGGAGACTTCCCAGTCCGGCCCTTTGACGGTATAGTGCGGCTGGAACGAGGATTTTCTTTGGACGACAGCAGCCTCTTTTCCGTTTATGATTACGGTAGATCCGTCCCTTCCCCCCTTGCGCCCCTGTACGATGTCGGCGATCTTCACACCGCTGGGGCTGCTTAATGTAACCGTATGTTTGTGTTTGTCGCCCGAGCTGTCTCTTTTAAGGATGTAGAGCGTTTCGCCATTTTCTCCGGTCACAGTCATCGAATCCAGAGAAGCGAACATTTTGCCTTTCAAGAAAAGTTTCATTATCGTTTTCCCCTTTCCGTGAATCTGTTTTTAGGTTTTACCAACGTTTATTCTATCATATCCCAATTTGGGCCGCAAGGCATTTGCGGGAAAAATGGCTTGCAAAATCCCCCGCATGTAGTAAAATGAACTATATAACAAAATACGGGAACCAAATCACAAAGTTTTACGCACAAGGAAAGAAGGAAAATTATGTACCAGATCATCAGCGACGGGTCCTGCGATCTGCCCGAACAGTTGGCAAAGGACAAGGGAGTAGAGGTTGTTCCGTTCTACGTCTCCTTTGACGATAAGACTTATTATAAAGAAATAGAGGAAATGCCCATACGGAAGTTCTACGATCTGATGGTGGAAAAGGAAAATGTTGTTTTCCCCAAATCCTCCCTGCCGTCGATCGAGGACTATATCGCTTCCTTTGAAAAATATGTGAAGCAGGGGATTCCCATTATCTGCATCTGTATTACCGTAAAGTTCAGCGGTTCCTATCAGGCGGCGATGAACGCCAGGAATATTCTGCTGGAGACTTATCCGGACGCGAAGATAGAGGTCATCGACTGCACGGTGAACACCGTCCTGCAGGGCATGTATGTGCTGGAGGCGGTAAAGCTGAAGGAGCAGGGCGTGCCCTATGAGGAAGCCATCCGACGCCTTTTGAGCATCCGGGATACGGGTAGGATCTTTTTCACGGTAGGGAATGTGGACTATTTAAAGCATGGGGGGCGGATCGGCAAGCTTTCCGGTATCGCAGCCTCAGTGTTAAAGATCCGGCCCCTGATCACGTTGAAGGAAGGCGAGATCTTTCCGTCCGGGCTGGCGAGAAGCCGCAGGAAATCTATGGAAGCAGTGATGAATCTGCTGGACAACCATGTGAAAGCCCTGATAGCCGCCGGGGAGAGTATGGCGGACTATGTGGTGGATGTGGGGTATGGCTACGATATTTCGGAAGCGGAAGCTTTTCTTTCCGAGATCAAAGAGAGGTTTCGCGACGTCCTGGATGTGGAGCAGATCCGGATCTATCAGATCGGCGCCACGATCGCCGTGCATACCGGCCCGTATCCTCTTGGAGTGGGATTTTTGAAAAAAGCGTAAACGGATAGCGGCCGGTGGACCGCAAAAGCGCCCGCAGCCCTGATGAAGCGGAAGATAGGAGGCACAGTGCAAAAAATGAAGGATTACAGCAGACAGAATAAAGCGGCATGGGAATTTGACGCCTATGATTTTTGGGTGAAAACAGCCGGCACGCCTTCCGAAAGAGCGCGCGAAGACGTGGCGGATCCTGTGGGGATGCTCAGACGGTATGCGAAATATTTCGATAAATATGAGGGAGTGCGGATCGCGAATATCTGCGGTTCCTGCGGGAAGAAAGCGATCCCGCTGGCTTTGCTGGGCGCAGACGTAACGATATTTGACATATCCGAGGACAATAAGAGATACGCCTGTGAGACGGCGGAAGCGGCAAACGTCTTGATCCATTTTGAAGTCTGCGATATTCTGGAGATCGACCTGTCCAAATATAAAGCTTATTTTGACGTTGCGTTTATGGAGGGAGGCGTTCTGCACTATTTCCATGATATCGACGAGTTCATGAAGATCATGTATGCCCTGCTGAAACCGGGCGGGAAGATGATATGCAGCGATTTCCACCCGTTCAACAAAATACAGGACAGCCTGGGGCTGGAGCAGCCTACGATGAGTTATTTCGCAACGGAAACCTTCGAGGGCGAAATGGCGCACGCCCGGTTTTATGAGGAAGATGTCCGCAGACGGATGCCAAAGTGTATTTACCGAAAATATACCGTCAGCGAAATCCTCAATTCGATCCTGCAAAACGGTTTTACCCTGAAACGGTTTGACGAGCATCCTGCCTGGGAAAATGAAAAATTGCCGGGCGAATTTACCGCTGTGGCGGTGAAGGACTGACAGGGCAGCGCTCCGTCAAATGTAAGGAGTCCCCACCATGCTTATCTCCCTCTGCGACGACAACGCTTCCGAACGCGCCTATATAAAGTCCCTCGTCCTCGACTGGTCTTTGCGGTCGGGGGCGGGCGTAAGCGTCCGCGAATATCCGTCGGCCGAGGCGCTGCTGTTCGATTACGCTGATCACTGCCCCGATATCCTTTTATTGGACATCGAAATGCCGGGGATGAACGGGGTCGAACTCGCCAGGTCGCTTCGCGCGAGGGCCGAGGCGGTGCAGATCGTCTTTATCACGGGATATTCCGACTTCATTTCCGAAGGCTACGAGGTCGAGGCACTGCATTATCTTTTGAAGCCGGTCACGGCGAGAAAGCTTGGCGAGATCCTCGACCGCGCGGTTGTTAAGATCTCACGAGCCGAGAAAAAAATTCTTGTGCCCTTTGACGGCGGGGAGATCGCTCTGCCTCTTCACGAAATACGCTTTATTGAAGCGCAGCGGCAGTACTCGGTGCTACATGCGGCTTCTGGGGAATATCGCCCGAAAACCTCGATCTCGGAGCTTGAAACGCGGCTTGACGAGTATTTTTTACGCGTTCAGCGTTCGTTTATCGTAAACTTGCGGGAGGTCCTGAGAATAAACCGCGCTGAGGTGATACTAAAAAGCGGCGATGTAATCCCGATCAGCAGGGGCATGGGAAAGACCGTAGGGAAGAGGATCATTGAACTGTTCTGAAAATTTGGAAAACCTATTGAGAGATTTAGGGGCCAGGCGATGATTTTAGATAAGCTGATCAACAAACGAATCGAACGTTACCAGTCTGAGCTGTTGCAGAAATACTGTGGCGAGGTTGAATCGATGTATCGGAAAATGCGGGGCTGGCGGCATGACTATCACAATCACATTCAGGCGATGCAGGCTTCGATGGCCCTTGGCAGATACGACGAGGTGAGCCGCTATCTTTCCGGCCTCAACGACGACCTGACGACGGTAGACACGGTCATAAAGACGGGGCGGGTGATGGTCGACGCGATCTTAAACAGCAAGCTGAATATCGCCGCCCAGAATGAGATCCCCGTGAATGCCAAGGCGAAGATCCCCGATGGCACGCCCGTTTCCGACATCGACCTCTGCGTTATCATCGGAAATCTTTTGGACAACGCAATCGAGGAAAACAGGCGGCTCGATCAGCAGTCCCGCTTTATCCGCGTCTATATGGGCAAGAAAAACACGCAGTTTTACCTTTTGGTGACGAATGCCGCAGGCGAAAAGCATACGAAAAGCGGAAGCCGTTTTGTATCCTCCAAGGGCGCAGATCGCGGCTTCGGGCTCTCGCGGGTCGAATCCATCGTCAAAAAGTACGGCGGCTATTTTTCGGCAGACAGCGAGGACGGCGGCTTTACGGCGGAAATCTTAATACCGCTATTTCTTTCCTCTGATTTCTGACAATCTGATCTCTGATCGACATTCTGTTCCCCAAAAACAGCATTCTGTACCCGAACCGGACATTTTCCCACGCGGTTGTGCTATGCTAGGCGCATGAGGTGATAAAAATATGTCCAAGAAAGAAAAAGAAAAAAAGCACAAGCCGAAATACGGTATGTTCTCCTGCGTGGGCTACATCTACCGGCTGCTCTGGGAAAACGAGCGGTTTCTGGTGTTCGTCGGGCTTGCCGTGGTGCCGCTGTCGCTGTTAGCGGCGGCGTTCGGGCTCTATGCCTCCCCTGCGATCCTCAATGCCATTGGCGGATATTCCGACTTCGGTTATATCGCGCTTATTATCGCAGGGATCGTTCTTTCCCGGGCGATAGTCGACGCCGCGAACGGAATGCTTCATAAGGTCGTTTCCTACGCCGAATTTCATATCACCAGTTTGCAGATGTACCAGGAACAGCGTAAGACGCGGACTGCCGATAATTATCTGCGTTATGATGTTTCCTATCAGGAGATACGGCAAAGGGCCGACGTGGCCGTCAACGACCACTCCCATGCGACGCACTTTCCGATGATATTTGCCGAAACGGTCGGAGAGATCGTAAAATTCTTCCTCTTCGGCGCGACGGTCTCAATGCTCCACCCGGCGCTGGTCGTCGTCCTGGTGATCGGCGCGGTCGTGAGCCGCCGCATGTCAAACTGGCAGTGGGCAAGGCATTACAGGGAACGCGACGGGCGCAACGCTGTCGAGCGCAGGAAAAATTATATCTCATGGAATATTGCCAAAAACCTCGAGTATCAAAAGGAAATCCGCCTGTTCAACATGGCCGGGCCCCTGCATGAGCGCTTTTCAAAGCATATCGGGGAAGCTCTTGCGTGGCAGGAAAAGCATGAGCGCCGGGGGGTCGTCGTCTCGTTAACCGACTTTCTGATCGTTTTATTCCGCGACGGCCTGGCGTATGCGATCCTTATCCATAAGGCTCTGCTGGGAGAGGTCGACGCGGCGCAGTTCGTTCTCTATTTCTCCGCGATAGGCTCCCTTGCGGGGCTTTTGGGCGGTATAGCCTGGCGTTTCCAGCAGGTCAAAGAGGGCTCGGCGCAGATAAGCGACCTCAGGGAACTGCTTGAATACGACGGCAGGCTCAACCACGGAGAGGGCATAGCCGTTCCCCAGAGGCCGTTCTCCATCGAGTTTAAAAACGTCACCTATAAATATCCCCAGGGAGAGAAAAATGTTCTTGAAAATGTCTCGTTCAGGATCGAAGCGGGCGAGAAGATCGCGCTCGTGGGGCTTAACGGCGCGGGAAAGACCACGCTTGTCCGGCTGATGTGCGGGCTGATACTGCCCGACGAAGGCGAAGTGCTTTTAGACGGCCATACGCTTTTTGAATATAACCGCGATGAGATGTATTCGCTGTTCGGGGTGATTCCGCAGCAATATAACCTCCTGCCGGTATCGCTCGAAAAAAATATCGCGTGTACCGTAAACGAAGAGGATATCGATCGTGAGAGGCTCTCTCGCGCGGTGGAGCTTTCGGGCTTTAAGGGCAAGGCGGACAGCCTGCCGATGGGGCTGAAAACGCCGCTGAACCGCACTGTAAACGACGATGCGGTCGACCTCTCGGGCGGCGAGAAGCAGAGGCTGCTCCTCGCAAGGCTCATCTACAAAAACCCGCTCTGCATGATCTTAGACGAGCCTACGGCGGCGCTGGACCCCATCGCCGAGGATAAAATGTATCGCCGCTACAACGAGATATCGAAAAATGCCACTTCGGTATTTATCTCCCACCGTCTTGCTTCGACCCGCTTCTGCGACAGGATCTTTCTTTTGGACGGCGGGAATTTTGCCGAGGCCGGCGCCCATGAAGAGCTGATGAAGAAAAACGGAAAATACCGCGAGCTGTTTGACGTTCAGGCAAAATATTATCGGGAGGAGGTTTCGCAAAATGGCTAAGATCACCCTGAAAGACGATTTTTCCTGCCTTCGGCGGGCGATAAGGCTATGGCGCAGCTATGCGCCGAAGTACTGGAGCTTTGCGATCCTCCAGAGGGTCCTGCAGAGGGCATCGGCGTATTTTTCGCTGACGATGTCGGCGTTTCTCCTTGACGAAATCTCGGGCGCAAGAGATAAGGACAGGTTAATTTTATTTGCGTGCCTGACCGTCCTTTTCGGGTTTTTGTTTTCGGTGATCACCCGCGTCATGCAGATGAAAACATCGGTTTTGGACAGTCAGAGTTACGCCCGTTATTTCCTTATCATGTTCGATGAAAACTGCAGGCTGCAGTATGAACATCTTGAAGATCCCGATGTAAGGCTTTTGAGCGAGCGCATAGATGCGAACACCCGAACCATCTACGGCGGGCTGATGAACGTTTTATACAGCGTGCCGAATCTGATAGAATCGCTGACGGAGCTTGTTTTGTCGCTGTCCTTAACGGTCGCCGCGCTCTTTGCACTGGCCCCGGGTCGGTTCGGCGGAATATTGGGATTTATCAATTCCCCGTGGTCTGCGACAATCATGATCATATTGATCGGAATGTTTTCCTTTTTGACCGCAAGGCTCAGGGTCATCCAGAGAAAGCGTGAGGACGAAGCGAGGTCGGAGATTTCGCTCAACAACCGCCGTTACAGCGCGTACGGTGAACTCTGGGGCGCTGATATGACGGTTTTTGGGCTCCATCCGATCGTTTTGGACGAGTACCGTAAATACACCCTACGGCCGTCGTGGCTCTTAAAGCTCCAGAGGATCAATCTTATCTTCGGCGCGCTTGACGCTCCGAAAAACGCCGCCATGCAGATCCTGATCCACCTCTACATCGCGGCAAAGGCCTTTTGCGGGGCTTTCGGGATAGGCAGCTTCGTTCTGTACGAGGGCGCGATCAGCCGTTTCGTCAACGCCATAGACGACCTGGCGACGGGCATCACGGAGCTTCGTTTCAACACGGGGTATCTGAAAACGACCTATGAATTTTTCGATCTGCCGAACAGCATGTATAAGGGCACGCTTGCAGTCGAAAAACGGGACGATCTCGATTACGAGATCGAGTTTCGGGACGTGAGCTTTCAGTACCCGCGCACCGAAAACTGGGCGCTTCGCCACGTCTCGATGAAGTTTAGGATCGGCGACAAGATCGCGATCGTCGGGGAAAACGGCTCAGGAAAATCGACCTTTATCAAGCTTCTCTGCCGCCTCTACGACCCGACTGAGGGGAAAATTCTGCTTAACGGAATCGACGTTACGCGGTATCGGTATGACGAGTATATGTCCCTGTTTTCTGTGGTTTTTCAGGACTTCCGGCTGTTTGATTTTTCTCTTGGAGACAACGTTTCCGCGGACTTTGGCTATGAGGAAAAGAGGGCGAGGGACTGCCTTGAACGGGCGGGAATGGGGGAAAAGCTTAACGCCCTTGACAAAAAGGCAAAAAAGGAGAGAAAATCCGCGCTCGATTACTGCATGGGCAGGGAATACGATATAGAGGGCATGGATTTTTCAGGCGGTGAGGAACAGAAGACCGCGCTGGCGCGCGCCCTCTATAAAGAGGCGCCGTTCGTAATTTTGGACGAGCCGACCGCGAACTTAGACCCGCTTGCCGAGGCGGCGGTATATGAAAATTTCAATAAAATCTCCAAAGACCGAACGTCGGTATTCATCAGCCACAGGCTCTCAAGCTGCAGATTCTGCGAAAGGATCCTGGTGTTCGACAGCGGGCAAATCGTTCAGGACGGCGGACATGAGGGACTGCTCAGCAGGGAGGGGAAGTATAAGCAGCTCTGGGAGGCGCAGGCAGGGTACTATCAAAAGACAGATTGACAGAGGGGCCAAATAGCAGAAGCATCGGACAGAAAACAAAAAAAATGCGGTTGATTTTTTCCCCCTGCCGTGATATGGTTTATATAAATAAACCGATCTATTCATATAAACCAATCGGACGACGGCGAAAAGACGGGAGGAGAGAAAATATGGATTATAAGCTTTGCGATGGGGAATACCGCTTGATGGAAATCGTCTGGGAGTTGGAGCCGGTAACTTCTACGCAGTTGTATAAGGAGTGCCTGCCCCGGCTTGGATGGAAGAAATCCACCACCTATACCATGCTGCGCAAGCTCTGCGAGAGAGGGCTTTTGCAGAACACGGATTCCATAGTGACGTCCCGGGTGAAAAAAGAAGAGATCTTAAGCTATGACAGCAGGGAACTGGTGGGGAAACGGTTTTCCCGGTCCCTGCCCAGGTTTGTGGCGGCTTTTCTGGACGGATGTAGCCTGTCGGAACAGGAGGCCGAGGAATTAAAACGGCTGATCGATCAGAGCCGGGAGAAACAGACGGGACTTTCCGACGGATCCAAAAGAGAGGAGGGCCGCTGAATGGAGGGCTGGATGACGGAATTATTCAGGCTCAGCGCGGCGGCGTCCTGGACGGCTCTGGCAGTGCTTGTCGTGCGCCTGCTGCTCAAGCGCGCGCCGAAGATTTACTCTTATTTACTGTGGCTTCTTGTATTTCTCCGGGCGGCGCTGCCGGTATCCTTTTCTTCTGCATTCAGCGTTCAGGGTCTGGGACAACTGGGCCGGGCGGCGCTTTTTCGGATCGGGACGATGGGAATGCGAAGCGGCGGGACGCCGGATACCGCCGGACAGGCCGTAGGGCTGGCGCAAATTGCGGCAGCCCTGAGTACGGAAGCGGGCCCAGGTAGCCTATCTTTGGGGCGGGCGCAGGGACTTGCGAAAACAGCGGCGGATGGAGAAGGCATATTTTTTC
>X22_European_Rabbit__coassemble_120_pt1 | contig 20004 bp, 15 predicted proteins | sample X22_European_Rabbit__metabat2_low_PE_003 | metagenome-assembled genome bin X22_European_Rabbit
GTCAATCTCCGCGTCGGCAGCATCACAAGCCCAGATATTCCCGCAGCAGCGCCGGATCCCCTTTTTGCAAAAACGCCTCCGGCATGGCGCCGCGATAGTCCGGGGAAAGGAACGGCCCCTCCAGATGCAGCCCTTCCAGGCGGGCGCCGCCATGTTTCATCGTTTTCCATCTCCGGTATTCCCGGATGCACCCCAAAGTCCGCTCCCGGCTGTCCGTCAGGACAGAGGCGAGCCAGCCGGTGGTCCCATGGGCCGCAAAATGGCGGCAAATACGCTCCAGATCCTCCGCCGACGCCGCGTTTACATCCACTCCGGCCGCTCCGTGGGTATGGATATCAAAAAAGCCGGGCACTGCCATGAGCCCCCGGGCGCAGAATACCTGATCCGCCGGTTCTTCTTCCGCCGGATTTCCTTCTGACGTATCTTTTGTCCGCACGATACGACCGTCCTCCACGACGATCGTTTCTTGCACAAAACGGTGTTTTTGATATACCAGCCCGTCCTCGATCCTGATCCTCATTTCCATCCTCCCGATACTCAGCATCCCCATTATAACAGGTACGTTCTTCCTTTTCCATAGGCGGATGCCCGCTTTGCAAATTCCTCCAAAAAACAGATGTTTTTTCGGAAGGGATATGCTACCATTATCTCACGGGGACAGCATACGGCCCCGTATTTGAGCGCAGAAAGGGAAAAGCTATGTGGATCGCGGACCAATGGAATGATTATGAGGTGCTGGACACCTCGAAGGGGGAAAAACTGGAGCGTTGGGGAGACTATCTGCTGATCCGTCCCGACCCCCAGGTGATCTGGAATACTCCCCGCACAAACCCCGGCTGGAAAAAGAGAAACGCCCACTACCACCGCAGCTCTAAAGGAGGCGGCGAATGGGAGTTTTTCAGCCTTCCCCAGGAGTGGAGCATCGGATACCGGGATCTTTCCTTCCGCTTAAAGCCCTTTTCCTTTAAGCATACGGGGCTCTTTCCGGAGCAGGCGGTCAACTGGGACTGGGCTGCCTCCATCATCCGCAAAGCGGGCAGGCCCCTGAAGGTCTTAAACCTTTTCGCCTATACCGGAGGCGCTACGCTGTCTGCAGCCAGGGCCGGGGCCAACGTCACCCATGTGGACGCCTCCCGGGGCATGGTCGCCTGGGCAAAGGAAAACGCTCAGGCCAGCGGCCTGGAAGACGCGCCCATTCGCTGGCTGGTGGATGACTGCGTAAAATTCGTGGAACGGGAGATCCGGCGCGGCAACCATTACGACGGCATTATCATGGACCCGCCCTCCTATGGCAGAGGGCCGAAAGGCGAAATCTGGAAAATGGAAGAAAACATTTTCCCCTTTCTGGAATTGACCGCCCGGCTTCTTTCCGAAGACGCCCGCTTCTTCCTGATCAATTCCTATACGACCGGGCTGCAGCCCGCCGTCCTCCATTATCTGCTCGGCGCCTGCATTGCCAGACGCTTCGGCGGGCAGGTGGAATCCGGAGAGATCGGCCTGCCGGTCACGGATACCGGCCTGATCCTGCCCTGCGGCGCCTCCGGGCGCTGGTTTCGATAAAGCCTCTAGGGCCCTTGGCCGCCTCACCTCAGGCCTGCGGCCACTAAGGAGCGCAGCCGCTCCAGCCCCTGCAGCATCGCCGTATAATATCCGGGAAAAGCGCGTTCCAGCAGGTTGCCCCCGGTATATTCCATCGGGACTTCTCCCGGGAAAAAGCGATACATCCGGTACAGATAAAACAGGAGCATCCCAACGACCAATACGCCGCCGACCTGCAGCGTCCCTTTCGCCGGCCTGCCCGCCAGATAGCGCATGGCTCCAAAATAAAGCCCTAACAGCAGCCAGCAGATCCCCAGCGGATTGTACTGCCAGCCTCTCGCAAACTGCCCGAAGGCAAAGCATATCACCGACCTGGTCATGCCGCAGCCTGGACAGGGCAGCCCCGTCACGATCCGGCAGGGGCAGAAAGCGCCGAACAAAAACTGTACCGCTATATCATATAGAAGAAATACGACCGCAAAGCCGCCGTAGGAACGGATATCCTTTCCGATCCTGCCTAATACTGTTTTCATATCGTTCATCTGTGCAGCCGGACTCTGCGCCCCTGGATCTCCACCAGTCCTTCCTCTTTCATTTTTTTCAGTTCGCGCATCATGGCGCTTCTGTCCACGGCCAGATAATCCGCGCAGTCCGTCAGGGAAAAGGGCAGGGTAAAGACCACTGCGTTCTGCTGCCGGACGCAAAAGGAAAAATAGGACAACAGCTTCTGGCGCAGCGTCCTCTGCCCCAGGATATCCAGATGCAGATAGGCGCGCTGTCCGGATACGGCCAGCGACCGTTCTTCCAGGAAAGCCTTCAATGCCAGTCCGGGCTGTCCGGACATCTCCAGCCTGTTCTCATGGACGAACAGCACCCTGCAGGGTTTCCGGGAAGCTACATAATAGGAACGGGATTCCACATTCGGAAAGCATTTTTTCCGAAAGACGTCCCGGGGTTCATAACACTCCAGGATCCTGCGCTGATTTTCCAGATTGATGCTCTCCAGAAAAGCTGTGCCCTGCAGAAGGACCGCCGCCAGATCCTCTTCGTCGTCCCCGCTCATGATCACCTGCTGTTTCCCGTATGCCCTTTCATACAGCGCGTTGGCGTGCGCAAGCAAAAGCAGGTCCCTGTCGGACATTCCTGCCGCTCTTAAAAAAGTATCCATAAAATCACTCCATCATGTGGTTTATTTTTGTGCAAACCACTATATTTTGTATTATATCTCATTTTTGTTGCTTATGCAACTGCTTGTTTTTTCCTGCGGTGTTATCATAAATTTCGTACCGCTTATGAACGAAAGAGATTGACTGTTATCGAGGGGGAAAGAACATGAAGATCATCAAAAGGAATGGTTCCGAAGCGACTTTTGATATCGAGAAGATCGTAGCCGCTGTGACCAAGGCCAGCAACGCGTCAGAGGCCAACCACCTGACGCCGGAGCAGATCCACGACATTGCGGACTATGTAGAATATAAATGCATGAAGATGAACCGGGCCGTTTCCGTAGAAGAGATCCAGGATATGGTGGAAAATCAGATCATGTCCACCGGCGCTTTCGATCTGGCCAGGCGCTATGTACGGTACCGCTATCAGCGCACCCTCGTCCGCAAGGCCAACACCACCGATAACCGCATCCTTTCCCTGCTGGAATGCAACAACGAAGAGGTCAAACAGGAGAATTCCAACAAGAACCCTACCGTCAACAGCGTCCAGCGCGACTATATGGCCGGAGAGGTCAGCAAGGATCTGACCCAGCGCATCCTGCTGCCCCCAGATATCGTAGAGGCGGACAAACAGGGGATCATCCACTTTCATGATTCGGACTATTTCGCCCAGCGGATGCACAACTGCGACCTGGTCAATCTGGAGGACATGCTGCAGAACGGCACCGTCATCAGCGAGACGCTGATCGAGAAGCCCCACAGCTTTTCCACGGCCTGCAATATCGCTACGCAGATCATCGCCCAGGTGGCCAGCAACCAGTATGGCGGCCAGAGCATCAGCCTGGCGCATCTGGCGCCCTTCGTCCAGGTATCCCGCGAGAAGATCCGTGCCGAGGTGCTGGAGGAGATCGGCCTTTTGGGCACCCAGGCCAGCGAAGAACAGATCTCCCGGATCGTGGAAAACCGTCTGCTCAAGGAGATCACCAAGGGCGTGCAGACCATTACCTATCAGATCATCACGCTGATGACCACCAACGGACAGGCTCCTTTCCTGACCGTCTTTATGTACTTAAACGAAGCGAAGTCCGAGCAGGAGAAAAAGGATCTGGCGCTGATCATCGAGGAAACCTTAAAGCAGCGTTATCAGGGCGTCAAGAACGAGACCGGCGTATGGGTCACGCCCGCCTTCCCCAAACTCATCTATGTGCTGGAAGAGGATAACATCGAGAAGGGGACCCCTTATTTCTATCTGACCGAGCTGGCGGCCAAATGCACCGCGAAGCGCCTGGTGCCCGACTATATCTCCGAAAAGAAGATGAAAGAGTTGAAAGAGGGCAACTGTTTCCCTGTCATGGGCTGTCGGAGCTGTTTAAACCCCTGGAAGGACGAGAACGGCAATTACAAATTCTACGGCCGCTTCAACCAGGGCGTCGTCACCCTCAACCTGGTGGACGTGGCCCTTTCCTCCGGCGGAGACATGGAGAAGTTCTGGAAGATCTTTGACGACCGTCTGGATCTGTGCTACCGCGCGCTGATGGAGCGCCACCGCCGCTTAAAGGGGACGCTGTCCGACGCCGCCCCTATTCTCTGGCAGTACGGCGCGCTGGCCCGCCTGAAGAAAGGCGAGGTCATCGACAAGCTGCTTTTTGGCGGCTACTCCACCCTTTCCTTAGGGTATGCGGGCCTCTATGAGTGCGTCCGCTATATGACCGGCAAATCCCATACCGACCCGGAGGCGACCCCCTTCGCGCTGGACGTGATGAAATACATGAACACTGCCTGCGACAGATGGACCGAGGAGACGAACATCAAATTCTCCATCTACGGCTCCCCGATTGAAAGCACGACTTACAAATTCGCCAAATGCCTGCAGAAGCGCTTCGGCGTCATCGAAGGCGTGACGGATAAGAGTTATATCACCAACAGCTACCATGTGCATGTGACGGAACCCATCGACGCTTTTTCCAAGCTGAAATTCGAGTCCCAGTTCCAGTCCCTTTCCACCGGCGGCGCCATCAGCTATGTGGAAGTGCCGGATATGCAGGGCAACATTCCGGCGGTGCTTCAGGTCATCCGCTATATCTATGACAACATCATGTACGCGGAGCTTAACACCAAAAGCGACTTCTGTCAGTGCTGCGGTTATGACGGCGAGATCCAGATCGTGGAGGACGAGGACGGCAAGCTCATCTGGGAATGCCCGAAGTGCGGCAACCGCGATCAGGACAAGATGAACGTGGCGCGGCGTACCTGCGGCTATATCGGCACCCAGTTCTGGAACCAGGGACGCACGCAGGAGATCCGGGAACGGGTCATGCACCTGTAAGGAAGGATGGCTGCAGCCGTTTCCCACAGTTTCTTACGACAAAGAAAAGGGGGCCGCGCTTTTGCGGGCCGCCCTGATGCAAAACGCAGGAGCCACCGGACGAACCGATGGCTCCTGATGATTAAGCGGGAGTTTTGAGGGCATACTCATGAACTATGGAGAGATCAAAAACTGCGATATCGCCAACGGCGAAGGCGTGCGGGTGACGCTTTTCGTTTCCGGCTGCACCCATCACTGCGAAGGCTGCTTCAATCCGGAAACCTGGAATTTTTCTTATGGGAAACCCTTTACGGAGGATACCATACAGGAAATCATGACGATGCTGGCGCCGGATTTCATCGACGGCCTGACTCTGTTGGGCGGCGAACCCTTCGAGCCGGACAACCAGCGGGCACTGCTGCCGCTTCTGCGCCGCGTGCGCCGGGAGTTTCCTTCCAAAAATATCTGGGCCTATTCCGGCTATACGCTGGAAACCGACCTGCTCTCCGACAGCCGGGCGCGCTGCGAATGTACGGACGAAATGCTCTCCCTGCTGGACGTGCTGGTGGACGGAGAGTTTATCCAGGAACAGAAAAATATCAGCCTCTCTTTCCGGGGCTCCGAAAACCAGCGGCTGATCGATATGCCCTGTAGCCTCAGGGCAGGACATGTGATCTGGAAAAAGCTGGAAAGCGACCAGATCCGAATGTAAATAAAACCAAAAAAGGAGGAGATCACCATGGCAGAACACAAAACTGCGGGAAGCGACGGACGCCGTTACGTCCCCTATGAAGAACGCACAGGCAACGAATCCCTGGTCTATTTCACCCGCGACCTTTCCCCGGAGGGGCTGATGCGCATCTATGAACGGGTGAAGGGAAATATCTCCGGCAAAGTAGCCATCAAGCTGCATACCGGCGAACCCCACGGCCCCAATATCATCCCCAGCGCCTGGGTAAAGGTTTTTATGGAGAAAGAACTGCCCGACGCCACCATCATAGAGACGAATACCTACTATGACGGGGACCGCTATACCACAGAGCAGCACCGCAAAACCCTGGAAGTCAACGGCTGGTCCTCTTTCACCACCGTAGACATTACGGACGAACACGGCACCGCCATGCTGCCGGTCAAAGGCGGCAAATGGTTCACCGAAATGTCCGTGGGCGCTTCCCTTTTAAACTATGATTCCATGGTGACCCTGACCCATTTCAAAGGCCATGTGATGGGCGGCTTCGGCGGCTCCAACAAAAATATCGGCATCGGCTGCGCGGACGGCCGGATCGGCAAGGGCATGATCCATGGCAACGAGCAGGACGACTGGGGCGTGGTAGAGGAAGAACTGATGGAAAAGATCACGGAATCCACCAAAGCCACCATCGATTTCTTCGGCAGACACATCGCCTATGTCAACGTCCTGCGGAATATGTCCGTTTCCTGCGACTGCGAGGGCGTGGAGGCCGCGCCTGTAGTCACCCCCAACGTGGGGATCCTCGCTTCCGTGGATATCCTGGCCGCCGACCAGGCTTCCGTGGACATGATCCACGCCATGACCGAGGCGGATCATCACGATCTTCTGGAGCGCATCCAGAGCCGCCACGGCTACCGCCAGCTTTCCTATATGAAGGAACTGGGGATGGGAAATGACAAATATGTGCTGATCGACATCGATCACGGGGATAAACACATCACCGCCGCCGACGCGGTGGAAGGCGTAAAGCCGTTTGTCGCCACCTGAGACGGTTCATTCAAACTGGGCCTCGTACAGCTTCCGGTAGGCGCCGTTTTTCTGCATCAGCTCCTGATGGGTCCCCTGCTCTACCACTTCTCCATCGTCCACCACCAGGATCAGATCCGCGTGGCGGATGGTGGAAAGCCTGTGGGCGATGACAAAACAGGTCTTATCCTTCATCAGATTGCGCATGGCTTTCTGGATGCGGACTTCCGTCCGGGTGTCCACATTGGAAGTGGCTTCGTCCAGGATCAGCATCCGCGCATCCAGCAGCATGGCCCTGGCAATGGTCAAAAGCTGCTTCTGCCCTTTGGAAATGTTAGTTCCCTCGTCCGTCAGCAGGGTATCGTACCCGTTAGGCAAACGCATAATGAAAGAATGGATATGGGCGGCCCTGGCCGCCTTTTCCACTTCCTCCCGGGTAGCGCCTTCTTTCCCGTAGGCCAGGTTTTCATAGACCGTCCCATAAAACAGCCAGGTGTCCTGCAGCACCATGGCGTACGCCCTGCGCAGGCTCTCCCGGGTCAGATCCATACAGTCCTTCTCATCCACCAGGATCCTGCCGCCCTGCACATCGTAAAAACGCATCAGCAGATTGATCAGCGTCGTTTTCCCCGCGCCCGTATGCCCCACAATGGCCACCATTTTGCCAGGCCGAGCTGTAAAGCTCAGATCGTGGATGATGGTCTTATCAGGCAGATAGCCGAACCTTACATGAGAAACCTCTACCTTTCCCTCTACTTCTGCAAGTTCTGTTGCATTTTCTCTGTCTTTTGGTTCTTCCTGTTCATCCATCAGGGTAAAGACCCGTTCTGCAGCGGCCAGAGCGGACTGCAGTTCGCTGACGATATTGGCCGCCTCGTTGATGGGGCCGGAAAATTTCCGCGAATACAATACGAAAGAAGAAATATCTCCGATGGACATGCTGCCGGCCAGATAGAGCAGCGCGCCGAACACTCCCGTCAGGGAAAGGGACAGGTTGTTGACGAAATTGACGCAGGGCCCCACAATGCTGCCGTAATACTCCGCGCGATAAAAGGCCTGGGCCGCCTCGTCGTTCTTTTTGTCGCAGCGGCCGATGGCGTATTCCTCCCGGCCGTAGGCTTTCAGCGTTTTCTGCCCTGTGATCATCTCCTCCACAAAACCGTTGAGTTCCCCCAGCTTCGCCGAGCGGGCCCGAAACAGCGGCCTGGTCTTTCCCGTCAAAAATTTGGTCAGGCAGATGGAGAGCGGCACCGTAAACGCAAACACCAGCACCAGCCTGGGCGAAATGGCGATCATCATGGACAGGGAACCCACCACCGTGATCACCGTAGTCAAAAGCTGTACCAGATCATTGGACAAGGAAGCGTTCACCGTGTCGATGTCATAGGAAATGCGGCTGATGATATCTCCGGTCTGATGGATGTCGAAATAGCCCACCGGCAGGCGCAGCAGCTTCTCAAAAAGATCCTGCCGCATCCGGTACACCACCCGTCGGCTGATGGTGATCATCAACACCTGCAGGCCATAGGACATGACCGCCGATACCAGATAAAAGACCGCCATCCAGCCCGCATAGTAAAACACCCGGGGAAAATCCACCGCCCCCGGCCCCGGCTCGATGGCGCTGATGGCAAACCCCGTCAGCCTGGGCCCGATCAGGGCGAACAGATTGCTCCCGAAGGTACAGGCAATGGCCAGGGACAACAACCACTTTTCCCGGAACAGATATTGGCCCAGGCGGATCAGAGTGCGCCGGGAAAACCGTTTTTTCTCCTGTTGTGCGCTCATGACGCCGCCTCCGTTTCTCCCATCTGGGACTGGCTGATCTCCCGATAGGTTTCACAGCTCTTCATCAGTTCTTCATGATTCCCGTACCCGATGACATTGCCGTCCTCCAGCACCAGGATATGCTCCGCATGCCGGATGGAGCTGATCCGCTGAGCCACGATCACCAGCGTGGTATCCCCATAATGTTCCCGGATCCCCTTGCGCAGCAGCGCGTCGGTCTTATAATCCAGGGCGCTGGAGGAATCGTCCAGGATCAAAATTTCCGGCCGCATGGCCAGCGCCCGGGCGATCAGCACCCGCTGCTTCTGCCCGCCGCTCAGATTGGCACCCCGGATATTCAGCGCATTGTCCTCCTCCTCTTTGCGCTCTTTCACAAACTCGCTGGCCTGGGCGTACAACAGCGCCTCCTGCACCTGTTCCTGCGTCAGGTTCCGGCCCAGCGCCACATTTTCCGCAATGGTATCCTCAAAGATCATATCGTTCTGGAACACCACCCCGAATTTCCCCTTCAGTTCCTCCGGCCGGTAGCTTCGCACGTCCCGGCCATCCACCAGGATCCTGCCCTCGTCTGCGTCATACATACGCATCAGCAGATTTAATACGGTGGACTTGCCGGAGCCGATCTCTCCGATGATCCCCAGCGTCTCTCCCCTGCGCACCGTGAAGCTTAAATCCTTTACGCTGGGCATCTGTCCTTTGTAATAGGAAAAGGTCACATGATCGAAGACGATCCGGGCAGGCTTTGTTTCCCCGGCATTTTCCGGGACGACGCCGACAGAACCCGTTCCTTCGTCCTGCAGCATGCCTGTCTGCCCCAATCCTTCCTCCGCCAGCACCTCCATATCCTCCCCCGTATCCAGCACCCGCCAGATGCGGCCGCCGGAGGCGATGGATTTGGAGATCATTGAAAACATCTTGGAAATGGACATCATGGCGTTCAGGATCAATGTGAAATAGGTGGTAAAGGCCAGGATCTTTCCCACCTCCGAAACGCCTGCGTTCACCCGGTAAGCGCCCACCAGGATCACGCAGACCAGGCCCAGATTCAGAAAAATGTTCAAAGACGGGTTCATCACCGCCATGACCATGCCGGCTTTTTTCTCCCGCTCCACCACGGCCGCGTTGACCGTCCGGAATTTTTCCTTTTCATATTCCGTCTTGGAAAGCGCCTTGATGACGCGGACCCCGGCGATATCCTCCCGCACCGCCCGCACCATATGGTCCACGTTTTCCTGCAGCTTCGCATAGATCGGGATCCCCTTTTTGGACACGAACACCGACAGGGCCGCCAGCAGCGGCAGCAGCGCCACCAGGATCATCGCCATGGCCCAGTCCAGCGTAAAGGTCACAAAAATGCCGCCGATCAGAAGGATCGGCGCCCTCACGCCCAGCCGCTGGATCCTGGCTACCGTCTGCTGGATATCATAGGTATCGGAGGTCATCCGGGAGATCAGCGACGGCTTGGTGAAAGCGTCCATGTTCCGGTTGGAAAGATACATGATCTTTTCAAACAGATCGTGGCGCAGCGTCCTTGTCACCCGGCTGGCCACCAGGGAGGCCTTCCGATTCGCAATGATATTGAAGGTGACCGCCAGGACGGAACACAGGATCATGCCTGCGCCCCACCAAAGCACCAGCCCCCGGTCCCTTTTCGGGATCACCTCGTCGATGATATGGGCCAGGATATAGGGAATACACAGATCCATGACCGTCCCGATAAATTTAATGACAAACCCGTATCCCATCTGTCCGAAATAAGGCCGGACGTATTTGGAAATGATCCCTTTCACGCGTTTTCCGCCTTTCCGTCAAAAATACGCTTCAACATGAACACGGCCGCCAGGGCCAGCACCAGTTCCGCCAGGGGCTGCGCATAGGCCAGCCCGTATAGGGGAAAGAGAAAATTGAGCAAAAACAGGGCCGGGATCTCCAACACGATCTTCCGCATGACCGCGAAGACGAGCGCATTCCTTCCCATGCCCAGCGCTTGAAAAACGCCCACCGCCAGAAAATCCAGAAACAGAAGCGGCTGTTCCAGACAGAAAGCCCGCAAAAACCGCGCCCCATAGGCCACGATGCTTTCATGCTCCATAAAGGCCCGCACGATCCCTTCCGCCCCGGCATAATAACCGATGCAGACCAGCACGGTGACGGGCAGCATCAGCTTCAGCGCAAACAGGATCGTATCCTTCATACGCTTCCGGTTCCCGCTGGAAAAATTGTAGCTGACCAGGGGCATGATCCCCTGGGAAAACCCCAGCGCGATCTGCATAGGCACCATGTTGATCTTCTGGGAGATCCCCATGGCCGCCACCGCGTCGGCGCCATAGGCCGCCGTAAAATTGTTCAGGATCGTCATGCCCGTTACGTTCAGCAGATTCTGTATGGACGCCGGCACGCCGACGCCGCAGACGCCCAGCACGATATTTTTCTTCCAGCAAAACCTCCTGGGATCGACGCATACAAAGGTCGTTTTCCTTTTTCGGTACAGAAGCACGAAGAAATAAGCGCAGGCTGCGCAATTGGAAAGAAACGTGGCCAGCCCCGCGCCCGCCGCGCCCATGTTAAGTCCCCAGGGCAGGATGAAAAAAGGATCCAAGAGCATGTTCAGAAAACATCCGCTCATGGTGCCGATGCTGGCATGCAGGGAGGCCCCCTCCGAACGCACCATATAGGCCAGCACCACGTTCAGGATCGCAGGAACCGCGCCGCAGAAAACCGTCCAGAGCAGATACCCTTCCGTCGCCGCCGACGTCCGGGCGTCGGCCCCCAGCAGCCGCAAAAGCCCCGTCCGGGACAATGCGCATCCAACGGAAAACAAAAGCCCGCTGATCAGCGCGCAGTAAAAGCCAAAGGCCGAGCTTTCATATACCGTGTCATAATCTTTCCGTCCCAGCGCCCGGCTCATCATGCTAGAGGTGCCCACGCCGAACAGATTGTTCACGGCGTTAAAGGCAAGAAGCACCGGCGCGGCCAACGTCACCGCCGCGTTCTGCACCGGATCGTTCAGCATCCCCACAAAATAAGTATCCGCCAGATTGTAAAGCACCATGACCAGGGAGCTTAAGACCGTCGGCACCGTCAGCTTGGCCACCGCCTTTGGAATGGGCGTCCGCTCGAATAATTCCGCCTTTTCGTTCTGGATCAACTCTTGCCACCTTCATTTCTCGTATAACGACAGCCGGGAAAACCGCTGCAGCCCCAAAAAGTCCCAAATTTCCCCTTCCGCAGCACCAGACTGCGCCCGCAGGCCGGACAAAGGGGCGCCTGCCTGACCGGGAGTTTCCCCAGGGCCTCATAACACTTTTGATTCATCATACAGTCCGCCAGGGCCCGGTGTGCCCCCTGGGTACTGATATGAAAGTACGCCGCCAGATCCGTCAGCCGGTAGTGCGCCAGCCCCGGCAGGCACCTTCTCGCCAGGGGCAGCGTATCCACATAATCGCTGCTGACAGGCTTTCCAAACAGCGCCCGGCTGGCCCGGTCAAGAAAATACAGATCGAAGGCCTGGATATTGTGCCCTACCAGCACATCCTCCCCTGCAAAATCCATAAATTTCGGGAACGCCTCCGAAAGCGGGGGCGCATCCGCCACCATATCGTCCGTGATCCCGTTGACCGCACTGGCCCCTGCTGAAATGGGGCGTCCGGGATTGATAAGCAAAGAAAAGGTGTCTGTCACCTTTCCACCCCGCACCTTCACCGCCGAAATCTCCACGATCTCGTCCGACCACACGCTGATGCCTGTAGTCTCCAGATCGAACACCGTATAATCGGGCAAATACTCCAACAGAGCCCTTCCTTTGCCAACCGCCGTCATTCGTATTCCCTCCGGTCCGTCAGAAACGCGCGCCGTCGGGCGCATCCGTCAAAAATAGACCTGTTGATAACAGGTCTATTTTATCATGCCGCAATTTTGAAAACAACCTCGAAGGGAGGAGATTCCAAAAATAAAATGTTAAAATCCTTTACAGGCTCAGCCCTGCCGGATGGCGCTGGCGATCTCTTCCACCTTTTCTTCCGTCAGGATATATTTCTTATGGAAGTAGAAAATGGCAACCAGCAGGCCGAGGATGGGCAGTACGGTCATGGTCAGCCTCAGGCCCATGACGGAAGAAGCCGCCGCCTGCACCGCCTGGGATGTTTCAGAAGCGTCGCTGCTCAAATGTGTCACGGACAGGCAGATGGAGGCGATCAGCGCCGCCACGCCGGAGGCCAGCTTCACCACGAAGGTCTGCATGGAAAAGATCACGCTCTCGTCCCGGCGGTTGTTCTTCCACTGTCCGTAATCCACCGTATTGGCCAGAAATACCGTGGTCAGCACGGTCAGCATACCGAAGGCCGTGAAGATGAAAAACGCCGGAACAAACAGCGCGAAAATGCTGGTCACATTCAGCAGCATGAACACCAGCAGCGTGGCGTAGCCCGTGATCGCCATGGCGAAGCTTAAATAAAATACCCTGATCGCGCTCAAAAACCGACGCACCAGAGGGAAAATGATCATCATGGACAAAATCTGGATCCCGCCGCCGAAGGTGTTGAACAGCGTGTAGCTGTTATACCAGGTCTCTCCGCCGAAGTCATATTTGAAGAAATAGATCACCAGATTGGAGGTGATATAAAGGGAACAGTTGATAAGGACGATACTGATCACCACGGTCATGGCCTGATCGTTCTGCAGCAGGGAAGTAAACATCTGCTTCACCGAAGGGGACTTGACATCCACTGTGGATTTCTCGCGGATGCTCACACAGGTGATCAGGATAAAGACCACGAACAACAGGGCCAGGATCAGGGCAAACCGCGCGAAGCCGCTGCGCTCGTCCCCTTTCCCCAGAGCATAGACGCACCACATGGTGATGATGGTCACCAGCGCGGAACCCACGCCCGCACAGGAACGGGCCAGCGTGGAGAGATTCTCCCTTTCTTTTCCCCCTTCCGTAAAAGCGGGGATCATGGACCAGAAGGGAATATCCATCATCGTATAGGTGACGCCCCAAAGCACATAGGTGATCGCCGCGTAAGCCACCAGCCCGCCGCCGTCTAAGGCCGGAGGCGCCGCGAACATAAAATACAGGATGATCGCGTTCAAAACCGTACCGATCAACAGCCAGGGGCGGAACTTCCCCCATTTCGTGCGGGTCTTGGCCACGATCACGCCCATGATCGGGTCGTTAAAGGCGTCAAACACCCGCGCCGCCATCAGGATCATGCCCATGGCGATGGCGCTGACCCCCAGGATATCCTGGTAATAATAAAGGATATAGCTGGCGGACAGCATATACACCATATCCTTTCCCACGGCCCCCAGCCCGTAGGAGGCCTTTTCTTTTAATGTCAGTTTCATATCTCCTCGCTTTCCGGCGCCGCCCGATGGCGATGCCGTTTCATGCCGGCATATCCTGCCGAAAAAACTGCCATACCCGAAGATATGGCAGTTTTATCCTTATGTAGTATCCCATAATGGCCGCTTTACGCTATAATGGTCACTTCGTCTCTTCTTCTTCCGTCGGCACAGCGCCCTTTAGGTGCTTTTCTTCCAGCGCCGCCAGCACATGGGCCGCGAACTTCTTCCCGCCCAGGCCGAAGGAAAGGGCAAGAGCCACGCAAACCGCCGCGATGAACAGGACAAACGCCGTCTCCACGATCCTCGTGGCAATGCCAAGCTGGCTTAAGCACATGAAAGCTACCAAAACATAGATCGCCGCTTTCGCCGCCAGGATAGCGCCCTTGGCCGCAGGGAATTTCTTCTCCAGCGCCGCCTGCGCCGCATTAGCCGCAAACAGGCCGATGGCCAGGATGATCACCGCCGCCAGAACCTTAGGCAGATAGGCAATGATCGCCGCGCCGATGTTCGTAAGTACATCCAGCTCCAGCACATTGATCCCCTGTACCAGAAAGATCACGATCAGGACTACCTTCACCACAGTGCTGATCGCCTTGGAAAGAACAATCTTCTTACCGGAATCCGCAGAAAGCTTCTCCAGCAGCGCATCCGCGCCTACCCCGGCCAGCAGGGACTCCAGAAGCTTCGCGACCAACTGCGCGATAAAAACGCCCACCGCAATGATGACGATCGCCGCCAGGACGTTGGGGAAGATCGAGAAGATCGACGCCACAATGACCTTGGCCGGGCTGGAGATCGCCGCGATCCCCAGTTCATCCAGCGCGGAGGTAATGATCATCAGCAAAAGCAGGGCATAGATGATATTGGCAATGATCGTGGAAAAAGCGGTCTTTTCCGTTGCCTCGATACCGAATTTCTTCTGCAGCTCATCTACCTTGACCGCTCTGAGAACGGCGAGCAAAAGCTGCCGTACCATCTTTGCCAGAAAGACGCCGATCCCGATGATGATAGCCGCGCCCACCAGGTTCGGGATAAAGCCCAGGAAACGATTCACCATGCTGGTGATCGGGGAAGAAACGCTCTGCATTCCCAGCTTATCCAAAACTGCAGGCAAAAACAGCAGGAACGTCACAAAATAGGCCAGCTTCGCGACAAATTCGACTTCGCTGCCCGTGGACACGTCCTTCACGCCCAGCTTCGACAGGAACTTCTCCGCGTGTATGGCGCCCAACAGCTTCTTGACCAGGCCCTTTACGATCTTCGCCGCGATGAAGGCGATGATCAGCAGGACAATGCCCACAGGAAGCTGGAAACAGACGACAATAAACGCTGTAACACTTCACTCATAACAGTAACCCCCTTATTTTTTTATTGGAATTGGTTTCCAATCATAAGCATACACTTTTTTACAACTTTTTTCAAGGATAATCCGTCTTTTTCTGCTTTTTTCACAAAAAAAACCAAAAAACGGCGGATGCGTCCCCCGGATCCTGCGTTTTCCTGCCGCCTGACTATGACAGCGCCTTCCTGTCTTGTCTTTGCGCCCTCTTTCTGGTATACTTGAAATATAGAAGCGCAACGCCGCACAACACGAGAAGGATTGGGGGGATTTTTATGGAACATCATAATCCGTTACTGGTAAACACAGACAACCGGGCGAAATTTCTGGCCATCGGGGAGATCATGCTGCGGCTGACGCCGCCCAACTATGAAAAGCTGCGTATGGCCAGCAGCTTCGAGGCCAGCTACGGCGGCAGCGAGGCCAATATCGCGCTGGCGCTGGCCAACCTGGGAGTGGATAGCACTTTCTTTTCCGTCGTGCCCAACAACAGCATCGGCAAAAGCGCCATCCGTATGCTGCGCAGCAACGATGTCCACTGTACGCCCATGATCTTAAGCACTCCGGAGGAGACGCCCTCCCATCGGCTGGGCACCTATTACCTGGAAACCGGCTACGGCATCCGGGCCAGCAAGGTCATCTATGATCGCAAACACAGCGCGATCACGGAATACGATTTTTCCAAGGTGGATCTGCACGCTCTGCTGGAGGGCTTTGACTGGCTCCATCTGAGCGGCATCACGCCGGCCCTGGGCGAAAACTGCAGCCGTTTTATCCTGGACTGCCTGAAAACGGCCAAAGAAATGGGACTGACCGTCAGCTTTGACGGCAACTTCCGCAGCGCCCTCTGGACCTGGGAACAGGCCAGGGATTTCTGTACCCAATGCCTGCCCTATGTGGACGTGCTTCTCGGCATCGAGCCGTATCACCTCTGGCGGGATGAAAACGATCACAGCAAGGGCGACTGCAAGGACGGCGTGCCGCTGCAGCCTTCCTATGAACAGCAGGACGAGATCTTCCATGCTTTCGTGGAACGCTATCCGAATCTCAAGTGCATAGCCCGCCATGTGCGCTATGCCCACAGCGGCAGCGAAAACAGCCTGAAGGCTTTTATGTGGTACGAGGGGCACACCTTTGAAAGCCGCCTGTTCACCTTCCATATTCTGGACCGGGTCGGCGGCGGGGACGCTTTTGCGGCAGGGCTGATCTATGCGATGCTCCACGGCTACCGCCCCATGGATATGATCAATTTTGCGGTGGCCAGCAGCGTCATCAAACACACGATCCACGGGGACGCCAACATTACGGACGATGCGGACAGCATCCGCAACCTGATGAACATGAACTACGATATCAAGAGATAGTCCACACCTATGGAGGAAAAAAGGACGGGCGCCCTGCCACGAGGGCATCCCGTCCTTTCTCTTTTGCGCGGCTATCGTTACGTTTCATTACGTCCCGTCGGCCACGATCATATTCGGCCAGCGCTCTTCCATATAGGCGTCGTCGTACTGCTCATCCAAAAACGCCTCCACGCGCCCGTCCGCCTCCGGCCTGTCGGCCCGGGTATGATACCGCAGCATGGCGGCCGAGGTGAGCAGCCCGTTGCAGACCATCACAAAAACAATGACCCACGTCACGACCTTTCCCGTCACCGGCGGGATCTTTTCAATAAAGCGCTCCAGCGGCGGATAGAGGATCTTCACCCAGACCACGGCCAGAAGCCCCCAGAAAAAGCAGAACAGCACGTTGGTACGGCCGCCGATGTTGAGCGGCATATCGCTGTAATCCCAGAACACCGTCCCGAAGACCAGTTCGGTAAAGACGCTGCACAGATATTCGTATGTACCGCCGATCACAAAGCCGCCCACGAAAACATATCGGTCCGACTTATTCGCCACCTGGCGCAGCGCGATCGTCAGCACCACCGCGCCGATCCCCCAAACGAAGCTGAACGGGCCATAAAGCACACTGGAACGGTTCATCCATTTTCCGTTCACCAGCCCGCAGTAAAACGTCTCAATGATATCCCCCAGCAGGGCGCAGATCAAAAAGACCCATACGATCTTATCCAGACAGATCCCTTTGGCAAAAACGATGGGGTCGCTGCCCTCTCCCGTTTTGCCGGACGCTTCGATCCCCGGATAAGCCCGGGACAGACGTTTCCATACATGCCGGGTGATCCGGTCCGCAAGCCGCTGCGTCCTCTCCCGGGAAACGACTTCCTCTTCCGGCAGCGCCTTCTGTCGGCGCACCGCATAAAGCATGACGGCAAAATCCAACAGCAGCATGATCACGCCGACCCAGACTATGATGCGGATAAGCAGCCCCGGCAGGAGCAGGATGCCCGCCATGAGAACGGGATGTACGATCTGACAGACCAGGACGCCGGCCAGGGCGCGTACGGACATTTCCAGCCAGTTCTTTCTCGTGCCGGAAAACGTTTCCTCGTTTTCAAACCGGGCAAGCCGGCTCATCCGGTGGTTAAACACGCCTGCCAGGCTGTAGACCACAGAAAACACGGCTGCGGCGGCGATAAACTGCAGCACATAATTTCTTTCCAGAGACGGAAGCACCTGAATGAGAATCCCAAAGGATATCCCGCAGGGCACATGCAGCGGCAGGCTGATAAACCCCCGGTTGATAAAATGCCGGTCCCGGACGGAATAATAGACCACCTCCGTCATCCAGCCTAAAAATCCATACAAAAGCATATAAAACAAAATATCATACAACGAATAATCCGGCATAAGCTTCTCCTTTCAAACGCAAAAAAGGACTTTTTCCCCGTTTCAGCCACGGTTCAGTATTTCGTTCATCGCCGCCAGTACCGCGGAAATTTCAAGAGGCTTGGAAAGATGCGCGTTCATGCCCGCCTGCCGGCTTTTTTCCTCGTCCTCGGCAAACGCATTGGCGGTCATTGCAAAGATGGGGACAGACGCCGCGTCGGGCCGCTCCATCGCGCGTATCCTTCTGGTCGCCTCAAAGCCGTCCATCCGCGGCATCTGAATATCCATGAGGATCAGGTCGTAATAATTCGTTTTGCTCTGCGCAAAAAGCGCGACCGCCTTTTCTCCGTCCTCCGCTTCGTCGATCAGGGCGCCCGTGCCCGTTCCGAGCAGCTCTACGGCGATCTCACGGTTCAGTTCGTTATCCTCGGCGAGCAAAATATGTTTTCCATTAAAATCGTAGGTTTTGTTTTCGGCGGCTCTTACCTCCGGGGACTTATCCTTTTTCCAGTCTATCATGCGGGCATTTTCGGTAACGGTAAAGGGCAGATCGACCGCAAATTCCGACCCTTTGCCGTATTCGCTGTTTACCGTGACAGAACCGCCCATCAGTTCGGAAAACCTGCGGACGATCGACAGACCAAGACCTGTCCCGCCAAACTTATGGGTGATCTCGGCATTTTCCTGTTCAAACGCCTCAAATATCTTTTCGAGATTCTCCTTTTTTATGCCTATGCCCGTATCCTTGACCGAAAAATGCAGCAGGATAAGATCGTCCTCATGCTTCAGTTCGCTGACGCCAAGAGTGACCCTGCCGCCTTTTGGCGTGAACTTAAAAGCATTGGAAAGAAGATTGGTGAGGATCTGATTGAGGCGCAGGGAATCACCTCCGATAAATTCATCGATCCTGCCATACAGGGAGATCCCAAAATCGATCCCCTTTTCCTCCGCCTGTATGCTGTAAATATTCTCAAGATTCTCCAAAAAGAGCTGCAGATTGAAAAGCTCGTTTTTGAGCTGTATCTTCCCGCTTTCGATCTTTGACATATCCAGCACATCGTTGATCAGCGACATCAGATGCTTCGACGAGAGGGATACTTTTTTCAGGCAGTCCTCCACCTTCTCCGGCTCGTCCTTATGCTGGCGGGCAATCTCCGTCATGCCGATGATACCGTTCATGGGCGTGCGGATCTCATGGCTCATGCGGCTTAAAAACTCGCTTTTCGCAAGGCTTGCCTGTTCAGCGGCCCTCTGCGCTTTTTCAGCCGATTCGCGGGCGGCCTCCAACTGCTTTGAGTGGGCCCTCAGATTCATGAGATAGATGAAAAAGATGATCAGGATCAACAGCATCACGGAAGCCATCATGGTGATCGCGTTCCTGTTGAGACGGCTGCTCAGCTCCTCGGTCATTTCATCGACGACCTCATAGGGCACTTCCATGAGCATATACCATTCCGTGCCCTCTATCGGCGAATAATACATACACATATGGGTTCCGACCGCCTGGAATACCACCATACCGGCATTGCCGTCCCTGAAATCCTCCTCTATCTGCTCCACGGAAAAGCCCTCGTCAAAGTCGGCGTATTCCCTGAATTTGGAAAGAACATTGCTGCCTTTGGGAAGATCGGAGAAAAAGGTATTATAAACGATAAAGCTGCCGTCTCCGGCCACGATACTGGCATTGGTCTGTCCATCCTCACTGCGCAGGAACAGATGCTGTCCGATGGAGTCTGCGGTAAATCCCGCAATGATCCCGATCATCTCCGCCCCGTCAAAGGATATCGGAGATATCTGCGCACCGAGAACGATCATATTGTTATCCAGAAACGTTTCGTTATAAGAGACAAGTTCATCCTCCCCGTTGAGCAGCCTGGCAAGAAAGCTGAGCTTGGATGCTGCAGGGCGCTTTCCGTCCCTGCTGTAATAAAAACCGTCCTCGTCGACAAACGCCATAAACTCAAAGTCGTTGTTCTTCTCGGCGTCGGTTATGAACCTTTCCATCGCCGCCAGACTTTGCGTATCTTCGTCATTGACGCTTTCCGCCACGGCCCTCAACCCGCTGTACCTCATGG
>X22_European_Rabbit__coassemble_123_pt1 | contig 19758 bp, 17 predicted proteins | sample X22_European_Rabbit__metabat2_low_PE_003 | metagenome-assembled genome bin X22_European_Rabbit
CCGCAGGGCTATGGCCCGGATGCCGTATTCTGCAAGGCGCGGCAGCGTCTCTGGGCCCAGGTCGTCGTTTACAAAGGCGCAGACGGCGGAGGAACCTTGGGCCAGGATGGCGGTGTCCTTTGTGAGCTTGTTTTCCAGATACAACAGTTCCAGTCCTGCTCCGGGCGCCAGGGCGTCAAAATACGTCCTGTCATAGCTGCGGGCATCAAAAAAGGCAATTTTTTCCATATTCTGTCCTCCAGAGGTTTTCATTGGTGACAGTAGTATGCCCTTTTCTCCTTTTGCCCATGCAAACGCTCGGGAATCCCTTCTCGCTATTGCCAGCCCTTTGGCAGATAAGCCATCGTATTATGAATCATATCCGTTACCAGCGCGCGCACGTCCGTCTCCTTTATATGCTGTCCCCGGATCAGGGGATCGTGCAGGAAGGCTTCCACGACCATTTCCCGGTCGCACAGAAGGGCGGCCTTCAGGATGCGCTCATGGTTTTCCACATGAGGCAGGATCAATGCCCGGATGGATGCCGGAAGAGCGCCTGCGGCCACAGGGTAGATGTGGTTCTTGTCAAACAGGGCGTTGGTCTCCACGACTGCGGAAGCGGGCAGATTGGGGATCTGTCCGGCCGTGTTGGGAATGTTCACATTGCTCACCTGCCGTCCGAGCCCAAGAAGCGCTTTGATCAGCAAAACGCCTTCTTCCCCGCTGGGTTCAAGCGGCAGCGTTTCTTCGCCCTTTATCAGCCTGACGCTGCGCGCCAGCCGTTTTTGGAGATCTTCCCTGCGCCAGTCCACCGGGGTGAGGCCGAATTTCCAGCGCTTTACCGTTTCCGGGTCGTTTAAGTATTCGTCGGAAGGCATAAATTCCGCCAGATGCCGGTCCCCGGCGGCCGCGATATAGCCGAAACGCTTAAAGAGATCCATTTTTACCCGGTGGGCGCAGGCGAAGGAGGAATTCATCCAGTTTTCATCCGGTTTTTCATAGCCGGATTCGTAGTGGGATCCGATAAATTTTTCATAGATGGGAAACAGATCCCGTCCCTGACAGGAAGCGGAGGAAAACCAGGTAAAATGGTTGATCCCCATTACGTTGACATGGATATCGTGCCAGTCTGGTCCGCTGAAACCGCATTCCGCCTCAAAGACGTCCCGCAGGAACTTCTGGGTGCCAAACACTTCGTGGCAGCAGCCAAAGGCCTTGATCTGCGGGAAAATGCAGTACAGGGTTTTTACGCACAAAGACATGGGGTTGGTGTAGTTGATGACCCAGGCGGTTGGGGCAAAATCGCGGATCGCCTGTGCGATGGTCACAAACATGGGGATGGTGCGCAGCGCCCGGATCATGCCGCCGGGGCCCGCCGTATCCCCTACCGATTGGTATACGCCCAGACGTTCCGGCAGATGGACATCGGAGGCCATTTCGTCAAAGGTGCCGGGCAGGATGGAGATGATGACGAAATCCGCGCCGGCGAGGGCCTCCTTCAGAGAGCCGGCAGCCTTATAGCTCCATTTTCCGACGGCATTTTCCATGGCGGATACCCGGTTGCCGATGATGACGTTGTTTTCAGCGGCCTGATGGTCGATGTCATAGAGCGATACAGTGCCGGAAAGCTGGCTTTCCATGGCAAGATCCGTCATCAGGTTCCAGGCCCAGCCCCTGGAGCCGCCGCCGATATAGGCAATCTGCAGATCGGTTACGCTGTGATCCTCGTATTTCATAATTTCCTCCCTGTCGTGCGGACATATCGAAGGCTCAGGGCTTTATCCCTGGCATTTATCCATTATATAACAGACGGTATGAAAAAGCACGGAAAATGTTTGGGCTATGGAGAAACGCCGGAAAAGGGATTGCATATGCCGCAGGGGACGTGATATATTTGAAACAGATACGGGCGCGTCCTTTGAAGGCGGAACGGTGGGGAACGTTCCTGCCGCAAAGTCCCGTCCGGGACAGGAGGGAAATTCGTGATGAAAAAGGCTGTGCGGATTTTATTCATCGTGAGGGTAGCGCTGTGGATCACGGCGGCTGCGGCCACTTTTTACTGGATATACTGGTCTTTTAAGCTGTACGCTATGGGGATCTACGATCCTTACGAATACAGCGGATATCTGCGCCCCATTTTCGGCAGGGGGCTGCTGATCGCTTTTGTGAGCCTTTGCATCAGCGTACTCCTGCGCTATATAAGCGACAGGATCAAGCGCCGTTGAACCGGGGGAAGGCTGGGACACAGGTTCCTTTCTGACATCGATGGACAAAAAGGAGAACTTTATGGAGAAGAGGAAAATCGAGATCAAAGAGGGCGACAGCGCCCGGTTCCATAACAATGTGGGGTTCTGCGTCGGAACGGGCAGAATGGGGCTTGCGCTGCAGCAGGCCTATCAGGATCAGCTTAAACTGGTGCAGGAGGAGATCGGGTTTTCCCATATCCGCGGGCACGGCCTCTTTTCCGACGATATGGCGATCTATCAGGAATATGAGGAAAACGGCGTCTGTAAAGCAGAGTATAACTATACATATCTGGATATGGTGATGGACAGCTACCGAAAAGTAGGGCTTGCCCCCTTTTTGGAATTGGGGTTCATGCCCGGGAAACTGGCGTCGGGCAAACAAACGCTGTTTTACTGGAAGGCCAATACCACGCCCCCGAAGGATCACGGCCTCTGGGCGGACATGGTACAAAAGCTTTTGCGCCACCTGATGGAGCGCTACGGCGCCGACGAGGTGGTCACCTGGCCCATCGAGGTGTGGAATGAGCCAAATCTGCCGGGCTTTTGGGAAAAGGCGGATCAAGAGGCGTATTTTAAACTGTTTGCCGCAACTTTTCGCGCTGTCAAAGAGGTGGATCCCCGGTTTGGCGTAGGCGGCCCGGCCATCTGCGGCGTACAGGACGAGGTATGGATGCGCGCGTTTTTGGATTTTTGCCGCCGGGAGGGGCTTAGGCCAGATTTTATCACGCGGCATCATTACACCACGGAATTTCCGGAGCCTGCAGGCCATTACGGCTATGCGAAGCTGTCGGATCCTGAACAGGGCTTTGCCAATCTGCAGGCCACCCGGGATATCGTGGACAGTTATCCCGAATTTGCCGGACTGCCGATCCATTTGACGGAGTTTAATACTTCCTATATTCCCAACTGTCCGCTGCACGATACGAACCAGAACGCCGCCTTTTTGGCCCATCAGCTTTCCCGGCTGGGGGACGTGAACGAATCCTATTCTTATTGGACTTTCGGGGATATTTTCGAGGAACAGGGCGTGCCCTTTACGCCCTTTCACGGCGGGTTCGGGCTGGTGGCCAACGGATGTATCCCCAAACCTGTTTTCTGGACCTTTGCTTTCTATAAACGGCTGCAGGAATTTGGAGGTAGCTGTATGTATAAGGACGACGCGGCGGTGATCCTGCGCCGGGAGGACGGGAGCTGTCAGGGCGTGGTGTGGAACCATCAAAGCGGGAGGGAGGCTCTCTGTCTAGACATCACGCTGCCCGCTTTGGACGGGGACTATACGCTGGTACAAAAGACGGTGGATGAAAGCTGCTGTAATCCGTTAAAGGCCTGGCACGATTTGGGCGAACCGGCCTGCCCGGACGCTGGGCAGATCAGGCTGCTCAGAGAGAGCGCCAGGCCCCTTGTGACCACCGGACAGCTTTCGGCGCGGGAGGGCCATATCGATCTGCAGCTTGTGGCCGGCCGGTACGGGGTGATCTGGTTTTCTTTGACAAAGCGCAATTTTACCGGCGACAGGGGATATGATTATAACCGGGTAGTGCGGGGATAGAAAAATCAATAAAGGGGAATCGCAGATATGATCAGGACAGCGAAAACAGAAAACGGATGGGTCCGGGGGATCGAAGCGGCCGATCCAAGGATCACGGCATTTAAGGGCGTGCCCTTTGCCGCGCCGCCCATCGGGCAAAACCGATGGCGCGCTCCGCAGCCCTGCGCCGATTGGGAAGGGGTCAGGGAGGCGTTTCGCTTCGCGCCCATTTCGGTACAGGATACGCCGGGCGTCGGCGACGATATTTACTGCCGGGAATGGCATGTGGATCCGGATATCGACATGGGGGAGGATTGCCTTTATCTCAATATCTGGACGGGGGCGAAATCGCCGGAGGAAAGGCGGCCTGTGCTGATCTGGTTCTACGGCGGCGGGCTGCAGTGGGGCTATCCTGCGGAGATGGAATTCGACGGGGAGCGTCTGGCACGGCGCGGCGTAGTGGTGGTGACGGTGAATTACCGGATCAACGTTTTCGGTTTTCTGGCCCATCCCCAGCTTTCCCGGGAACAGCCGGACGCACCGGCCAATTTCGGCAGTCTGGACCAGCAGGCGGGTATCCGCTGGGTGGTCAGAAACATTGCGGCTTTCGGCGGCGACCCGGAAAATATTACCATTGCGGGACAGTCCGCAGGCGGCGGCAGCGTGCTTAGCCAGATGACCTGCCCGGATAATTTCGGGCTGTTTCAGAAGGCCGTGATCATGAGCGGCATGATCCGGGATCCTTACGGCTCCGGAAGCGTGGGCACGCCCTGGTCGCTGGAAGCGGCGGAGGAAAACGGACGGCGCTTTTTCGAGTTTTTGGGCGTATCCACGCTGGAAGAAGCCCGGGAACTGGACGCTTTTTATATCCGGGACCGCTATGCCCGGTATGCGGCTGACCATCCCCGCATGGGGACGGTGCAGGACGGGCGGTTTTGTACCGGCGATCCGCTGACGCTGCTTGCGCAGGGGAAACACGCGCCGGTCGCCATCATGGCGGGCAATACCGGGGATGAATTTCCCAACTTCCTCAGGGCGGATTCCAAGGAAGAACTGCGAAAAAAGGCGGAGGCACTCTTTGGGGAACGGGCGGAAGAATTTCTGGGCCTGCCGCAGATGGCGCGGCCTTTTAAGGAAAATCTGTGGGGGAAGGCCAGCGGTATCGAGTGTACGGTGAAAAGCCAGTTTTTGACCCATGAAAAAAACGGGCTGGCGCAGCCCTGTTATTATTACCGGTTCGACGCGGATATTCCGGGCTGGGATCAGCCCGGCACCTTCCATTCGGTGGATCTGTGGTTTTTCTTCGAGACGCTGGCCAAATGCTGGCGGCCCTTCACAGGCAGGCACTACGATCTGGCGCGGCAGATGTGCAATTACTGGGCCAATTTTATTAAGACCGGAGATCCCAACGGTGCGGACGCAGACGGGACGCCCATGCCCCAGTGGCTCCCTTATACGAAGGAAGAACCCTGCGAGATGGTCTTTTCCGGGGAAGGGGCAAAACCGGGGCCGGAGAAGGAGTCCGCATTCCGGCAATTTTTGATGGAGCAGGTGAGCTGTGATGAAAAAACAGGCGTTTAATCCCTATCTTCCCTCCTGGGAATACATTCCGGACGGGGAACCCTATGTGTTCGGGGACCGGGTCTATGTGTACGGTTCCCACGATTTTTACAACGGCTTCGCCTTTTGCCTGGGCGATTATGTATGCTGGTCGGCGCCGGTGGAGGATCTGGGGAACTGGCGTTATGAGGGCATCATTTATCCCCGCAATGCCGACCCGCTCAATCCGGAGGGGAAAATGTGCCTGTTTGCGCCGGATGTGACGGTGGGGCCGGACGGCAGGTATTATCTGTATTATGTTCTGAATGAGGTTTCCATCGTATCCGTGGCGGTGAGCGATACTCCGGCGGGGCGGTATCGGTTTTACGGATATGTGCATTATCCCGACGGCACGCTGCTGGGGCAGCGGGAGGGGGATGAGCCCCAGTTCGATCCGGGTGTTTTGACGGAAGGGGACAGGACCTATCTGTATACGGGCTTCTGCGGCAGAGGAGACAGATCCCGCACCGGGGCGATGGCCACCGTGCTGGGGCCGGATATGCTGACGGTGCAGGAAGGCCCCGTATTCGTGGCTCCGGGCTGCGAATACAGCCAGGGGACGGGCTTTGAGGGGCACGAGTTTTTTGAAGCGCCCTCCATCCGCAAAGTGGGGGAGACGTATTATTTCATCTATTCCTCGATCGTCATGCATGAGCTTTGTTACGCTGTCAGCAGGGAACCTACGAAGGGGTTTGTCTATGGCGGCGTGCTGGTGAGCAACTGCGATCTGAATATCGATTCCTATAAACCGGCAAACCAGCCCATGGCCTACGGGGCGAACAACCATGGCAGCATGGTGCGGATCGGGGAGGACTGGTATATTTTCTACCACCGTCACACCAACGGCACCTGGTACAGCAGGCAGGGCTGCGCGGAAAAGCTGACGATCCTGCAGGACGGTTCCATTCCCCAGGCAGAGATCACTTCCTGCGGCCTGAATAACGGCCCGCTTTTGGGGAAAGGGGAATATCCGGCTTATATCGCCTGCCATTTGTTTACGGACACGCCCTCGGTCTATGTGGGCGGGGACCGTTTCCCCAGGGTTATGCAGGACGGCCGGGACGGCGACCGCGATCCGGCCTATGTGGGCAATATCCAGGATTCGGCCACCATGGGCTATAAGTATTTCGACTGTCATGGCGTAGGCCGGATCCGGCTGACAGTCCGGGGATACGGACAGGGCGTTTTTGAAGTGCGCACGGCCTGGAACGGGGCTGTCGTGGGAGAGATCCCGGTAAATTACGCCAGCTATTGGGGAGAGTACAGCGCGCCCGTATCCATTCCGGACGGCGTGCAGGCGATCTATCTGACCTATCGGGGAGACGGGAATAAGGGGCTGAGGTCCTTTGCCCTGATATAAGAAAAACGCTCTGGAGTGGAGAAATATATGGTAAAACATGAGGAAAAACAGGCATGGATCCTGGCCTATACGCGAAAACCCAAAAAGGAATGTTATCCGGAGGGCCTGGCCAGGAGCGTCCATTTCGCGGTGAGCCGGGACGGCATACATTTCGAGACGCTGTTTCAAAATTACGGGATGCTCTTTCCGAAAGCGCTGATCGACGGGCAGGACCGGATCGATCCCAGAGGCGCAGCCTGCCCGGCCCTTTGGCGGCTGCGGGACGGCCGTTACTGTGTGACCGCAGAACGGGTGACGGAGGACGGCGGCAGGGATGCAAGCGCGGCCGGCCGGCTGCTCTGTTGGATGACCCGGGATTTTTGCGAGTTTGAAGAGGAAGCGGTCTGGGAGAGGGAAAAGCTTTTGAATCTGTTGCCGGAAGACAAAGGCAGGGAGAAAAGCTGCCGGGTCGGCGAAGAATGGGTCACGGGAAGCGCGCTTCCCCTCGACGCTGCCCTGTATGACCGGATCCGCAGGCGTTGGGAGAAGCTGCGCCATGTGGAAAACCGCCTGCGAAGCGGCCCGGCGGTTGCTTCGGCAAAGGACCTGGAGGAGCTGCGCGTAGAGGCCGTTTATTCCGACGGTTCCAGCGCCCTGAAAAGAGTGGACTGGGACCGGGACTGGGACTGTGATCTTACCGGTCCGGGGGAAAAGACGGTGTACGGAAAGATCCGGGCCCAGGGATACGATTTTCCGTTGGCGAAAGGGTATGGGGATCCGGTGCTTTTTTTCTGGGAAGGAAAATGGCATTTCCTCGCCACCAACGACAATTTGAACGACATCGGCCTGTATATCCGGCAGGCGGACACCATAGAAGAACTGTTTGCCCCGGAAGCGGCAGAGCATCTGATCCTGGGCGTGGAGGAAGAGAAGGGCTTTGTGCAGACATTCTGGGCGCCTGAATTTCATGTGATCGGCAAAGAAGCATATATCCTGTTCGCCGTAGGGCCGAAACGATGGGGCCCCCAGTGCTGGCTGATGAAGCTCAAACGCGGCCGAAACCCCATAGACCCTTCCGCCTGGGAGGAGCCGGTACGGATCGTGCGAAAGGACGGGGAACCGCTTTCTACGGACGGGATCACGCTGGATATGACTTATCTGCGCGCGGGAGGGCGTTCCTATATGGTGTGGTCCTACCGCAGACATATCGGTACGCCCCTGGACACCGGCTCCATGCTCTGGATCGCTGCGGTGGATGAGGAAACGCCCTGGCAGCTTTCCCAGGAACCGGTCCTTTTATCGAGGCCGCTGTACGGCTGGGAAAATGTGAGCGGTACTATCAATAACGAAGGCCCGCACGGATTCGTCCATAATGGCAGGGTGTATCTGACCTATTCCGGCGGGGCGGCCAACGGCTATACCTATGCGCTGGGGCTGCTTACCGCAGACGAAAACGCGGATCTGACGGATCCGTCCGTCTGGACGAAGAGTAAGACGCCGGTGCTTTCCTTTTATTCCGTAAAAGGGCACTATGGGCCGGGGCACAATTCCTTCTTCGAGGATGAAGAGGGACAGCTTTGGATCGCCTATCATGCGGAAGAGAGCATCGATTCCCATCTGCGCTGCGACGCGATCCGCCGGGTGCATTTCGGGGAGCGGGGGATACCCGTCTTCGACCTGGATCCTGAGCAGGATCCGGCTTCGCAGCTTAGTCGGGTTAAACTGCAGATCACGGTCTGAAGCTGCGTAAAAAAGGAGTGCCGCAGATGGAACCACAAGGGCTTCCGGAAGAATTTCTGGACAGGATGAAAAAAATGCTGGGCGAAGAATATCCGGCCTTTCTGGAAAGCTATGCCCATCCCAACCGCCAGTCGCTGCGGGTCAATGTGCTGAAGGGCGAAAAAGAGGATTTTCTGCAAAAAACCGCTTTCAGCCTGACGCCGGTAAAATGGGAGGAGAACGGTTTTTATTATGAGGCCGCAGATCAGCCGGGACGGCATCCCTGGCATGAAGCCGGCGTCTATTACATCCAGGAGGCCAGCGCCATGGCGCCGGCAGTTTATCTGGGCGCAAGGCCGGGAGAGCGCGTGCTGGATCTGTGCGCCGCCCCGGGAGGAAAAAGCGGCCAGATCGCGGCGGCCATGGAGCAGAGGGGGATCCTTGTCCTCAATGAGATCCATCCGGGCCGGGCGCGGATTTTGTCCGAAAATGTGGAGCGGCTGGGAATCGCCAACGCCATCGTGACAAACGCTGCGCCGGAGGAACTGGCGGATCGCTTTCCGGGATGGTTTGACAGGATCCTGGTGGACGCCCCCTGTTCCGGGGAAGGAATGTTCCGCAAAACGCCGGAGACCTGCCGGGAATGGAGCGCTCAGAACGTGGAAATGTGCGCGAAACGGCAGGATGGGATTTTGGACAGTGCCGCCCTGATGCTGCGGGCCGGCGGCCGGCTGGTCTATTCTACCTGTACCTTTGCCCCATCGGAAGACGAGGGGAGCGTACTGCGTTTTTTGTTGAGGCATCCGGATTTTGCACTAAGAAAGGTCCCTCTTTCGGAAGGAATGGAAGAGGGCCGTCCCGCCTGGGGGGTGGAGGGCCTTTCCTGCGGTACGGCAAACGGCCTGACGGAAGGAAAAAAGGCGCCTGACGCGATCACAGAACAGTTATCCCGCACAGTCCGCCTCTGGCCCCACAGGCTGGCGGGAGAGGGCCATTATCTGGCCGTGTTTCAAAAAGAGGGGGAGGCGTCCCTGCCCGAGCGGGAACGTATGCGATACGGAGAGGAGAAGGATCTGAAGCCCGGGGAATATGCAGCGTATACGCAGTTTGCCAGGGAGAACCTGCGCTGTCTCCCGGAGGGGATCCATGTGAATTTTGGGGAACAGCTTTACCTGGCCCCCTGGGGCACGCCGGTTCTGAAAGGGCTGAAGGTGCTGCGCCCGGGCCTGCATCTGGGCGCCCAGAAAAAGGGCCGTTTTGAACCCTCCCATGCGCTGGCGCTGTTTTTAAAGCCGAAAGATGCGCTGCGCTGTCTGGACCTTTTGGCAAACGGGATGGAGATAAAAGGCTGGCTGGCAGGGGAGACGCTGCCCGCTTCGGGGGAAAAGGGCTGGTATCTGATCACGGCGGACGGATATAGCGTCGGCTGGGGAAAGCTGGCCGGAGAACAGATGAAAAACCATTATCCCAGGGGACTGCGCAAAAATTACTGAATGTGTTTTCATCCGCCTGAAATTGTGCTATAATGAGCGTTAGCGAGAAGAATGGGCAAGGGTATGTCCATCTGCGAAGTTTGAGGTGACTTATGAAAAGAGCCAGGATCGCAGGCGTTTTGTGCGCCTGTTTCATAGCGGCTGCGGCGGCGGGCTGCGGCAGCGCCGGCAGCGAAAAAACGATGGAAGGGATGCAGCTGATCCAGCAGATGGATTATGAAGGGGCCCATGCCAGTTTCGAGGCTGCGGCGGCCAACGGCGAGGATATGCAGATGATATGCCGCGGGCAGGGGATCGCCTACATGGGACAGACGGACTATGCCAACGCGGTCGAGAACCTGGAGATGGCGCTGACCTACAGCGGCCCTGTGCCGGAGGATCTGGATTACGATATCAATTATTATCTCGCCAGCGCTTATTACCGCAACGGACAGCTTTCGGAGGCGCTGGGCGTCTATGAGGCCATTACTGCGTTGCGCCCCCAGGAGAAGACGGCCTGGTATCTGAAAGGGACCATAGAGCTGGAACAGGGGGCAACGGAAGCGGCGAAAGCGGATTTTGACAAAGCGATAGAGATCGACCGGACGGATTTCGACCAGTATGTGGATATTTACCGCAGTTGCAGCAAGTATGGCCAGGAGACGATGGGAAAAGAATATCTGGAGGCGGTTCTGGCGGACGAATCCCTGCGTCTGTCGGATTATGACAAGGGAAGGATGTATTTCTATCTTGGGGACTACGAGCAGGCCAGGCTGTCGCTGGAAAGCGCAAAGGATTTCAGCGGGGCGGAGGCGACGTCCCTTCTGGGCCAGACTTATGAGAACCTGGGCGATTATAATTATGCGGCCAGCGTCTACAGCACTTATCTGGAGACGAGACAGCCTGACGCTTCTATTTACAATCAACTCGGCATCTGCAAACTGAAAGTGGGCGATTATACGGCGGCGCTGGACGCGTTTCAGGCAGGGCTTGCGATCGACGGCAATACGGTGATGCAGTCTTTGCAGTTTAATGAGATCGTAGCCTATGAATATCTGGGACAGTTTGAGAACGCCAAGATCGCCATGGGGCAATATCTGGCCCTTTATCCCGACGATCAGAAAGCCCAGCAGGAATATGTATTTTTGCAGACCAGATGACAGGCTGCCGGGAGGTGGGATATCTATGAGAAACGGATGGCTCAGAAAAATACCGGCTGTTTTGGCGGCCGCGTTTCTTTTTTTTCTGTCCGCACAGACTGTACAGGCGGCCGGAAATACGGACAAGACACCCGAAATCATGCCTTATGGGGCGGCCATGGAGGCAACGTCGATCGCACGGGTACGATTGGGCCCGTCGGTGGACTTTCCTGTGGCGGGGGTGCTGGAGCCCGGACAGGCAGTGAATGTCTGCGGGCGGACTGCAGACGGCTGGTATGAGGTGGTGTTCGGGAATGGGATCGGATATGTGAGCGGGAAGCTGTTGATGCCGATACCGGTGGACGAAGCAATGCTGGCGGCGCTGGAGGAACAGGCGGAATGGGTAAAGGCGTATCAGGCCCAGGCGGCGGCCCAGGCCCAGGCAGAAGCCAAAGCGCAGGCAGCAGCCAAGGCCCAGGCGCAGGCGGCGGCTCAAGCGCAGGAAGCAGCGGCAGCCCAGGCCCAGGCCCAGGCTGCAGCGGCGGCTCAGGCCCAGGCAGAAGCTCAAGCGCAGGCAGCAGCCAAGGCCCAGGCGCAGGCAGCGACCCAGACGCCAGCCGGCGGCAACGTGATCTTCGTAGGCGACTCCCGAGTAGGGCAGATGGGCAACGCCGTGGGCGGTTCGGCGGCATGGTCGGAGACGGTTTTCGCCGCCTGTTATGGCGGCGGTGTGGAATGGCTGTCTTCCCGTCAGGCGAAAGCGGATATCGATAAGTTCGTAACGCCGGGATCCGTGATCATTCTTAATTACGGGGTAAACGACTTGTCCAGACATCAGGATTATATCGCGGTGATCAACCGTTATAATGCGGACTGGCGGAGCAAGGGGGCAACCGTATATTTTGCCACTGTCGGGCCGGTGGGTGAGAATCAGTACGGCAAACGCAACTGGGCGGTGGAATATTTCAACGATCAGCTACTGGGGCGGCTGGATGGCAGTATTGGGAGGATCGACCTTTACCAATATCTGAATCTGACCGGATATACGACCCTTTCCGATGGGCTGCACTATCCGGCGGATGTCTATGCGCGGATCTTCCAGTATCTGATGCAGAGTATCGGCAGAGTATGAATAAGGAAATGTTAACTGGAAAGGGGCTGCCGGAGAACCGGGCAGCCTCTGTTGTTCAAAGATACGATCACATTCAGGTCTTTCGGGTGCTGGCGTGCCTGGGCGTTTTTTTAACCCATCTGGCGCCCCGCATGGGGGCGTCGGGCCTGGTTTACCGGGTGGCCAATTTCGGCGCTTCAGGCGTCTATCTTTTTTTCCTCATCAGCGGTTTCCTGGCTTGCGGTTCCCGGGAACTTTTTTGGAAGGGTAGAGGGAAGGATACGCTGGCCTATTATATCAGGCGGCTGTTTCGCATCCTGCCGCTGTATTATGTTGTCGTATTCGCCCAAATCCTGCTGCATCAGGTTATCCTGCGGGATGTGCCGCCGGATCCGGGCGGCCTGTACTGGCTGCGGTATTTTCTGCTGACCGATGTTGTTTTGCCGGCGCCCAGCGATTTCTGGGGCAATCTCGGCGCCACATGGACGATCGGGCTGTTTGTGGCTTTTTATCTGTTGGCCCCGCTGCTTATGCGTATCGCACGGTCTGCGCCGTCCGCGCTGTTTCTCTACCTGGCGGCCGTAGGGCTTCGCTATGTCTGGGCCGGTCTGGGACTTTCCGCGTATATGATGTTGTTTCATTATCTGCATTTTTTCCTGTTGGGGATTTGGGTGCGGTATCTTTCCGAGCGCATGTCCCCTGCAAAGGGTGCGGCCTGTATGGCCGTCCTGTCGCTTGGCCTGGGCGTAGGCCTGTCTTTGTTGCATCAGGAAGGGGATTATTTTATGCGCCTGTCCTGGCTGTTTGCAGTGCTTATACTGCTGACCCGGGATTTTTCCTGGGATAAGAGCCGATGCCACGGCCTTGGGAAACTGTTTTCCCTTTTGGATACCTGTTCTTATGGGATCTATCTGGTGCATGGGTTTGTTCTTGAGGGGATCGGGAGGCTGCAGGGGCATATTGCGCTGCCCGCTCCCTTCGTGCTGTGCCTGGCGGTCCTTTTGACGGCGGCAGGGGTCTGGGCAGCGCGCCGTCTGGTGGAAGAACCCATGGAAAAATTGGGCAGAAAGCTTGTCGCAGGGATCAGAATATGCTAACATATCCGAAGATGGAAAAAGAATGTGATGAAACAGGAGTGAAGGACATGATCGATCGACTGATCGCCAGGATTCAAAAGACCAACGCCCCGATCGTGGTAGGGCTGGATCCAACGATGAAATTTGTGCCGGAGCATATCAAAAAAGCTGTTTTTGCGGAATACGGCCAGACCCTTCGCGGCGCGGCGGAGGCGATCTATCTCTTTAACCGGGGGATCGTAGACGCCGTTTGTGATCTGGTGCCTGCAGTCAAGCCGCAGATCGCCATGTACGAACAGTTCGGGACAGAGGGGCTGATCGCGTATCAGAAAACCGTTGCCTACTGCAAACAAAAGGGGCTGATCGTTATCGCCGACGTAAAACGCGGGGATATCGGCTCTACCTCGGAAGCGTATGCGGTAGCACATCTGGGCAGGGTGGCCGTTGGAGAAAAAACCTACGCGCCGTTTGACGCGGATTTCGCTACGGTCAATCCCTATCTGGGGTCCGATGGCGTGAAGCCTTTTCTTAAGGTATGTCAGGAAGAAAAAAAGGGCATTTTCGTCCTGGTCAAAACGTCCAACCCCAGCAGCGGGGAGTTTCAGGACCAACTGGTGGACGGCAGGCCCCTCTATGAGATCGTGGGCGAAAAGGTGGCCCAGTGGGGCGAGGACTGTATGGGAGAACGATACAGTTATGTAGGGGCTGTAGTGGGCGCCACTTATCCTGAGCAGGGAAGGATCCTGCGCAGGCTAATGCCCAGGGCGTTTATTCTGGTGCCGGGCTACGGGGCCCAGGGAGGGAAAGGCGCGGATCTGGTTCATTTTTTCAATGAAGACGGGCTGGGCGCCATCGTAAATTCCTCCCGGGGCATCATTGCCGCCTATCAACAGGAAAAATACGCGCGTTTTGGAGAAATGAACTATGCGGACGCCTCCCGGCAGGCGGTACTGGATATGAGGGAGGACATTGCCCAGGCGTTGGACAGGAGGTGAAGAAAGGATGGAAGCTTATAAAAAAGAATTTATCGAATTTATGGTGGAAAGCGATGTGCTTAAGTTTGGGGAGTTTACGTTAAAGAGCGGCCGGAGATCCCCCTTCTTCATGAACGCCGGCGCCTATGTGACCGGAACCCAGCTTCGCAGGCTGGGGGAATATTATGCGAAGGCGATCCACGACGCATACGGCCTGGATTTCGATGTGCTGTTCGGGCCGGCCTATAAGGGGATCCCGCTGGCCGTGGCGACCGCTATGGCGATCAGCGAATTATACGGGAAGGATATCCGTTACTGCTCCAACCGCAAGGAGGAGAAGGATCACGGCGATACCGGGATTTTGCTGGGCAGCAGTTTAAAGGACGGCGACAGGGTGGTGATCATCGAGGATGTGACCACTTCCGGCAAGTCCATTGAAGAGACTTTCCCTATTTTGCGGGCGCAGGCGGACGTGCAGATCGTGGGCCTGATGGTTTCCTTAAACCGCATGGAACGGGGGCGCGCCACCGAAAAGAGCGCGCTGAATGAGATACGGGAAACCTATGGGTTTGAGGCCAGGGCGATCGTAACGATGGAGGAAGTGACAGAATACCTGTATAACAGGCCCTATAAAGGGAAAGTTTATATCGATGATACTGTCAGGGCCGCGTTGGACGCCTATTATGCGCAGTACGGCGCGAAGGACTGAAGGAGGATATAATATGGAAGAAAAAACGTATAAAGTCATGGGCGGCTGCGGCGCAATGGATATCGCGGTGGGCGTGATCGTATTGTTAAGCGGCGTGGTCTGCGGCGTGCTGCTGATCGTCGGCGGAGCGAAGCTTCTGGCGCGCAGGAGCAAGATCCTGTTCTGAGAAGCGGGGCGGAAAGGGGAGCGGATGGCGCGCAGAGGTTATATCTTTACGAACAAAGCGGAGTCAAAGAAGGGGATCATGTCCTCTTTTTTCGGCGTCCTGTCTCTGGTTTCCCTGATCCTGGCCGTCTATCTGGCCTTTTTGAGAGACGGGAACGTTCCGGTGAGATATGGGGTGGCGGGGGGATTGTGCCTGCTCTTTTCCCTGGCCGGCCTGATCCTGGGCGTTTTAGCGAAGCTGGAAGAGGATAAATTCTATTTGTTTGCCTGGCTGGGGATCGTTCTGAACCTGCTCACCCTGCTGGGCATTGCTTTTATTTTATACGCGGGAGTATACGGACTATGACGATCGTGGAGGAACGTTTCGGGCTGGCCTGTCAAAGAATCCAGGAAATTTCTGTTCTGCCGGAAACACATGAAAAATTTCGACCTTTTTTTACAGAGGTTGCAGGATATCTTGCAGTCATGGCCGAAGAATACGACTGGGTAGCGCAGGGAAAACACAGGGCAGCGGAACTGATGGAACTGGAACGGCACAATGAGATCTGTTTTATCGATCTGGCCGGGAAAAATTATGATACCAACTATGCCAATCCCGTCTGGGCCGTGGAGAAGCTGGGGCAGGAATATGGGCGCCTTCTCTGCGCGCTGAGCGCGGAACTGCACAGCCTGCCGGCGTATGTCTATGAGCAGGATCTGGAAGCGGTGACGATCCGCATGGAACTGTTTCTGGAGATTTACAGCGCCTTTTTTTGCGCATGGCAGGAGAAAAAGGGCATACCGCCTTACGGCCAGCTAAAAGACATTTATTATTGGTTCGCCAGCGATTATATGGAGCCGATCCTGGAACAGTCCGTGTCCCAGGGCGTGGACTGGGAGAAGGATTTTGCGGTCAGGATCCTGGAGGAGAGCGATCTTGCGGATCTGCGTTATCTTTTCTATTACGGGGAATATATTGCGGACGACCAGTGGAGGACGGCGGAGCATTTGAACAGCCTGCCTGAAGAAAAGATCCAAAAGATCGCCGATACGATCGCGGAGGGTTTTTGCAGGGGGTTTGCACTGGCCGGCAAACCGCTGGATAAAAAGAAGTCTGTGGGCATCCGATATCCCCTGGGTTTTGAACGGGTGGTCAGGGCGCTGATCGGCCGTTTTCGGGGAATGGGGCTGGAACCGGTGATCAGCCGCGCGCCTGCCAGCTTCCTGGCGGGCCGCCGGGTATATAAGAACGGTTTTTTCGGAGCGTCTGTAAACCGGCAGTTTGAATACGATCACGAAAATGACCAGGCGTTGTATCTGGACAGAAAATTCATGCACCATAAACTGGAATGCTGCAAAAACGCCTGGGAGGCGTGCCGCGAAAAGGGGTCTGTATATGCGGGGCCGGCGGTCATTGAGTGCTTTGGGGAAACGCCCTTTGCCCCGAAGCATACAGAGCAGCGGCTAACGCTGTCCGATAAGCAGCGGGCTTTGTCGGTGGAATATCAGAGCAGGGCCGGCGTCCTTGCCACAGAGTATATGGATCCCGAGGAGCGTAGCTTTACGATCATCGCTTTTCCCGTACCCGGGATCGGAGAGGCGTATCCGGAAATCTTTGACGAGATCCTGAGGATCAATACCATGGATCAGAAATCCTATGGGGTGATCCAGCAGCGCCTGATCGACGCCCTGGATAAAGCGGCCTGGGTCCGCGTCCGGGGGATGGGGGAGAACGTGACGGATCTTAAGATCATGCTGCGCAGGCTGGAGGATCCCGAACGGGAAACGAATTTTGAAAATTGCCTGGCCGACGTCAATATTCCCGTCGGGGAAGTTTTCACCTCGCCGCAGCTTGCCGGGACGCAGGGACTGCTGCATGTGTCCCGGGTCTATCTGAATGGCATGGAATATCGGGATCTAAAGATCACCTTCCGGGACGGCATGGTGACGGATTATACATGCGCCAATTTCGCCTCCGGGCAGGAAGGCCGGGAACTGCTCCGGGAGCAGGTGATGTTTCGCCACGAGACGCTGCCTCTGGGGGAGTTTGCGATCGGCACCAATACCCTGGCCTATGTAACGGCTGAAAAATACGGGATCCAGGACAAAATGCCGATCCTGATCGCAGAGAAAACAGGCCCCCATTTCGCGCTGGGAGATACCTGTTACAGCCATGAGGAGGACAGGATGACCTACAATCCGGACGGCAAGGCCATCGTGGCGAGGGATAATGAAGTGTCCGCGCGGCGGAAGGAGGATCCGGCCGGGGCGTATTTTAACTGTCATACGGACATTACGATCCCCTACGATGAACTGGGGGAGCTGACGGCCGTGGCAGGGGACGGAACGGAATGCGTCATCATCAAAGACGGGCGTTTTGTGCTGGAGGGGACGGAAGAACTCAACGCAGCGTTTTACCGGGGATAGGAATGTTTTCCATCGGAGGACGGCGTATTTTTCCCTTGCATTACAGGGCAAAGTTTAGTACACTGTATAATGGTTGGATAATTTTTTACTGTCATCGGACAGGGGGACAGAAGATATGGCACAGGTCAGCATTGTGATGGGCAGCGATTCCGATATGCCCGTCATGGCGAAAGCGGCGGAGATACTCGACCAGTTTGGGATCACCTACGAGATGCGTATCATTTCCGCGCATCGCATGCCGGACGTTTTTTTTGAATATGCGAGGACTGCGGAGGAACGCGGTGTAAAAGTCATTATTGCCGGCGCAGGCATGGCGGCCCATCTGCCGGGCATGTGCGCCGCGCTTTTCCCGATGCCCGTGATCGGCATCCCGATGCATACCACATCTCTGGGCGGCAGGGATTCCCTGTATTCCATCGTGCAGATGCCTTCCGGCATTCCCGTGGCCACAGTGGCGATCAACGGCGGGACCAACGCAGGGCTTCTGGCGGCGAAGATCCTGGCGGTTTCCGATCCTGACCTGCTTGAAAAGCTCAAAAGTTACAGCGATGGCCTGAAGGAGGGCGTGCTGAAAAAGGATGCGCGGCTTCAGGAGGGCGGCTGGAAAGACTATCAGAAATAATCCGCCCGGCGGATCACAGACAGAATGCGGAGGTACATATGGACTACAAAAGTTCGGGCGTTGACATCGAAGCCGGCTATCGGTCGGTGGAATTGATGAAGCGGCATGTGAAAAACACGATGCGGCCGGAGGTGCTGGGCGGTATCGGCGGTTTTTCCGGCGCTTTTTCCATGGAAAGATATAAGGATATGGAGAAACCCACGCTGGTTTCCGGCACCGACGGCGTCGGTACCAAGCTGAAGCTGGCGTTTTTGATGGATAAGCACGATACCGTAGGCATCGACTGCGTGGCGATGTGCGTCAACGATATCGCCTGTGCCGGCGGAGAACCGCTGTTTTTTTTGGATTATATCGCCTGCGGGAAGAATCATCCGGAAAAGATCGCTTCGATCGTCAAGGGCGTGGCGGACGGCTGCATCCAGGCAGGGGCCGCGCTGATCGGCGGGGAAACGGCTGAAATGCCGGGATTTTATCCGGAAGAGGAATATGATCTGGCCGGTTTTGCGGTGGGCATCGTGGATCAGAAGGATCTGATCACAGGCGAAAACCTGCAGCCGGGAGACGTCCTTTTGGGCATGGCCAGTTCCGGCGTACATTCCAACGGCTTTTCCCTGGTGAGGAAAGTGTTTGAGATGACCCCAAAGAGCCTGGATACCTATTATGACGAACTGGGGAAAACGCTGGGCGAGGCGCTCCTTGCGCCCACCAGGATTTATGTCAGGGCATTAAAGGCCGTGAAGGACGCCGGCGTGACGGTGAAAGCCTGCAGCCATATCACCGGCGGCGGCTTTTATGAGAACGTGCCGCGCATGCTCCGGGAGGGCACGCGGGCGGTGATCCACAAGGACAGCTATGAGGTTCCGGCCATTTTCCGGCTGTTGGCCAGGACAGGAGATATCGAAGAGAAGATCATGTATAATACCTATAATATGGGGATCGGGATGATCCTGGCGGTTTCCGCCCAGGATGCAGAGCGGGCGGCCAAAGCCATCCGTGAGGCGGGCGAGACGCCCTATGTGATCGGTTCTATTGAAGCGGGAGAAAAAGGAGTTACCTTATGTTAAAGCTTCTGGTGTGCGTATCCGGAGGCGGGACGAACCTGCAGGCGATCCTGGATGCCATAGACGCAGGCAGGATCTCTGGCGCCCGGGTGGAATATGTCATCAGCAACAATGCAGGGGCCTACGCCCTGCAGCGGGCGAGGGAGAACGGGATAGAGGCGATCTGCCTTTCGCCGCGGGATTTTGAGAGCAGGGAGGCGTTTAACGACGCATTCGTAGAAAAGGTAAAGGCGCTGGCGCCGGATCTGATCGTGCTGGCAGGTTTTTTGGTGGCGGTTCCCCAGGCGTTGGTAGAGGCGTTCCCGAACCGGATCATCAATATCCATCCGTCGCTGATCCCTTCTTTCTGCGGCGTCGGATATTATGGGCTGCGGGTGCATGAAGCGGCGCTCGCCCGCGGCGTGAGGGTGACGGGGGCCACCGTGCATTTTGTGGACGGCGGTATGGATACCGGCCCGATCATCCTGCAGAAAGCGGTTGAGGTGGGGCCGGAGGATACGGCTAAGTCCCTGCAGCGCCGGGTGATGGAAGAAGCGGAGTGGCAGATCCTGCCCAAGGCGATCGATCTGATCGCAAACGGCAGGGTATCGGTGGAAGAAGGAAAGGTAAGGAT
>X22_European_Rabbit__coassemble_126_pt1 | contig 19444 bp, 17 predicted proteins | sample X22_European_Rabbit__metabat2_low_PE_003 | metagenome-assembled genome bin X22_European_Rabbit
TCAAGATGGTAACGGACAGCGTGGACGCCTATGTGAAGCAGGATACTTCCATAGCCGAAGCGGTCATAGCTTCCGACGACATTGTGGACGATTTTTTTGTGGAGATCAAAAACAGCCTCATTTCATTGATCGCGCAAAATCCCACCGAGGGGGAATATGCCCTCGACCTTTTGATGGTAGCCAAATATTTTGAAAGGATCGGGGATCACGCCACGAACATTGCCGGTTGGGTGCTGTTTTCCGTCAGGGGAGAGAAAAATATGCCGCAGGGAATCGATTGAAAAGGCTGTAGATGATGATATAATGGATTGGGGCCAGGAATCTGGATTTTTTGCGGTCTGATCCGTTCTGCCCTGTTGAAAGGAAGTGTTTCCCATGATCTTTTGCGTAGAGGATGACGGCGGCATCCGCGATTTAATGATATATGCCTTAAATTCCGCAGGATTTGAGGCAAAGGGTTTTCCGGACGGCGAATCATTTTATGAGGCGCTTTCCGAGCAGGAGCCCGAACTGGTCCTTTTGGATATTATGCTCCCCGGCGAGGACGGCATTGGCATTTTGAAAAGGCTGCGGGCGGAGGGCAATATGGTGCCGGTCATTATGGCTACGGCAAAAGGCACGGAATACGACAAGGTGATCGGCCTTGATCTTGGAGCCGACGACTATCTGGCAAAACCTTTTGGCATGATGGAGCTGGTGTCCCGGGTAAAGGCCCTTTTAAGGCGCGCGCGCCCTGCCGGGGGACGTGAAGTGCTTTCGCTGGGCAAACTCCAAATGGATACGGTACAGCATATTGTAATGTCGGACGGAAAACGCGTGGAACTTACGTTTAAGGAGTACGAACTGCTTCGCAGCTTCATGGAAAATCCCGGAAAAGCGTTTACCCGGGATCAGCTCCGCGTCAGCGTCTGGGGAGACGAATATGTGAGCGAGACGCGCACCGTGGATGTCCATGTCGGCACGCTGCGCACAAAACTGGGGCGCTGCGGCGAGTATATTAAAACCGTCCGCGGCGTGGGGTATCGGTTGGAGGCGGGAAAATGACAAAGCGGATTTTCAGATCGATCTGTCTTGTGGCGATCGCGGTATTCTTTGCCTGCGTGGCGCTGTTTCTCGGGGTACTTTACGATTATTTCGGGAATGTGCAGCAGAATCAGCTTAAAACGCAGACGGAGCTTGCCGCGCAGGGCGTTGAAAACGCGGGGGCAGGGTATCTGAAAGGGCTGGATACCAGGGGATACCGCATTACATGGATCGATGCGGACGGGGAGGTGCTTTTCGACAGTGAGGCCCAGGCCTCTGAAATGGAAAACCATCTGGAGCGGGAGGAAATGAAAGAGGCTTTATCGACCGGGTATGGGGAAAGCGCGCGCTATTCCGCCACCCTGATGGAGCGCACCTTATACAGCGCCAGGCGTTTGGAGGACGGAACCGTGGTGCGTCTTTCCGTCGCCCAAAATACGATGCTGACGTTACTTCTTGGAATGATGCAGCCCATCGCGGTCATCCTCGTTATTGCCGTAGCGCTTTCGTCCTTTTTGGCATACCGGCTTTCCAGGCACATTACAGAGCCGCTGAACCGGCTGAACCTGGACGATCCGCTCAATAACGAGGGCTACGATGAACTGTCGCCGCTTCTGCGCCGGATCGACGCACAGCAGCGGCAGATCAGGGGACAGGCGGCTGAACTCAGGAAAAAGCAGGAAGAATTTGAAACCGTCACGGAAAATATGACGGAAGGGATCGTTGTCCTGAATACAAAGGGCATGATCCTGGGGATCAACCGTGCGGCGGCGGGGCTGTTTGATACCACGCACGCCTGTATCGGACAGCATATGCTGTCTGTCAACCGCTGTATCGAAATATCCGAACTGCTTTCAGAAATTGAAAAGGGCGTCCGGGCGGAGAGGACCATCGCATTAAAGGGCAGGAAATATCAACTGGATATAAGCCCTGTCTCAGAGGACGAAAATGTGACCGGCGCAGTCCTCCTTGCGCTTGACGTAACGGAAAAAGAGCGGGCGGAACAGATGCGGCGGGAATTTACGGCCAATGTTTCCCATGAATTGAAAACGCCCCTGCAGATCATCGCCGGGTCAGCGGAGCTTTTGTCCAATGGCATCGTGAGGGAAGAGGACCGTATGGGATTCTATAACCGGATCCAGGGAGAGGCCCAGCGCATGATCCGGCTGGTGGAAGATATTATCCGGCTTTCCCGACTGGACGAAGGCGCGGACGGCATGAAGCGGGAGGAGGTGGATCTTTTCGCTCTGGCGGAGGAAACCGTAAAATCCCTGCAGGCCGAGGCGGAAAGCGCGCATATTACCATAAATCTCGAGGGGGAGCCGGCGATCATCAACGGAATTTTGCAACTGCTGCAGAGTATTATTTTTAATCTCTGCGACAACGCCGTCAAATACAACCGCGCATACGGAAAAGTTATTGTGACTGTCAGACCGGAAAACGGCTGTGTGATCCTCTCTGTTGCCGATACCGGCATCGGCATTTCGCCGGAGCATCAGGATCGCATTTTCGAGCGGTTCTACCGGGTAGATAAGAGCCGTTCCAAGGAGCTGGGCGGCACCGGGCTTGGGCTGTCCATTGTCAAACACGCCGCCAGGCTCCATAACGCGAAGATCGAACTGCACAGCGCAGAGGGCGAGGGTACGACGATCACGGTTACCTTCCCGGGCCAGGCGGCTGGCTGAACTGTTCCCCCCAAAAAAGCGGTTGATAGTTGACAAATGGAATATTTCGCGTTACACTGGCACAGAATTCAGGTAGAAACAAATTTGATCGGACACGGTTTGTCTGAGTACACCTGAATGTTGGGAGGAGAAGATTATGGAAAAGAAAACGACCAAAAAGACAGTGACAAAAAAGACGGCGACAAAGGCTGCTGACAAGAAGGCGATGACAGAAAACAGGGAGCCGGATGCGGTAGAAACCGCAAAGGATGCGAAGCTGCTGGCAACGGCGACGACAGCCGCCAAATCCGTAAAAGCTGCAGTTGCAAAGCCGGCGGCGGAGAAAAAGACCCGCGCCAGGAAAACGGCTGACAAAAAGGCTGCGACGGACGCGAAGATCTGCGTACAGTTTTCCGGCAGGGAGTATTCTACGGACGCGCTGATCCAGATCGCAAAGGACGTCTGGGAATTTGATCTCGGACAGGATCCGGCGGATTTTCACAGCGTGGAACTGTATGTGAAGCCGGAAGAAGGGCAGACCTATTATGTGATCAACGGCGAGACAAAAGGAAGCTTTTGGATCTGACCGGTTATCGCTTCCTTATCTATACGGATACGAGCTTTTATCCGCCGGTGTTCGTTTCTGATGCCGGCCAGACAGACACATCTGTTTTCAACTGCACCGCAGGGGCAAAGTCCGCAGCTTTTTCGGACATCGCTTCCTGCGGTGTTTCTTTTTTTGCTTTATTTTTTTTTCACAGTTTCTTCATAAGTATTTTTGGAAAAAGAGGTTGACAATAGGTAGGGATAGTGGTATCTTTAGCATCAGGAGGTGTTAGCACTCGAAGCTGACGAGTGCTAATAAGGAAGGCGGGGGAAGCATGGAACTGGATGAGAGAAAACAGAAGATTTTGCAGGCCGTCATCCGGAATTATCTGGAAACCGGCGAGCCGGTGGGCAGCAGGACGATATCCAAATATACCGATTTGAACTTAAGTTCCGCTACCATCCGCAACGAGATGTCCGATCTGGAGGAGATGGGCTATATCGTACAGCCCCATACCTCTGCGGGACGGATCCCTTCCGATAAAGGATACCGCTTTTATGTAGACACGATGCTGGAGGAGAAGGAGCGGGAGGTCGAAGAACTCAAAGGGCTCATCAGCGAGAAGGATGAGAAGATGGATACCCTGCTGAAACGGGTAGCCAAGGTCCTGGCGGCCAATACCAATTATGCCGCCATGGTGACGACTCCCCAGTACCGGGGCAATAAGCTGAAATTCATTCAGCTTTCCCGGGTGGAAGCCAACCAGATCCTGGCGGTCATCGTAGTAGAAGGCAATGTCATTAAGAACTCTATCCTGAATGTGGATGAAGTCCTGGATGACGAGACGATCCTGAAGCTGAACATCCTGCTGAACACCCATTTGAACGGCCTGTCCATCGATGAGATCAATCTGGCGATGATCTCGGAGTTAAAGAAACAGGCGGGTATCCACAGCGATATCGTCAGCGAGGTGATCGACGCGGTGGCAGAGGCGATCCGGTCGGATGAGGACTTAAAGATCTATACCAGCGGTACGCGCAATATCCTGCGTTATCCGGAACTGACGGATAACCGGGAAAAGGCCAGCGAACTGATCAATATTTTCGAGGAAGAACACGCGCTTAACGAGCTGGTGCAGGACACCCTGTCGGAAGAGAATCAGACGGGCATTCAGGTATATATCGGCAACGAGACGCCGGTGCAGTCCATGAAAGACTGCAGCGTGGTCACAGCTACCTATGAACTGGGCGACGGACTTCGCGGGACGGTCGGGATTATCGGCCCTAAGCGGATGGATTACGATAAAGTGATCGGCACGTTAAAGACGCTGATGAACCAACTGGATGCGATCTATAAGAAATAGCGGCCGCGCCGGAGGCTTTTGTAAGGCTCCGGGACGGACGGGATGTCAGGAAGGATGATGGATATGGCTGAGGAAACAAAGAACAGCGGACTGGAACAGGAGGCCGGGCAGGAAAAGGCGGCCAAGGAGCAGGAAACGCAGGAAAAAGAAAAACGGCAGGACGGCAACGAAAAACAGCCTGACGGCGGTGAAAAACAGCCTGACAGCGAAGAAAAGCAGCAGGACAGCGAAACTCAAAGCGCCGGGCAGGAGGCTGCGGCATCCGGCCAGACAGGGCAGGAGGAGGAACCGGCTCCGGAGGCTGACGAGGGCGCGCAGGAGAAGAAAGGGCTTTTCTCCCGCAAGAAAGATAAGAAGGAAGAGGCGCTCAAGGGACAGATCGCCGAGCTGCAGGATAAGCTGATGCGGCAGATGGCCGAGTTTGAGAACTTCCGCAAACGCACCGAGAAAGAGAAGAGCGCCATGTATGAGGTGGGCGCAAAGAGCGTGATCGAGAAGATTCTCCCGGTGGTGGACAATTTTGAACGCGGACTTGCGACGGTGCCCCAGGAGGAGAAGGACGCGCCCTTTGTGGAAGGGATGAACAAGATCTACCGGCAGCTCATGACCGAGCTTAACAATCTTGGCGTAGTGCCCATCGAAGCGGTAGGGCAGGAATTTAATCCCGAACTGCATAACGCGGTGATGCAGGTGGAGAACGACGAACTGGAATCCGGCACGGTGGCCCAGGAGCTGCAGAAGGGATATATGTACCGGGACAGCGTGGTTAGGCACAGCATGGTGGCGGTGGTCCAGTAGCCCGTCAACAGAGGAAACGATAGAGAAAAGCGGCTTTGAATGCGGCGGCGCGGGAGCGCGAAGGCATTTTATCATAGAACATAAATCCATTTCAGATAGCGAAAGAGCAGGAGGAGAAAAAAATGAGCAAGATTATTGGGATTGACCTTGGAACGACAAATAGCTGCGTGGCGGTCATGGAGGGCGGCAAGCCCACCGTTATCGCGAATGCAGAGGGCGCCAGGACCACGCCTTCCGTGGTGGCGTTTTCCAAAAACGGGGAGAGGCTGATCGGCGAACCCGCAAAGCGCCAGGCCGTGACGAATGCGGAGAAGACCATTTCTTCCATCAAGAGACATATGGGAACGGATTATAAGGTGGACATTGACGGCAAGAAATATTCTCCGCAGGAGATTTCCGCCATGATCCTGCAGAAGCTGAAAGCGGACGCGGAAAACTACCTGGGCGAGAAGGTTTCCGATGCGGTCATCACGGTTCCCGCCTATTTCAACGACGCGCAGCGGCAGGCCACAAAGGACGCGGGCAAGATCGCCGGCCTGGATGTAAAGCGTATCATCAACGAGCCTACGGCGGCGGCGTTGGCCTATGGCCTGGACAATGAAAAAGAACAGAAGATCATGGTATACGACCTGGGCGGCGGTACCTTCGATGTTTCCATCATCGAGATCGGCGACGGCGTGATCGAAGTGCTGGCTACCAACGGCGATACCCATCTGGGCGGCGATGATTTCGATAACAAAGTGATCAACTGGATGGTATCCGAATTTAAAGCGCAGCAGGGCGTGGATCTTTCCAACGACAAGATGGCGATGCAGAGGCTGAAGGAAGCGGCCGAGAAGGCGAAGAAGGAGCTTTCTTCCGCAACGACCACCAATATCAACCTGCCCTTCATCAGCATGAACGCCAGCGGCCCGCTGCATTTCGATATGAACCTGACCAGGGCGAAATTCGATGAGCTGACCAGCGATTTGGTGGAGAGGACCGCGATCCCGGTACAGAACGCGCTGCGCGATGCCGGTGTGACGGCCTCCGAGCTGGGCAAGGTTCTGCTGGTAGGCGGTTCCACCCGTATCCCTGCGGTGCAGGATAAGGTGAAGCAGTTGACCGGCCATGAACCCAGCAAGACACTGAACCCCGATGAGTGCGTGGCGCTGGGCGCTTCCGTGCAGGGCGGCAAGCTGGCGGGCGACGCCGGCGCCGGAGACATCCTGCTTCTGGACGTTACCCCGCTTTCCCTTTCCATCGAGACGATGGGCGGCATCGCGACCAGGCTGATCGAAAGAAATACCACGATCCCGACCAAGAAGAGCCAGGTGTTCTCTACGGCGGCGGACAATCAGACGGCGGTGGATATCAACGTGCTGCAGGGCGAGCGGCAGTTTGCGAAGGATAACAAATCCCTGGGCCAGTTCAGGCTGGACGGCATCCCGCCCGCAATGCGCGGCGTGCCTCAGATCGAGGTTACCTTCGATATCGACGCCAACGGCATCGTGAACGTATCCGCCAAGGATCTGGGCACGGGCAAGGAGCAGCACATCACCATTACGGCCGGTTCCAACATGTCCGATGCGGAGATCGATAAGGCGGTCCGCGAGGCGGCGGAGTTTGAAGCCCAGGATAAGAAGAAGAAGGAAGCCATCGACACCAGGAACAGCGCAGACTCCTTCGTATTCCAGACGGAGAAAGCCTTAAAGGATGTGGGCGACAAGATCGATGCGACGGCGAAAGCCGGTGTGGAAGCAGATCTGAACGCGTTGAAGTCCCTGCTGGATTCCACGAAGGATCAGGAGCTTTCCGACAGCCAGGTGGCGGATATCAAGGCGGCGCAGGAGAAGCTGATGCAGTCCGCGCAGGCGCTGTTTGCCAAGGTCTATGAACAGAGCCAGGGACAGGGCGCGGCAGGCCAGGCGGGTTCCGATATGGGAGGCGCGTCGGACGCCAATGCCGGAGGCAATCCGAACGATGATATTATTGACGGAGACTTCCGTGAGGTATAAAATAAGTGAGGCGTAAAGGAGGGGGCCAAGAGATTGGCCCCCGACCGTGCGCCAGGCTTAAAGGAGTAAAACGATGGCGGAACAGAAAAGAGATTATTATGAAGTCCTCGGCGTGGACAGGAATGCCGATGACGCGGCTTTGAAAAAAGCATACAGAGTCCTGGCGAAAAAATATCACCCTGATATGAATCCCGGGGATGCGGAGGCGGAGAAGAAGTTTAAAGAAGCATCGGAAGCCTACGCGGTCCTGAGCGATCCGGAAAAGCGGCGCCAGTACGATCAGTTCGGCCATGCGGCATTCGAAGGCGGCGCAGGGGGAGCCGGAGGATTTGGCGGATTCGATTTCAACAGCGCGGATTTTGGCGATATTTTCGGGGATATTTTTGGCGACCTTTTCGGCGGCAGAAGCCGCAGCGGCGCCAGGAGCGGCCCCGCAAAGGGGGCGAACCTGCGTACCAGCGTCAGGATCACCTTTGAAGAGGCCGTTTTCGGCACGGAAAAAGAGATCGAGCTGACGGTGAAGGAAGAATGTAAGAACTGCCGGGGCACGGGGGCCAAGCCCGGTACAAACCCGGAAACCTGCCCTAAGTGCGGCGGCAAGGGCCAGGTGGTGTTTACCCAGCAGTCCTTCTTTGGGACAGTGCGCAATGTGCAGACCTGCCCCGACTGCGGCGGCAGCGGCAAGATCATCCGGGAGAAGTGCCCGGATTGCCGGGGCACAGGCTATGTGCCGATGAAGAAGCGGTTTGCGGTCAAGATCCCCGCGGGGATCGACAACGGCCAGTGCAAGCGGCTGGCCGGGCAGGGCGAACCGGGGAGCAACGGCGGCCCGAGGGGCGATGTGCTGGTGGAAGTGATCGTGGGAAGCCATCCGATCTTCCAGCGCCAGGATGTCAATATCTATTCCACGGTGCCGGTTTCCTTTGCTGTGGCAGCGCTGGGCGGCGAAGTGGTGATCGATACGGTGGACGGCAAGGTGGTTTACGACGTGAAAGCGGGCACCCAGACGGATACCAGGGTCCGGCTGAAAGGCAAGGGCGTCCCTTCCCTGCGTAATCCCGACGTGCGGGGCGACCACTATGTCACCCTGGTGGTGCAGACGCCGGAGCGGCTGTCTTTCGAAGCGAAAGAACTGCTGCGCAAGTTCGACGAGGCTTCCGGCGACAGCCTGCATGCGGCGGAGCGGGTCAATCAGGGAGAACCGCCGAAGAAAAAGAGAAAGTTTTTTTAACGAATAAAGACCAAAGCCTTCGACCGGTTTTTCCGGGATCGGGGGCTTTTGTGCTTTTTGTACGGCCGCAGGAAAAAGAAACTCAGAGCAAAGGGAGAAGCGGGAATGAAAAAGGCGAGGTATCTTGTGATCGGTTATGGCTGGCGGACGGATTTTTTCTATCGGATCGCCCAACTGTGTCCTGAGCGTTTTGAAGTTTGCGCGGGGGTGTTGCGCACACGGGAACGGGCGGCGCAGGTGTCGGAGGAAAAACATATTTTCGCGACGGAGGATCTGGAAAAGGCCCTGGAAACAAAACCGGATTTTGCCGTGCTGTGTGTGCCCAAAGCTATTGGCGGAGAGTATTTGATCCGACTGATGGAGAGGGGCGTGCCGGTTCTCAAGGAGACGCCGCCCGCCTCGTCATTGGAGAAAATGACGGCGCTTTGGGAAGCAAAAGAAAAATACGGTGGACGCGTGCAGGTGGCGGAGCAGTATTTTTTACAGCCCTATTATGCTGCGGTTTTGCAGATCATCGGGCAGGGATATCTGGGGGAGATATCCAACATTTCCCTGTCGGCGGTACACGATTACCATGCGGCCAGCGTTTTTCGGAAGGTTTTGGAGGTTGGTTTTGAAAACTGCGTTTTGGAAGGAAGGGAGTTTCGGTTTCCTGTGACGCAGACCAATGGCCGGCAGGGCTTTGTCTACGACGGCACGGTGAAGCTGGCGGAACGCAAATGGGGGTACATGCAGTTTGACGGCGGGAAAACCGCGTTTCTGGATTTTTCCGGAGAGCAGTATCACTCCCTGATCCGGGCCCGCCGATGGAACATCCAGGGTGAACGCGGCGAGATCAACGATATGGCCGTCCGTTTTCTGACAAAGGAAAACCTTCCTGTGGAGCAAAAGCTGCAGCGACTGGATATGGGGATTAACAACAATAAGGAATGGGCCTTAAAGCGTATCCTGTTTCTGGATAAGTCCGTCTATGAAAATCCGTTTTATCCGGCCAGGCTCAACGACGATGAAATCGCTGTGGCAGCCTGCCTTTGGAAAATGAAGGAATATGTGGACACCGGCGTGGAATTTTACCCGCTTAAAGAGGCGCTGCAGGATGCTTATCTGGGACTTATGATGGATCAGGCCATTGCCAGCGGGGAAAAAGTGCGCACCCGGACGCAGAAGTGGGCGTCCGGCAGCATACGGTGACCGAAGCCTCCATGGAGGGAAAGCGCCATGGAGGCTTCAAAAGAAATTGTGGATATTTTAGACAAAAATATCCGAAATGATTACCGTTGGAAGTACAGATTGAATAAGCGCTTCCATATAATATTTTCCATTTAATTATATAAAAGTTACATAAAATATAATTTTTTGCAAAATTTATGCCCTATTGCAATGCTACGGACAGTGCAACGCCAAAGCGGACGGGAAGCGCTATTTTTGTCCGCAGGATCATTAAAAACGCCCCCTTTATGCCGGACAGCGTTTGCTGTCTCCCATAAAGGGGGCGTATGTTTCGGATGGCCAGATCCCAATGCGTATTTTTATGTTGCCGTCTGTCTGCTCTTAGACAACCTGTCCTTTCGCCACATAGATCGGGAAAGTATCGGTGCCCTTTAAGGACTTGCCGCCGGAAACGGTGACGTTTTTATCGGTGATGAGATATTCCACGTCCGCGCCGTCTTCGATGACGGTATCCTGCATCAGGACGCAGTTTTTGACCTTTGCGCCCTTGCCGACCTTCACACCGCGGAACAGCACACAGTTTTCGATCTCGCCCTCGATCACGCAGCCGTCAGCCACCATGACGTTCTTTGCGGAAGAGCCGTTGATATAACGGGTAGGATTGTCGTCACGGATCTTGGTGTAAACCGGGCTGGGAGAGAAAAGGCCGTCCAGATTCGCATCATCCAAAAGCTTCATATTCTCGTCAAAATAACTCTTCATATCGCTGACCCGGGCGGTGTAGCCGGTGAACTCAAAGGCATGTACATGCAGCTTCTCCAGCCTGGGGGCCAGGATGTCGCGCTCAAAATAAATATAGCCGCGGGCATAGGCGCCGGTCACCTGCTCCATCAGAAATTCGCGGTCCATGATGTAGATATTCATGGAGACGTTCTGAACGCCGGGTTCGGGCGAGTTGATGAAAATGCGCTTCACCCGGTCGTCGTCGATGGAGAGGGTGTAGTACAGATCCCCCTTGCTCACCTGGATGTTCTTAAAGCCGGTGGGGATCGCCTCTTTTTTGTAGGCGATGCTCACGTCCGCGCCGCTGGCGATATGTTCCTCCAGCATCTTCCGGAAATCGAAGTTCACCGCGATATGGGTATCGGACAGGATCACATATTTTTCTTTCTGGTTTTTGAGAAAATCCAGGATGCTCGCTACCGCTTCCACACGGCCGCTGTAAATTTTGACGTTTTTCTCAGAATAGGGCGGGAAAATGTTCAGACCACCGTTTTTGCGGGCCAGATCCCATTCGCGCCCGGAGCCGAGGTGATCCATCAGGGAGTGGTAATTCTTGCGGACGATGATGGAGATATTGTCAATGCCGCTGTTCACCATGCTGGACAAAAGGAAATCCACCATGCGGTAACGCCCTGCAAAGGGGATGGACGCCATCAGGCGTTCGCTGACCAGTTCAGGGACAAGGGAATCATAACTGTTGGGGAAAATAATGCCCAGAGCGCTTGTATTCGTATTTACCATTGCACGTCACCGTCCTTTACATTGTTATTGACCATGGCGTTGGGGCCGATCTTGGCGCCGTCTCCGATATAGACGCCGGAGCCTACCGTGGCAACGCCTTTTTCGCCGTCTGCGGGCATGGCGCCGACGACGGCGTTTTCCCCGACGACAACATTTTCCGCGATGATACAGTGCTTCACGACGGCGCCGGATTTGATCACGGAGCCGCCCATCACGACGGCGTCCTCCACTTCTGCGCCTGCTTCCACGCGCACGCCGGAGAACAGGATGGAATGCTTCACGGAGCCGCCGATGCGGCAGCCATCGGTGATCATGGAGTTTTCGACGACCGCTTCGGGGCTTATCTTATGGCCGGGCATCCCGCTGTTGCGGCTGTAGATCTTCCACTCGTCGTCAAACAGGTTGATGCCGGAGTGCTCGGGATCCAGCACCTCCATATTCGCTTCCCAAAGGGAGGAAATGGTGCCTACATCCTTCCAGTAGCCGCTGAAACGGTAAGCGTACATACTGCGGTTGTCCCGCAGCAGGTTCGGGATGATATTGTTGCCAAAATCGTTCTCGGAGTTGGGATCCGCTTCGTCTTCCACCAGGTACTTTTTGAGGATGTCCCAGTTGAAGATGTAGATGCCCATGGACGCCAGGTTGGACTTGGGCTTCTTGGGCTTTTCCTGAAATTCTGTGATCCTGTCGTTTTCATCCGCCACCATCAGGCCGAAGCGGGGAGCCTCCTCCCAGGGCACTTCCATGACCGCGACGGAGAACTCGGCGCCCTTTTCCTTGTGAAAACGCAGAAAATCGCTGTAATCCTGTTTGCAGATCTGGTCGCCGGAAAGGATGATGACGTATTGCGGGTTGTAGCGTTCAATGAAGGAAATGTTCTGGTAGATTGCGTTTGCGGTTCCCTTGTACCAGTCGGAGCCGGAGGCCTGCTGGTAGGGAGGCAGAACGTGTACGCCGCCATAGAGACGGTCCAGATCCCAGGGCTGTCCGTTTCCTATGTATTCATTGAGTACCAGCGGTTGATACTGGGTCAGAATCCCCACCGTATCGATGCCGGAGTTGACGCAGTTTGAAAGCGGAAAGTCGATGATACGATACTTTCCGCCGAAAGGAACTGCGGGTTTTGCCAGTTTTTGGGTCAGGGCATATAACCGGGAACCCTGGCCGCCGGCAAGAAGCATAGCAATCATTTCTTTTGCCATAATAATTCCCCCTGCTTGTTTTTTGTATTGATGTATAAAGTGTATCATAAAACAAAAAAAACAGAAAGGGTTTTGTTGAAAAAGGACTATATTTTTGTTAATATTTTACTTGTACCTACAAAAATTATGAACAGATTGCACATATTTTCTGCCATAAAAATACGCAGAAAAGACCGATGGAGCGGTAAGCGGGGAAAGGAGACGTTTTTTATGAAGATCCTGGTGGTGGGAGGCAGTTATTTTTTGGGGCGCGTGTATACGATGCTGGCGGCGCAAAAGCACGAGGTGACGGTCTTAAACAGAGGCACCTATTCCATGGAAAGCTTTGGCGCGCGCTGTCTGCGGGCCGACCGGCACGACGCTGCAGCGCTGCGGGCACTGTCCGGAGAGGATTATGATGTGGCGGTGGATTTTTGCGCTTACCAACAGGGGGACATTCAGACGTTGCTTGCCGGCCTGGCGATCGCGCCGCGGCAATATCTCCTGGTCAGTACGGTGGATGTCTATGAAAAGTGGACCGGCCACAGCCTGACGGAAGAGAGTCCGTTGGAGAAGCGCCATTTCGCTGGGGAAACGGGGGAGTATATCTGGCAGAAGATCCAGTTGGAAAAAGAACTTCGGGCGTGCTGCAGCGGGGGAGATATGGCTGCGACCATTGTGCGGCCCGCGCTGCTCTACGGCCCCTTTAATTATGCCATGCGGGAATCGGTTTATGTGCAGCAGGCCTGCGCCGGACAGGAATGGCTCTGCCCTGTGGGCATTTTGGGCCGTTTCCAGCCGGTCTATGTGAAGGACGCAGCGGCGATGATCCTCTGTCTGACCGGAAAGGAGCAGGCGTATGGGAAAAGCTATAACCTGGCGGGAGAACAAGTCGACTATGAGCGGTTCCTGACCGCCTTTGCAGGCGTTTCCGGCGGCAGGGCCAGGCTGTGCAGAGTGGCTGCCGACGACCTGCGGCTGGCCGATCCGGCGGCCTTTTTGCCTTTTCCCATGCAGGAGGAGGAAACGGAATTTTATGACGGCAGCCGGATCCTTGAGGAAACGGGCTATCCCTGGACGTCCCTGGAAGCAGGGCTTGAAAAGACCTGGAACGCTTTTGCAAAACTCTATCTTTAGAAAGGAGCCGGGCGTGGCCGAGGAAATAAAAATGAACAGGCGTAAAAAAAGGTATATTATTCTGCTGTGGGTTGGGCTAATCGTGATTATCCTTGCAATTTGGACTATATGGGAAAATAAGGCGCTTGTGGTAAGCGGGTTTTCAGTCTCCAGTGAACGCTTGCCTGCCTCTTTTTCCGGCTTTCGCATTGCCCATGTATCAGATCTTCACAATGCAGAGTTTGGAGAGGATAATGCAAAGCTATTGCAACTGTTGTCCGATAGTGAGCCGGATATGATTGCGATAACCGGCGATCTCATAGACGCCAATCGCACAGATGTGGAGGTTGCGGTCAATTTTTCCCAAAAGGCGGCCCTGATAGCTCCAGTTTATTATGTATCAGGCAACCATGAGGCAAGATGTTCTGAATATGCTGCTTTGAAAACCGGGCTTGTAGCGGCTGGCGTTACCGTCCTTGAGGACGAGACTGTTTATCTGGAAAGGACGGAGAAACTATAGCTCTCCTGGGACTGGCTGATCCTGATTTCTCGATCAAAGAGGACTTGTCCGGTGAAGTCCCTGCTATGGTCAGCACAAAGCTGAATACGCTGATGGAACAGGAAACCGCATACGCTATTCTTCTGTCACATAGGCCGGAACTTTTTGAAACCTACGCTGCCTGTGGCGTTGACCTGGTATTAAGCGGCCATGCCCACGGCGGACAATTCCGGCTGCCGTTTATCGGAGGGCTGATTGCTCCGAATCAAGGACTGTTCCCCAAATACGATGCAGGACTTTTCACAGATGGAAATACGAACATGATTGTGAGCCGTGGGATTGGAAACAGCATTATACCGATACGGTTTAATAACAGGCCGGAGATTGTTTTACTTGAATTGCGCGCCGCTAATGGAAAATGATTGTATGATTTGAATATAATTTCTCTGCCGCATGACAGCAAAAGAAAAAAGCCGTCGTGCGGCAGAGAATAGTCATGGTGCGCTCGGCCCACAAACAGCGGCGGCATCCTATTTTCCGAACAGATCCCCGTGCGTCCCGGTGCGGGCCAGCGTCAGAACCAGCACATCGTCCTCGATGCGATAGACCAGTAACCAATCCGGCTGGATATGGCATTCCCTGTGTCCTGTCCAGTTTCCGGTCAGAGGATGGTCTTTATTCTTGCCCGGCAGCGTTTCGCCCATAGCCAGGGCAGCGACAACATCTTCCAACAGGCTGATTCTTAATCCGCGTTTTATTGCAAGTTTGTAATCTTTTTTGAATTGTGTGGTGGGTTTGACGGTATACTTCGTTTTTCTCATTTTTTCAGGTCAGCGAACAACTCGTCGAGATCGGTGTAGCCTTTTACGGACGGGTCTTTTGCGATCCTTTCCGCTTCTAACATGGCGGCAATCGTTTCTTTGTTGGGCGTATTCAGGGAGACGTCAAACGGAATCCGGCCCTCACGAAGCGACTGGCGGACAAAAATGTTAAAAGCAGTGGACAGGTTCATGCCCAGCTCTGCAAAAAAGGCATCAGCCTGCGCTTTCAGATCGGTATCCATGCGGATACTGATATTCGTTGTAGTGCCAGCCATACAATCATCTCCTTTCCTGCTGGTGGTTATAGTATATTCCAACTGCACGAAAAAAACAATATTTTGCACGAATATTTGCTGCTAATTCATTTCAACGGTACGCCCCTGTCCTGTTCGCTGGGAACCGATAAACAGGTTTCTGGCAAACCGTTTCCCGCGCCAGAGCCCGCCCTGAGCAGGGAAGCTGTGGACGATTGTGCAAAAAAATCGGAATAATGTGCAAAAATGAGTACCGGATCCGGTACTCATTTTTTTGAGGGAAATGGTATAATGCATAAAACGGCTTTCAGAAGCCGTATCATCCTATCCGTGATATCTTGTATTCCTTTCAGTCTTTCATTCCATTTTATTCAGCAAGTATTCACCGGGGAGAACAAAAACAGGAGGTGCCAATGAGACAGGACGAGAAAATTGAATATGTGCGCCGTTACCTTCAGGACAGGATCAACAAGGAGTTCCCGTACCCGTTCCAGGTCAGTTACGAAGGGAAAAATTTTATGTTCCGGCTGCGCAGCGGCAAAAGGGAATGCTGTGCGAGGCTAAAGCAGAGCCAGGGGATCCTTGACAGCATCAGCAGCGGAACAGAGGACAGCCGCAACGTGGAGGTGGCGCGGCTCTTTGAAATCCTGCAGGCCGCGGTACGGGCGCAGGAAAGCACGGCCCTGGCAGAAGAGAGCAGCTACGAGAAGGTTAAGAATGATCTGATCCTGCGCCCGTTGAACTACCGCCAGGTCAGGGGGGACCTCAAAGACGTCCCCTATTGGAAGATCGGCGATGTGGCGCTGGTGCTTTATGCCGTTATGGCCCATGAGGCGGGGGATTATTATACGGCCAAGATGCACAGAAGCCAGATGGAGAACTGGAAAAAGCCGGAGAAGGATGTGCTGCAGGAAGCGCTGGTCAATACCAGCTTTCTGTATCCGCCCAGGCTGTACAGCGTAGAGGATCTTTTGGCATGGGATCAGAAGCGGCCTGAGGACGGGCGGTTTATGACCGAGGACGGAGAGGTGAAGATCCGCAGGGGGATGCGCGGCTATATCCTCACCAATACGCTGGAAATTAACGGCGCAATCGCGCTGTTCTATCCCGGGGTGGCAAGAAAGATCGCGGAAGGCTTCGGGGAAGATTTTTATATCGCTTTCACCAGTATCCATGAGGCGCAGATCCACGCTGTCAGCATGATCTCTCCTGATGTGGTGGAAAGCAGCCTGCGGGATACGAACAAACAGTGCAACCGGAAGGAAGAGGTGCTGACCAACCATGTGTATTGTTACCGGCTTGCACAGGACAGCTTTTTCGTCCTGCGGGACGGGGAATTTCGGGAGGCAATGAAACATGATTGAAGAGAGCAGGCTTTTTTACTTTAACAGCGCGGAGGAGGACAGCCTGTACGCCATGTGTTATCTGCGGCGGGAAAAGGGAATGGGAAAACTGTCCGAGATAGAGAGCAGGCAGCTTGCCTTCATGGAAAAGAGGGAAAAGGAAGGCAGGATCTACCTGACGCCAGCGGTGATCTACGCGGCGGCAAACCAGCAGAGCTGTAAGCGTTGGTTTCAGAGTGTGGAGACAGCGCAGCAGAAAAAGTGGTACGACCAGGGGGTGGAGTGGATGCGCTGCCATCCGGCCTTTCTGGAAAAATTCGGCTGGAAGGAAAGAAAGAGCGCCCTCATCGCAGCAGGGATCATGGCGGGCGCGGAAGCCGGGCCGTCGACAAATACCGTGGATCAGATCCGGCGGATGATGAAAAACGGATGGAAATTCCTTTGGGAGCGGATGAAAAAAATACCGGCCCTGGATGCCAGAACCTGGGAGGAAATGTGCGCGCCATGGAAGGATTCCGCGTATATGGGCTGCGCCATGGCAGGAGTGATCCTGCTGATGGCGGCGCTGCATGGCAAACCGGTACGGGAACGGGACCGGATGTGGAGGGATATGCAGCGTCTCCAGGCGTTCACAAAAACCTGCCTGCGCCCGCCGGCGTCAAAGGATCTGCCGGGGGCCTGTTACTGTGAGGAAGATGAGCGGATGACCTGGCTGATGGCCCACTTTAAAAATCCACAGCGTCCGGCCTATATCCGGGAGAAAGGCAGGATAAGCAGCGATTGGCTGGATCAGCTCTATCAGGTCATGGCGGTTGCGGGACTGCCCGCATCGGCCTGCGAGACGATGACGCTTTCCAGCCAGGAGGTGGAAGTGCTGTTGGAGATCATGGAGGATAAAATGACGGAACGCCAGTATATGACGTTTCTGATGCTCTACGCGGTGGCCAGGGAGCTTGCCCAGGCGGGACGGGCGGCGGCGGCCGCAGACATGCCGTAATTAAGAGATCCGAAATCGGCATACCGGTTCAGCCAGCAGATTTAGGGACAGATGTGGGAATGCATCTGTCCTTTTTTTTCGTTTTGTGATAAGATATCACAGAAGAGTGACGGCAGAGCGAAAAAGGCGCGGCATCCGGAGGGCGGGAGTTCGCTGTAGTCCGGCGGAAGGAAAGGGGAGAGTGGTTTTGAACCGGGAAGAACAAAAACAAAAGGCGTCCCAGTTGGCGGCCCGGATCCTGGCGCTGGCCAGGGATCAAATCCTGGTGCATCTGCGTTTTCTGGATGTGGCCATGTCGCGGCTGCAGCCGGCCCAAAAGCAGGGCCTCTTGGGAGTGGCCACAGATATGTCCCGGCTGTATTATGATCCTCTTTTTCTTTTGTTGAAATGCCGGGAAGAACCCAATTATGCGGCCAGGGCTTATCTGCATTCACTGCTGCACTGTATCTTTTATCATGGGTTTCGGTACGGGAAGGTGGAAACGGAACTGTGGGATCTGGCTGCGGATCTGGCGGTGGAAAACACGATCCTGGAACTGGGCCTGCCTTTCGCAGCCCTGGAAAGCGATGACGAGGAAGCGATCGTCCTGCAGGAACTGAACCGGCAGGCGGGCGCGCTGACGGCGGAGCGCCTTTACAGGCATTTCCGCAACGTTCCGCCCGATGAAGAAGAGCGGCAGCGGCTGCAGCGTCTATCTGAGAGGGATCTTCATACCCTGTGGGAACAGCCTGCGCCGGAAGAACTGGTGGTCACGGAAGAAATGTGGAAGAAGATCAGCCGGCGGGTACAGGCGGATCTGAAGAGCTTTTCCAGCGGGAAGGCGGATTCGGAGAGCCTGATGAAGAATCTGTCGGAGGCCGTCCGGGACCGCTGCGATTACGGAAAGCTTCTGGAACGGTTTACGGTCATGGGCGAGGACGTGGCGGTCAATCAGGAGGAATTTGATTACGTCTATTATACCTACGGCCTTTCCCTCTATGGGAATATGCCGCTGGTGGAACCTCTGGAATATCGGGATGCAAAAAAGATCCGGGAATTTATCATCGCCCTGGATACCTCGGCCTCCTGTAAAGGGGAACTGGTGCGCGCTTTTCTGCGGCGTACCTATTCCATCCTGAAAGGGTCGGAGCATTTCTTTCAGAAGGTCAACGTCCATATCCTCCAGTGCGACAGCCAGGTGCGTTCGGACATAAAGATTACCTGTCGGGAGGATATGGATGCTTTTCTGGAACGGGTACAGCTTGAGGGGTTTGGTTCCACGGATTTTCGCCCAGTCTTTTCCTATGTGGAGCAGATGCAGGAGGCGGGCGAGTTTGAAAATCTGAAAGGGCTGATCTATTTTACGGACGGCTACGGCGTCTATCCGCAGCGAATGCCGGGATACGACGTGATCTTCGCCTTTCTGGATGAGGATGACAAAAAGCCCCAAGTGCCGCCCTGGGCCATCCGGGCAGTGCTGGAGGAAGAAGAACTGAAGGAGCAGGAAGGATCATGAATATCAGACAGGCCAAGACTTATATCAAGGATTCTGTAAAAATATATTTAAAGAAGGACGCGGACGGAGAATACCGGATCCCTGTGGTGCGCCAGAGGCCGATCTTTCTGCTGGGCGCGCCGGGCGTGGGCAAGACGGCCATCATGGAACAGGTGGCTCAGGAGCTGGGGATCGCGCTGGTCTCCTATTCCATGACCCATCATACCCGTCAGTCGGCGCTGGGGCTGCCGTTTATCCGGCACCGCGTCTACGGCGGGAAGGAAGTGGATATTTCCGAATATACCATGAGCGAGATCATCGCCTCCATTTATGATGTGATGGAGGAGAGCGGTCTGACTGAGGGGATCCTGTTTTTGGATGAGATCAATTGCGTTTCCGAAACGCTGGCGCCCTCCATGCTCCAGTTTTTGCAGTATAAGAC
>X22_European_Rabbit__coassemble_130_pt1 | contig 18825 bp, 17 predicted proteins | sample X22_European_Rabbit__metabat2_low_PE_003 | metagenome-assembled genome bin X22_European_Rabbit
GTAAATGTCCGACCGGATATCCGGAATGATTTTTCTGGAGCTGCCGGAACCGGAGGACGTAGATTTCGGGGAGGACATCCCACGACCGCCCGCAGCCTGCCCGGCCGCCCCGCTTTTTTCTCTATCGGACAGCTTCACCGTCTCTTCTTCTGTCAGTCTGACCGTAGCCGTCGTATCTTGCGAACCGGGCTTTGGCCCAAAACGCCCTTGAGAGGTTTCCCGACCCGAACTTCCTTTCAGCAGGGAAAGACGCCGACGGCCCGTGTTCCCGGTTTCCGTCCGGTCGTACTCCGATGAAAAATCCAGCCCGTAATGCTCCGGAGAGGCATACCCGATACTGCAGCCGATCACATTTTCCTCGCCCAGCGCCAGGGCAATGTTAAAATCGATCAGGCAGATATCGTTGTTGGGCGTACGCATCAGGTTTGCAGGCTTAATATCGCTGTGTACATATCCCCTCGGCGGAGTGCCGTGAGTAGGGCTGTGGAGATAGCAAAGCGCTTCCAGCAATTGAATAGCCCATCGGATCACCTGGGGCTGGGAGAACTTTTCCCCTCTTTTCAAGGGCTTGTCCAGGCTCTCCCCTTCGATATAGGCCATGACCGTATAGACGGTTTCATCCTCTACAAAAAAGTCGTATACCTGGGGTATATAGGGATGGCTCAGATTTTTCAGTACATCCACTTCCCGGCGCAAAAGCTCCGGTCTGGCGGAAAGCGTCCGTTTATCCGCTTTCAAAACCACTTTTTTATGCAGCCGCAGATGGTTGGCCAGATATACCACGCCGCCCCCGCCGGCGCCGATCTCTTCCATGACCTCATAAGTCGAGGCGATTATCTTTGACATTTCTTTTGCACCTGCCGTCACTGTTTCTTTTCAGGCCGTCCGTATTCCGCATCCATTTTGGCGTCCAGCCGTATCTTTTTAACCCGGGCCAAACTCAGATACAGGATCGACACAAGGGCCGATACCCCCGCAAAAATCAGCCCGCCGTAAAAAAGGAATTCATCTGATAATATCCCCATAGCAGCCTCCGTCCGAAAACCTATTTTTGATACAGGACAAGATAAACATCCATATCGTTGTACTTCAAAAAGCGTTCAATGCTTTCTTTTGCGACCTGCAGCGCGGCCTCCCTCGGGTAATGGTAAACTCCGCTGGAGATCAACGGGAACGCGATGCTTTTCAGGCCCTTTTCCCGTGCAAGCTCCAGAGATTTCTGATAACAGGAAGCGAGTTTTTCCTTTTCACGGAAAAAACCTCCGTGCCAGACTGGCCCCACCGTATGTATGATGTAGGGCGCGGGCAGCGCATATCCTTTCGTAAGTACGGCCTGCCCCACTTCGCACCTACCGATCCCTTTACATTCCTCGGTCAATTCCTTGATCCCTGCGGCTTGGAAAATCGCGCCGCATACGCCGGCGCCATTTTTCAGCCGGTTATTCGCAGAGTTGACAATTGCGTCAACCTTCATTTTTGTAATATCGCCTTCTACGATTTGAAAAGACATAGGACACCTCCGATTTCGGGCATTGAGCATTTTCTGCGTCGTTGTTTTGTTATGATAACGTACTTTCCCACTGGACACCCATCATTGGTCACAGAAAATCTCTACTTTTACATTCACCGCCCCAAGAGAAAGTACAGAACCGCTGTAGAGGGGCACCCGTCCCGTTACGGGAACACCATCCAGTACAGTAATGTTACTGTGGCTATGGTTCATGATATAAAAGGAAGTTTCCTCCCGGATGATCTCACACTGTTTCCTGGATACTGACTTATCATAATTGATACATAGATCAGCTTCTTCGGAATAACCGATGGTGAGGGAATAAAGAATTACTTTTTCAAATACTCTTTCCGAATGCCCGGTATCTGTGAGCCGGATATAATAAACCGGTTCCGAAGCCAAGACCGTATCTTCCTCCTGCGGGATCAGTACGGTTTCATCCTCCTCCGTCTGGCGAAACACTGTCTTTTCTTCGTCGTTCAACAGGTTCTCCATACTCTCCGGCCCATTCCCACGTCCCTTAATCGAAGGGTGGACACTTGTTTTTTGCCCTTTCTTCTTTCTGTTTTTTAAGAAGAGAAATCCTAATGCGACCAGGATAGCCAAAACGCAAAGTAACGTAATAGGATCCAGCCCGCCAGACCCATCGGCTTCTTCCGGAGTAGTTATTATCTCGCTTTCCGTTTCTGACTCGGATGTTATTTCCGGGACAGCAGGTTCCTCGGTTTCCGTCTGCTCTGTTGAAACCGTCTCAGTTTCTGTTGCGGTTTCCGTTTCTATCGCCACAGGCATACGGATCCCATCAACCGACAGGTTCTGGATATTCTCACCGTCTTTCAATGTGACCGTAAGCGTCTGCCTGCTTCCGTCCATAGCGGTCGGCGGTATACGGACTAAAATCCGCTTCTCCGATCTTACTTTTTCCAGTTCCTCTATCAGTTGTCCTTCCTCCGATTCACCAAGCAGACAGGAATTTCCCGCTACTGTCCTGGAAATGGAAAACATTCTTTCAAGATTCCCCTCGTTTTCCTTATCATCGTTGGACACCCCTACCGTATAGATGGGAATCGGATTTTCCTTCAATAGATCGATCAGTTCTTCCGCGGTATATCCCAGACTTTTATTATCCACTCCGTCCGAGATCAAAAGGATCCGATCCAAGATATTCTCCTGTCCCTCATAACTTCTTGCTGACAAGTAATCGTAGAGTGCATCTGTCAGATAGGTTTCCTGATTCAAAAATTCCAGATCTTCTATGGTTTGGGAGAGTATTTCCTGATCCTGCGTCCAGTCGCACAGCAGTGTGACAGATTCGCTGATAGTTGCAATTGCGATCTGATCCCCGGCAAGAGCTGACGATACATTCTTCAATAATGATTTTACCGTATCTCTCTTATCCGCCGGTATGGAAAGGGAGTTGTCCACCATCAGAAGCGTCCGTACCTCCGTTCCCGCTTCCTGCAGCGTCTGCAAGGAAACCTCCTCGCATTTTTTCTGTCCTACAAAAGCTTCCGCTTCTGTCAGTTCCCCTGCGCCGCTGGTATACACAACAATCTGGTCGCTTTCCGTCTTTACGGCCATCACCTGAAGCGAACTGGCCGCTTTTGCCGTCACGCCCGCGCATATCAATGCGAGAAAGAGAAAACCTGTTTGTACAAATTTCCTTTTATTCATCTCACACGTTCCTTTCTAATTACCGCCACAGAAATATTATCCCTCTCCCCCCGTCTCTTCACCCGACGGATCTGCCGTTTGATCTCTTGTCCAAGCCGTTCTGTGGAAGAGCATTTCTTGCCGTAAAAGCTTTTTATGATCTCTTTTTGACGGATCCGGTGATAAAATCCATCGGAACACACCATAAAGCCTTCATCCGGACTGTACTCCCCATGATACAAAAGAACCTCCACATCCGGTCTGGATCCCACGCACTGCAGGATGATATTCTGGCCCGGTTCCCGTTTGGCCTGTTCTCTGGTGAGCAATCCCTGGCGGATCTTTCTTTCGATCAGTGTCTGATCCTCTGTGATCTGGATCAGTTCCCGCCCCAACCGATAGATCCGGGAATCCCCGACATGCGCTATGTAATAATGCCTTTCTGTCAGAAGCAGCGCGCTTACGGTCGTACCCAGTTGCAGTCCCCGTTCCTGTCCATAGGTAAACAGGATTTCATTTTCCGTCAATATCTCCCTGCGAAGCTGCTCAAGAATACTCTTTTTCCCGTCGGGGATCCCGATCAGCCCCGGATATTCGTAAAGGAACCACCTTTCCAGGCTTTCTCTTACGCTTTTGCTGGCGTATTCTCCCATGGAAAGTCCGCCCACACCGTCGCAAACGATCAGGAAATAGTTTTTTATCCCGTTTACAACCTGTACCTTGACGGATACAGAGTCCTGATTACTGGCTCTTTTTGTTCCGATATCAGTACCGCAACAGGCTATATAGTCCATCACCGCCACCAATCCTATTACAATACTTATCCTTCATGAAATTCCAGTTTTTCATCAGACAGCCGGATCTGCACTCCATCCTCCAATACAGCCTGTTCCCCGCTGGCCAGCATCCTGTCATTAAGATAGGTATGATTTTTGGAATCATTGTCCCGGATATAATATTTCCCATTAATCCGCAGGATCTCCGCATGAATACGTCCTATGGAGTTATTGTCCGCGATACACAGATCGGCATACGAACTGCTTCTTCCGATCCGGTTGATCTCTTTTTCCAGAAAAAGCTTCTGGCCATTGCTGACACGCAGCAGATACGCTTTGCTCGCTTTGTTTTCAGTAACGTCGCTCACATAGACGTCCGGCGTTATGATCATCGTAGCATCGGTATCCTTTGCTTTACGGGAAAGATCTGCCCTGAAACTTTCGGATACAGGTATATTCACCCCGGAAGGCGCCGCCTTTTTTGCGCCGGCAGACATTCCCGGGATATCAAACTTCATGGATGCCGGTTTTTCCGAGGACTTCTTTTTGGATTGTTTTTGCTCTTCTTTCTTTCCGCTTTTTAAAAAGCCAAATACGCCCTTTTTTTCTTCTGCGCTCTTCTTTTCCGGCGCCGCTTTTTTCTCTTTCTTTTTTGCCGGAACCGACGGAAGCGGAGGCACGACTGGCCGGACCGGCACATTGCTCCCGGAAGGAGACGCCGCAGGCTGAGGCAACGGCGTACCCATGTTCTCCGGACGGGGTGATCTGGGCTTCTCTGCTACCATTTTCCTCGTTTTTTCTATCGGTTTGTTTTCCCCCGCCTCCAGCTTTTGTAACGCTTCCAAAAATTGCGCGGTCGTCGTGATCTTTCCGCTGTTCATATCGCTTAACACGGTCAGGATACTGCCGCTCTTTTCGGGGGATTCGTACTGGAACCTTCCCATCAGGTTTTTCAAAAAACCAAGAATATCCAGCCTCTCATCCGATTCTACCGGCAGATAGATCAGATGCGTCATGCCTGTCTGCACCTCTACATAAACATAGGTAATGTCAAGGACCAGACCTTCCGGGTACAACATATACGCTTCCACGTCGATGGCCGTTTGCGCAATACTCCTTAATATATTCAAAACCTTTGACAAGGAAAGGGGGTGCTGCATATATTCCGATAAAGCGCTATAGGAGGTCACCATATATCTGATCCTTCTGTCCGCGTCCTCCTGGATCACAGACAATGGAAGAAGCCCTTCGATCCGGTTATGCTCCAGCATTTTGATCGAAAATTGATCGAATTTTGCGTCCTTGGCCGCATATGTCAAAAACGCATTTGTCCCTACAGTTTCATACACGAATTCCATGATCCAGGCCTCCTCATCTGTAGATTCCCAACTGTATCAATACCCAACTTTCTCCGATTCTGACCGGGGCAGTTCCGTTCTGATTGAATCCCTTTACTTCATCAAAAGCCGGTTCGATCAGCATTGTACCGTCCAGCCCAAGATATCCCCACAGACCGTCTTTTTTCACCGGGGCATATCCAATGGAGAAAGAATCCGCTTCCTCATACTGGCACGTCAGGATCAACTCGCCGTTCGTGTTCAAGAATCCCCACTTGCCGTCTTTGCACACAGCGCAGGGCTGCTCGGAAGCAAAAAATCGGACATCCTCATAAGTGTCCTGGGAAACTTCCTTTAGTTCAGTATCCAGGAGATGATACCCCGTCGCGTCCTGTACCCAGATCCTTCCCTGCCCGGAACAAAAATTCTGTTCGTCGCGCTTCACATCCAAATAGATATATTCCGTGAGAAATTCGCCTTTTTTATTGATAAATGCCCATTTCCCGCCGCTTTTTACCGCCGCTATGCCATCGCGGTAGTTGGTGGCATCTTCCCACTGAAACTGCGTGCAGGGTTCCAGATCCTCCGTCAGATACCCGTATTTTCCGTCCTGTTTGACCAAATACCTTTTGTCGGAAAGGATCCCTAATTCCTGATATTCTGTCTCTGGCTGCGCAATCTTATATCCTTTTTCAGAGATCAGATAAACCTGATTTGCTACCCGCACGGGAAACCCTTCCGAGGTCTTCAGCGGGATCCGGATCTCATCATAAGCCGCCTTCAATAGCACTTCTCCGGCGGTATCTATGACGCCTTTTTTTCCCTCGTATTCATAAACGGCATAACCGCCCAGAAAACTGCCGATTTGCTGATACTCATAATAAAGCTGATAATAATTCCTGGACACCTCCCGGTAATACCTGGCGACTACCTCATCCTCCGGATAGCTGTCATGCAGACCGCTGATATATTCGATCGCGTTATTTTCCCGGTTTGCCCCGATATAATAATCATAGATCTGCGATACCGCGCTTTCCAAAGGGCCATACCGGGAAACGACTTCTTTAAGTTCTTCCAGATAGGAATTATCCTCGCCAAGCTTACGATAGATTTCCGCGATTCTAAGCATGATGGGCGCATTATCCTCATGATTTTCCATCGCCGCTTCATACTGTTCGATGGCATCCAGATATAACTCCCTTTCTTCAAAAGACGCCGCGTTTTCCATCGCCTGCTGATATTTTGCCTCTGCTTCCGACCCGCTTCCAAGGGCCATATACCAAGAGAGCGCTAACAGCACCGCCATCAGCAGGATCAAACTTTTTTTCATGCGTTTTTATCCTCTCGTTCCCATAAGAATGCTTCTACAGCCCGATCAAAAGAGCTGCCCAGACCCCCGCCGCCAGAAACGGGGCGAAAGCGATCTCGTCCCTGATCTTTATCTTTTTTCTCAGTACCCGCGTTACACCGTATATGGCGGCAAACAAAAGCCCCAGAAAGAGAGAGATATAATTCAGGGAAAAACCCAGAAAAGATCCCGTTACCGTCAGCAGCTTTACATCGCCAAGGCCAATGGATCTTCTGGATAAATACCAGGCCGCCAGCATCAGTAAAAAGCTTCCCACAGCGCCTCCCAGGGCATGCGTGAGAAAATCTGACCACAACGCCGGCCAGGCGATGATTTCCGCCGTTAACAGAATCACCCGTATCCCACACAGGATAAGCAAAAAACGGTTGGGGATGCGCCGTTCCTTTTGATCTGCATAGGCAGCCAGTAATACGCCGCACAGGATCACGAAATATTTCATCTGTTTCCAAAAACCATATCCATACTGATGAAACAGAAACGCGGCGCCGGCCACGGCTGCCATACAGAGGATCGTCCCGACGGCCATTTTCCGGTTTTCCGGCCCCTGCGCTTCTGTCAACAGCCACCGTTTTTTCACGCCCCATTGAAAAATGGCTGTCATCGTCGCAACAACCAGCATTGCGCCAACTACGGAAACCCAACCCATTTCTACCATACAGCCGTCTTTGCCTCGCCTTAAATACCCGTTTTTGTTCCCCAAGAAAACCAAGATTGTAACGAACCTTATAAGTCATCACAATATCCAGTTCCCGGGAACCATCAAACCATTTCGTGCCGGAAAAAGAAATATCCTCAACTCCCAGCTTTTTCAGATACGCGTCCGGATCGCCTCCGGAAAGATAGGAAAGCTGTTTTTTCAGGCTCCCCTCGCATACCGCCCCAACGGCCAATTCCTTCCCCAGATTGGATGCCAGATTTTTTGCTACGGCAATAACGCCGTCCAAAATTTCTTCGCTGTTTTCAAAATAATCGTAAACATTCTCTCCCGTCACATAGGCCTGGCCGATCACATCACCGCCGCTGCCGATCGTATTGGCAAGCGTCTTGACGGAATCGATCATCTCTTCCGTCCGTCCTTTAAACTGTGCGCTTTTCTGGCTTGTCTGGATGCTCTTTTCCACAATACCCGCTTTTGTCAGGATATATGTACACTGAGAGATCTCCTTGGCTGTTTCATTCAACGTATACTGCATGATCATCTGAGCGCGTCCGATCTGAACCAGATCCATAAGCGCCACATAAAACATCAGGAACATGGACAGGAAGATCGATGCCTCCAAAGTAATACTTCCTTTTTCTTTTTTCATTTTAATACCCCAGCAGCCCGTAATAAGGGATCACAAAGGAATTTTCATCCAGATTCTTTGCCTCCGGACTGTCTATCTTTTGTAAAAAGAATGTATCCGTCCGCACCTGGGCATCAATATATACCATGGTATACATATGCCGCAGAGAATTGTTCGGATCGCTCTTTGCCTTGGTTCGATTCAGTTCGATACAATCCGCTGTCCGCGCCAAAACTTTGGGCTGTTTTGATCCCTGCATCACATTTAAACACAGGAATACCCACAGGTAATCGTCATAACGGAACGCGGTCACGCCATGATTCGGTTTGCCGGTATGTCCTTTGATAATGATCCACGTCTCCCAGTTATCCTGTCTTTTTTTCAGATCCACCTTTTCACCGGATACAAGCTGCTTGAGATCGTTTGTCGTCTCGATCAGGGATACTACCGCCAACAGGGCCGCTTTGATCGCCGCCCTTCCAAGGGCGCCCAGGGGAAAGAGATTCGCTATCGCCCCGGCATCGGTTTTTAATGTCTTATTGGTAAAGGCAAACAGGGTATTAAAGACAAACTGGATCGTAAAGATCAGCGCCTTCGTCTTGGTGACATTATCCCGGATATCTTTATCCCCCCAGATCACATACTCCACCTCGGCGCGGTAAAGCACGTTATCCTTCAATGGCATATCGCTCAGAGAAAGAGGATTGTCCTGTTTTTCACCTTTCTCATCCCGATCCACCGTATAATAGGAAAGCATTCCCATAATATATTCCGTAATGTATACGGCTTCCATACCTCCATGAAGCGCGCTACCAAGGCCGCTGACAGCGGACAGCGCCGAATTGTCCGCATTCATCGCGTTGCGGGCGCTGTCGCTGACTTTTTTCCGGTTTTTCTTACTGGACATATTGCCTTCGATCTTCTCTTCCTGGCTATCGCTTTCGCTTTCCCGCACGGCAAGCCACTGGGATGGAAGATCCTGCTGCCCCTTTTCGTATACGTCGATGTCCTCAATGTCATTCGAGGTGAACAGCGTCAGATACTCCTCCAGCATTTCCTTTAAATTGCCGTCCCACTTATCACTTTCTTCTTTGCTTCTTTTTTTGTCTCCCTTTTCCTGATTGCACAGTTCTTCCCGAAGATAATGGACAAACTTTGTGTCTTCTAAATTTCCCGCTTTCTCTGTTGTGACACTGCTAAGCGGATGATTATCCGCCCAGGACCACTGATTTCGCATCATGTCTGCCGCCGTGGTGGATAACTCCGCCTGCGTCCTGACAGAACCCGAGGCGCCTGCCGCCAAAGAATCGATCAGGGATTTCGGGTCTCTTTTTTCCGGGTGTTTTCCGCCCAATTTTGCCGCCACGGTTCCGCCGTTAAACACCATTGCGTCCAGTTCATTCTTTATAGCCTCATAATACTTCTTGTTGGCGGCCAACATTTCATCAAATTCCTGTGTTTCATCCTTGGCAAAAAACGGGGCGTAATCTGCCGCCTGGGAAGACATTTCCGTTTTGGTATCCCCCTCCGGCATTTCACTGATGTTACCCTCCCAATCTTCGTACAGGCCCCTGCACTTTTCCAGTTCCTCCCTCATTTCTGCCATTTGTTCTTCGATCAATTCTGCGCTTTCATACCCCATATATACAAGATCATAGGTTTCATAGATCATATCCGCCGTCCGATCAGCCAGTTGGTCATATTCTTCTTCGATCTGATCGATCTGATCGGCCCACCACTCGGTGTTTGAATCATATTTGCTGATCTCGTTGGCGATTTCCTTGTATTCATCGGAATTGCTGTCCAGATTACTGAGGAGACTGCTCGGGTCGCCCTGCATCCGTTCCTGGAGTTCCTTCATCTTGAGCAGGGATTCAAAGCCCTCGATCCCGCCGCTGCAGCCGTCCGCCAGCTCGTTAAAGGATTTTAAAAGGCCTAGAGACACATCTTCTTTTGCCCCGCTAAAGTGATAATTTAACAAGGCCTCATAACCTGTGGCCAGAAGGCACATCCGCGAATAATTGTCCTTTGTTTCCTGCATCTGCTTCCGGATCCCGGACGTCGAGGCTATACTTTTATATACTCCCGTATGAATATCTACCGACGAAAGCAGATTGTCGAACTTCTCCTGCATATCTTCCAGCTCGGACTCAAATTTTATCTGGCTGTCGATCGCTTCTTTTTCCTTGTCGATCCCCTCAAACTGCGCCACTTTATCCAGGATCGCTCGGTTTACAAAGGTCACTGGGGCCCGATATTTCATATACTCCAGGATCTCCTGCTTCATGACCTCGGTTTCCCAGATCTCCGTGTCGCTCATGGGTCCCGCGTCAAAATGCTCTTCCATCAGTTCCAGTTGGATCAGCGCTTTGTTAAAATCCTTCTCCGTCAGCCCATTGGCGTTTAGGGTGGATTCAAAATAATCCTGCATATGGGCTTTCAGATCCTCTTCGCTTTCCGCCGTGGCGATCAATCCATAAGCGTCGTTAAGGCTGGCGCTATATCCCGCCAAAGCGCCGTTCATCGCCAGTTCTCCCGCCCCTGAAACCATGTTCCGGCTGCCGTATATGCGCACGCCGTCCACGATCACTCCGCCGAACAACAGCGTAGGGATTAAAATGAGCGTCAGAAAGACCGATATGGCGCCGTCATGTTTTCTGCAAAAATCCAGCATCTTTTGTATCCTTTATCAAAACAGAACGTCCCTCACTTTTGTCAGGGCCTCTGTGATCTTTCCCAGTTGATCGCTGATCCCCAGCTTTTCACAGGCCAAAACCACCACGTCCACAGCCAGATCCGTATTGCGAATGAACCCTGCCGGATTGACTGCCCTGCTGTAAGACCCCTGTTTCCAGGCAATGGTATCCTGCATTCCAAAAAACCGCAAAATGCCCGGCGTCCGTACCTCATATTTCACCTCGGCACAGACACTGGTTCCGAAAAAACTCCGATGCAGTTCTACCTCCGTCTGAAACAGCCGACCGGCGGCCAAAACGGAAACCGTGTCCAACACTTTCTCCCCATAACTTCTGATATCTCCGTCATGGATCCAGGGGGTGCCCGTCAATTCCCGGTATAAGTTGGCCAACGACTCATGATACGCCTTATAATAGGCTTCTATTCCTTCCTGATCCGGCGGGCCGCTCCAATCAATATCTTTAGCGTCCAACGCATAACCGTTCCGGGCCAACTTCGCATATCCCGGGCTGGATGCCATCAGACCGCCGGCGGCCGCCACCCGCTGCACCTGATAGAGCATGGCGGACTCCTGCAGCTTAAAAAGTCCCAGATACAACATCGCCGCTACTGTCAGAAGCACCATTGGAAAAATGATGACCGCCTCCACCATGACCGCGCCGGATTCCGATGTGTTCTTTTTCATTATCGCTCCTGTTTTTCCTCTGTGACGACCGACAGGCCGATATAAGGTATTTTTCCGGCAGGCCGATGGCCTGCCGGCAAGTGTAATTCATTATGAATTGCCAAACGTTCCTCCATTATTGAGAAAATTAGACAAGTTAGTATCAAACACTGTATTCACAGCATCCCTAAGTTTATCTCTAAAGACTCCCGCAATAGCAATAATGATTACAATCAGTACGATTATAGACACAAAATTCGTATCCCCGTCCTCTTCCTCCAGCAGCCGTTGCAGCAACCGATTTGATTTCAACCGGTATTCGATCATTTTGTTGTCGATCCACGTTCTCATTTTGTTCTCCACCTTTCTTTTTTCTTTGTTTTTTGAAACGATTTATCATAACCCCCCGAGCAGAGGAGCCATAATCATAAACAAAATTCCCAGGAAGATCAAGGTGATTGGCCCCAGAAGCTTGGAATTTGCCTGCTCGCTCTTGCGCCGCACCAGATTTTTCTTCAGCTCCCACATTTCATCCGACATATCCTTTAAAAAGTAAGTCAAATCCCCGCTTCCCTTGGCCAGGCTCTGGGATACCATGGACGAAAATTTGCGCATTTCCTTTAAGCCGCAGCGTTCCGCAAAATTCGAGTATGCGACCGGCTCCGATACCCCGTTTTGCAATTCCGCTGTCGTCAACCGCATTTCCTCATACAGAACGCCCTCGCCGCCCTCTGCTACTTTGCTCCAGGCGCTGCGCAGCATCATCCCGGAGTTGACCAGCAGCGTGATCTTGGAAAGTACCTGGGGAAACTCCGCCAAAAGCTGTTCCCGCCTCGCCGTCAGCTTATCTTTAAAGGATTCGCTCAGATACCAGACCAGAAGCCCCGCCAGCACGATTCCCAGAAACAAAAGCTGCAGACTGTTGCCCAAAATCGCCAGCATGAAAACCAGCGGCAGGATCGTCACCACATAAGTGGCCTGACCACCCACTAACACATAGTAGTAATATTCCGCGTACCGTCTCCCGTACACCTCCGACATTTCCTTGACTTTTTTTCTGGCACGGTCGGATTTCGTGTCGAACCGGATAAACTCCAGGATCTGAAAACCGATATAAAACATCTCGGCCATAGGGTACTGTTTTTGATCCAGCGTCTCCGTAATACCGGCGAATTTCTGCTCATACCGCGCCGCCAGCCAGATCCAGAACACCGCCGTCACCGTAGCGGGAAACAAGAGGATTATCTGAAACGTCATCGTTTTTCTCCCAAGCGCATCAAAATATTTTTAAATCTTGATATCCGTAATTTTTCTGCCAAACAGATAGGCCCCCAGGAAAATCCCCAGTGAAGCCAGCTTGATCAAGACATTCAGTGGGGAATTCCCCACCGCTGTCATATCGCTTCCCAGTCCTTCCATACTGACAATAATGATCAAGGGCATGATCATCATGATATTTAATTCGTTCTTGTTGCCGGAAAGGAGCGTCTCGATTTCCATCTCAATTTCGATCTTATCATTGATGATATCCCTGGTCGCCGCGATGATATCCTGGATATTGGCGCCCTGTCTGACGCTTACCTCAAAGACATCGGCAAAACTCTGCACATCTACCAGTTCGCTTCGATCTGCAAAGTCCTGCAGCAACACCTCAATATTGAGATTGCTGCGGATCCCCAACAGGATCAACGCCAGTTCCCTGACGATATCCGCTTCCTCCCCGTAAATTTGAACCATGTCGCTATAGGCATCTTCAAACGCTCCCTGCGTATTTTTCCCGGCGGAATAAGAGGATGTCAGGGATTCCAACACATCCCTAAACTGAAACAAAAGGGCCTTCTTTCTCTTTTTACAAAGCCATTCCCCATAAAATCCCTGAATAAATATGCCTGCCGCCACTCCGCAGATCACACAGAACCAAATGCTCCTGAAAAAAAGAAAAACCACCAGGGCAGCGGCTCCGAATCCCAGCAGGAAAGCAATGATATGTTCCTTGAGATCCATGCTGTAAACGTGATAATCCGTTCCCTGTCCCAAAATTCCCCGTTTGGGAATATATTGCTCTTTCTTTTTCTTTTTTTCTCCGGAAACCTTTTCTTTTCCCTTTTTCATTCCGTCATCCTCATATGTTCCCCCGATAGCCCATCAGCCTCAGCTTATGATCGTTACGAAAAGGATTTTTTGTCCTGGTCAGTTTCCCTCTTACCACTTCCAGCGTACTGGTCTCATCTTCAATAAATTCATAAATGGGATTAAGCAGGATCTCCCCATTCTCGTATCCCAGAACTTCCGATATTTCCATGGTCTTCCTGCTTTTATCACGCAGACGGGACAAATGGATCAAAATATCTACAGCGGACGCGATCTGCTGTCTGACAGCAGCCAGCGGCAGTCCTTCTGCGCCCTGCAAGACCATTGTTTCCAACCTGCTTAACATATCCCGATTGGAATTGGCATGACCGGTGGACAAAGATCCGTCATGACCCGTATTCATAGCTTGCAGCATATCCAGGGCTTCCGCGCCTCTTACCTCTCCGACCACGATACGTTCCGGCCTCATTCTCAGCGCAGATTTGATCAGATCCTGAATGCTGATCCGGCCAACCCCTGCATTATTCGCATTTCTGGTTTCCAGGCTAACCAGATTTTCAATCCCGGCAATCTGCAGTTCTGCGGAATCCTCTATCGTAATGATCCTTTCGTCTTTCGGGATAAAGTTGGTCACAGCGTTCAGGAAAGTAGTCTTGCCGCTGCCAGTGCCCCCACAAATAAAAATGTTGTACTTTGCACGCACCAGAAGTTCGAGGACGCTTGCTACCTCAGGCGTGATAGAGCCATATTCCAGCAGCTTCTCCACAGTCATCGGATTTTTGGAAAATTTACGGATCGTTACGATCGGACCTTTTAGGGAGATTGGAGGCATAACCACATTGACACGGGAACCATCCGGCAGACGGGTATCTACGATTGGGTTGGCCTCGCTGACTTCCCGCCCTGCCAGCGCAACGATCTTGCGAATGATATCCACCAACTTCTCTTCGCTCTCAAACTGCGCGTCCAGCTTTTGCAGCCGACCTGATTTTTCAATAAAAATGTCCTTGGCACCATTGATCATCACCTCAGTTATGTTATCGTCCTTGAGGATACTGTCCAACAGTCCAAACCCTCTGATCGAACTGAATACGGCATCCGCGATCTCCGCTTTTTCACCAATCGTCAGTCCTTCCCCACTGTATCTTCTTTCTACAGCGCCGACGATCCACTGATCCAGTTCCTCATCGGACATCGCGGCAAAATTTGCTTTTTCCAGTATCTCTGTTTTGATCTCATTGATCCATTCCGTTTTCATCGCTTTTTCCTATGATCCATTCGATAGGTTTTAATCTGAAAAAACTCCCGACGCGGCCATTTTTTTCATAACCGCCTTTTTATCTTCCTCGGTATATTCCAAGCAATTTCCGGCTATACGCAACTGGCAGCCTGCCAAGGGCGTCACCTGACCATTTTTACACTTGTTATAAAAAATTCTCGCCTTGAACAGGATATGATCCTTCCCTTTTTTCTCCATAGCTTCCATATATTTCTGAAACTGCATCAGTTTGGAGCGAGACGTCTCTGTGCCATCGGCTACGACCCATATCCCGTCTGCCTCCTTCATACTTTCTGACAGCCATTCCGAGGGATATCCGTCCATATCCAATACGATCTCGTCAAACAATCCGCAGCCTTTCAGCTCCTCCAGAAGGCGCTTCCATTCCTCCCGGGACATTTCTAACAGGCTCAGGGGATTTTGTACTGGCGCATAAAAAAACAAGCCTTCCCGGGTTCTTCTGAGAGAACTTTCTATTTTCAGTCTCAAACTGCCCCTTCTGCTTTTTAATGCATACAAAATATCATCCAATCCAAATTCGCCTTCGCCTTCAAAGACGCTGCTGCAATCTCCAAACACTTCCAGGTTCAGATATAAAACCTTTCTCCCCGCCGTATGACGCAGCGCGTAAGCACCGGAAACCGTGGACGCCCCTGCCCCGCCATGTATGGGGAAGAAAAGCTGCAGGCTTGCCCCCCGGCCCGCTTTTTCCGGATCCTCCGGATCGCGGTTGTCACCGGAAGCGTATAGTCCCAAAATCCTCTTATAAATAAGCTCAGCTTTCTGATATTTAAAGATCCTGACTTTATCCCCGGATGCCGCATTGTTCTTTTCTTCACAAAGACAAGCTATGGACACTGATCCACGCACCTGTAATGCTGTAGTGTCCGTTTCCTCATCGACCAGCAGGATATCCGCTCCATTGCGCGCAAGAAAATCTGACAGCGCGTCTATATCGGTAAAACGGCTGATCTCTACCTTGTCAAAATAATGGATATTAAAAAAATTAACCAAATGATTCGTATAGGAAATATCATGAGAGAATATAGATAATCTGATCTTCATTTGAATCTCCCCCGTCAGGCATACACCACAATTTCATCAACATTCCGCCCAGATAATGTACAAACTCCACATATATCTTAAACCTCGAATCGAATATTGTCAATTCATTTCGCGTATTATATTAAATCAAAATATTGCCCCCTTTTACAATAGTACCAAAACAGGAAAGGAGCTTGATTTATGACATTTGGCCAAAGATTGAAAGAACTCATGGATGACAGAGAACTGACGCAGAAGCAGCTCGGGAAGGAACTGAATATCGCAGCAACGACATTGAACGGATATGCAAATGATTACCGTGAACCGGATTTCCAAACGCTGGTCATCCTTGCCAGATATTTCCAGGTATCTACCGACTATCTTCTTGGCGTCTCAACCATTCCCAAAGCCGTCTATGGAATCAACAATGAACTCACACAGCGTCTTCTACTCTACTACAGTCAATTGTCCCCTGATTTCCGCCCGCTGCTGGTCGATCAGGCAAAGCTTCTGGTAAAATACACCCAGACAGCAAAACGGGAGACAAACTGAATCCCGGATCCGAAACGGGAAACGGCGGCACAGCCACAGGATAGGCCGCATGGCGCACAGGATGCAATAGAGGATTACGCACCCTGCGCCGTCAAAAAAACCGGATCCGCCCTCTATCGGGAACGGATCCGGTTTTTTTCGATTAGACAGAATCAGCCCTTGCCCTCATCGGGCCGCCTCTTTTGCCAGTTCCTCCTTTGAATGATGATGCCCATGCTTTCCATCGGAAAGATAATGGGCATGCTCATGCGAATGCGTTATCGTGTGGGTGTGTGTGCTGCCGTCATGCGTATGGGTAAACGTGTGCTGGTGGAGATGGGAATGCTGCCGGATCAGGGTATCCGCAACGACCAATGCCGTCCCTGCGATCATAACCGCCAATGCGATCAGATACATTCCGGTCAGGCGTTCCCGCAGAAAAACAAAGGATAAAAAGGCGCCAATAAACGGCGCGACCGCATAGTATGCGCTTGTCTTTGCCGCGCCCAGCGCATTTTGCGCGCGGACATACAGAAAAATGCTTAACCCATAGGCTGCAAAGCCCAAAAGCAAAGCGAGCGCGATATAGGTAAGCCGGGGCATCCTTTCATGCTTTATCAACGCGATGATCAGGGAACCCAACCCCGAAAATATGCCTTTGAGAATGACGATCTCATAGGTGTTCTTTGAGGATATGTTTCTTGTGCAGTTGTTCTCAAAGCCCCAACATACCGTTGCCAGCAGGACGAACAGCGATCCGTAAGAAAGGTGAAAACTGTCTGTCCCTTCAAAAGAAAGCAGACCGCTCGACAAAGTGATCAGGGCGATCGCGATCCACAGCCTGCCGGATACCTTCTCCTTAAATACCGCCAATGCGATCACCGTCGTGGCGACAATCTCAAAATTGCCGAGCAGCGACGCGCCGGACGAGGATCCATAGCGGATCCCCAGCATCAAAAAAACGGGGGCTGCAATGTCCAGCACTATCATCCCAATGACAAATGGCAGGTCTTTTCTATCCAGCTTTGCGCTCTTTTCCCGCCTGTTAAACAGGGACATAATGCCGACCCCGATCCCCGCGCCGAGGTAAAGCAGCGCCGCCATAGTCGCAGTCCCCACATGGTTCAAAAGGAGTTTGGAAAACGGGACGTTGATTGCATAAAACGCTGCGGCGAGCAGAGCATATATTATGGATTTCGTTTTCTGCATTCTTTCTTCTCTCTTTTCCTTCTAATTTCATTTATATGAGGAATGTTTGATCTGCACCGATCATAGCATATTTTCCTTCTCCCTTCCACCGAATTTTCTCTCCGCTCCAGGATTTTTGCTTGCCCTTTTCCCCCAAAAATGCTACAATGACAGCAGGCATAAATTTTCGGAATCTGTCTTGATCATTCATTTTCTTTCATTCAGAATTTTTCATGCCGCAAATTCCCAATCACATATGCAGAAGCGGCAGAAAAATGGCCGTTTCTGCGCGCTGCCACAGAAAGGAGCCGCCTATGAAGGAATCCCCGCCAGTACTTTTTAATCACAAGGACGCCATTTTTCGAATGCTCTACCAGGACAAAAAAGAGCTGCTGTCGCTTTATAACGCTTTAAACGGCACAGCTTACCGCGATGCGGACGCGCTGGAGATGTATACGTTGGAAAACTCCATTTATGTTAACCTGAGAAACGACGTTGCCTTTTTACTCTGTTCGGAGCTGAATTTATATGAACACCAGGCATCCGTTAACCCAAATATGCCGCTTCGCCATCTCGGCTACGTCACCAGGGAACTGGAACGGTATCTGAAAGGCACTTCGCTTTATTCCAGCGCGCTGGTAAAAATCCCGACGCCCCGTTTCGTAGTCTTTTTTTTACAACGGTACGGACAAGATGCCGGAGCGCAGCGTCATGAAGCTTTCGGACGCCTTTTTCAAACCGACGTCCGATCCGGAACTGGAATTGAAAGTGCAAATGTTCAACATCAACCTGGGATATAATCGGGAACTGATGGAGAAGTGTGAATCCCTGAAAGGCTACAGCATCCTGACGGCCCGCATCCGCTCCTACGCGGGACAGATGCCCCTCCGGGAAGCAACGGACAGGGCTGTATCGGAATGTATTCATGAAAATATACTCAAAGACTTTTTATCCAAGCAAAGAGCGGAGGTGATCAGAGTGTCATTTTTTGTAACGAATTGGGAAGAGGAATTGAAAATGATCCGCAGGCAGGAATTCCAGGAAGGGCAAAGAACCGGTATCGAACGGGGCATTGAACAGGGAAAAACGGACGGCATCGCCAATTCTCTTCTGGTGATTTTGTCCCGGTTCGGGAAAATAGAGGATTCCCTGCAAAACGCGATCGAGAATGAGAAAAGCGAAAAAGTTCTGCTGAAATGGGTGAAAGAAGCCGCTGCGGCGGACACCCTGGAAAACTTTAAGCAAAGGATCTCCTGCTGACACTTCCGGGCAACAAAAAGGGCGGACAGCTTTTTGACAACCGTTATGCCAAAAAGGTTCGCCACTTTTGCATCAAATGGAGACAACAGGACTCGAACCTGCGACCCTTTACACGTCAAGCAAATGCTCTCCCAGCTGAG
>X22_European_Rabbit__coassemble_137_pt1 | contig 18197 bp, 11 predicted proteins | sample X22_European_Rabbit__metabat2_low_PE_003 | metagenome-assembled genome bin X22_European_Rabbit
AATAACATCAAGATCGTGAATATGACCAACAAATCCAGGGGATATGTGGCTTATACGCTGCTGGATCTGGAGTCGTCGGCCAACGAAAGCATCCTGACACAGCTTCGCACCATCGACGGCGTGTCACGGGTACGCGTGGTAAAATAAGAGAAAAAAGCAAGGCCGCCGCAGGGATTGGATGAGATCCTTACGGCGGCTTTTTTGCGGGTTTTAGTTGCGGGTCTGTGTCAGGTCGCAGGCACAGTTATCTGCGGTGGTGCCGCAGCGGCTGTAACAATCCGGCGTCTTATCCTGCACGCGGCCCAGGGTCGTGTTGTCGCAGGTGCGGTTCTGTAACTGGACGATGGGGTTGGGCGCCACTTCGTAGCGGTAGTCCATACCGCAGCTTTTGATGTGCTGGTCGATGATGCAGTGGGTGGAAACGCTGTCCAGGGGCGTGTTGACGGTCTTTTGGTAGAAGAAGAAAGGATCGTCGGATTTCAGTTCGCCCAGAGGCACCACGCATTCCTTCTTCTGCGTATTGCCCACCGTGGTTTCCAGTACCCTGCGCACATATTCGATGTTGGGACGAAGCTGTAGGATTGCGGGAAATTCGCCGTTGCCCACTACCTGCTGGTATTCCTTCTTTTCATACTGCCAGAGCAGGTCCTTGGCGATGTGCAGATGGGTGATCTCCTGATTCAGACATTCCTCCCAGATCTGGCGGATATAGCTGTCGCACTCTGTCATCATGCAGGAGTAATACAGATAACATTCCGTATATTCATGCAGCAGCAGGCTTTCCAGCCAGGTGGCCCTGGTGTCGATCAGGCTTTCGTACTGGCTCACATGCTCTTCCTCGATCATGCCGATCTCCTGGTACATCCGGCGGCCGATGTCGGACACGCTGTAGAGGTTTGCCACGTTCATGTAGTAATTCATGGTCTGCTGTTCTGCGGCGGTGATGATGTTGACGTTGAGCTTTGTCTGCAGGCAGGCCTTGCTGTTGTTGATGTCGTGGAAAATGCTGTCCGTCGGGTAGCGGTGTTCGCTGATGGTGGGGCGGCCGGGGGTGATCTCCGTATAGCCGCCGACCAGCTTTTCGGGATAAACGCCGTATTCCAGGTTGAGCAGGTTGGAATAACGGTACAGGTGGTCGAAATCTTCCAACAGCGCCAGATTCAGGGCGTTGATGACATTGCAGTCCGTCTCCTGTTTGGCCAGCACGCAGGTCAGGTCGACGGCCAGTTGCTCATAAGAGATGGTATGTTCCAGGATCGTTTCATCCTTCGGCTTTAAGCAACTGATCCTTTTTTGCTGCTGTTGCTCTACGCGCCGGGTCATGGCCAGCTTGCGGCGCAGGTTGTCGTCGCAGCAATGGCGTGAGAAATTACGGGAAAACCATTGGGCTTCAAATTCGGTCCCGTTCATCAGGATGATGCGGCATTTGGTGTAGGGATCCGCAGTCTCCTTGCAGTAGGGCCTGGGATACATGGTATTCCAGTTCATGAAGGTCTGGTCGATGGGGGTCGCTTTTTCTGTAAATGGATTAAAAGACATAAAAAATCTCCTCCTTTTATCTTTAAGATATGCAGGGGAGATTTTTTGGTACAGTGCAAGATGCTTTTAGTCGAAGCGGAAAATGCTGTCGTTGTCCCGGACGTCCTCCAGCGCCTCTTTAAGCTTGTCGCTGCTGGCGACAAAAGCCTCGTTGGCCAGATCCATGTAGCGGATAAAGATATCTTCTACCGGCTTGCCTTCCTCCTTCGCGATGGTTTCAAAAATGGGCATCATCTGCGAAAGCTGTACGGAAACCTGGGTTTTCTGGGGATCCAGATCCGGCATCGCTTCGTTGGCGTAACCGGTGATGCGATCCAGAAACGCCTTATCTTTTTCGGACAGTGCCATAAAACATGCCTCTTTTCTGATCGAGATTTGCAGACGGGCGTTTGGACAAAAAAGGCCGGCCCTTTTGCCCGTATCATACGTTTATTTTAGCACTTGCGCATTACCCTGTCAAAATGTAAAATAAGGGTAAGAATAAACGGACAGGAGAACAGACGCAATGGCAGAGATCAGACCGTTTCAGGCAATCCGGCCTGCAGAAGGGTACGCAGAGCGGATCGCGGCGCTTCCTTACGACGTATTTTCCCTTGCGGAAGCGGGGGCAGAGGTAGAGAGAGAACCCCTTTCTTTTCTTGCGATAGATCTGCCGGAGCTTTCGGCGGCCCCGGGAGAGGACATTTACCAGAGGGCGGGGGCCCTTTTGCGGCAGCGGATCCAGGAAGGCTATTTTATCCAGGAGGAGACGCCCTGTTTTTACCTCTATGAACAGACGATGGGCGGCAGGAGCCAGACCGGCGTCTGCGCCCTGACCCGTGTGGACGATTATTTAAACGGCGTGATCAAACGCCACGAAAATACCAGGGCGGATAAGGAGACGGATCGGATCGCCCATGTGGAGGGCTGCAGTGCCCAGACAGGCCCGATTTTTCTGGCCTATCGGGCAAAGGATCTGATCCGGGAACTGACGAACCATATCCGGGAAACGGAAACGCCGCTGTATGATTTCGTTTCTTCGGACGGGGTTGGCCATAGGGTATGGCGCGTGGAGGACGAAGAACTGATTGAACAGCTTTATGACGCCTTTGAGGATGTGGAAGCGTTTTATATCGCGGACGGACATCACCGCTGCGCCGCCGCTGTGGCCTGCGCGAAGAAGTACCGCAGCCAGAACTTAGATTATAGCGGGGAAGAGCCCTGGAATTTTATCCTATCCGTGATCTTTCCGGATGAGGAGCTGCGGATCCTGGATTATAACCGGGTGGTGAAGGATTTAAACGGGCTGACGAAGGAAGAATTGCTGTCCCGGCTGTCGGAGTGCTTTGAAGTCGCTTCTGCCAGCGGCAAGGCAGCTGTGCCGTCCCAAAAAGGCGAGATCGGCATGTACCTGGAGGGAGAATGGTATCTGCTGACGCTCAGGGAGACGTATCGGGACGACGATCCTGTGGAGGGGCTGGACGTTTCCGTGCTGCAGAACCGCGTGCTGGCGCCGGTCTTTCATATCCTGGGGCCCCGCACGGATAAGCGGATCGATTTTGTCGGCGGCATCCGGGGTTCTGAGGAACTCGTGCGCCGGGTGGATGCAGAAGGGGGAGCAGCGTTTTTGATGTATCCCACTTCCCTGGCAGAACTGTTTGACGTGGCGGACGCCGGACGGCTGATGCCGCCCAAGTCCACCTGGTTTGAACCGAAGCTGCGCAGCGGCCTTCTGATCAGCAGCCTGGCAGAGTAGAGTCCGGAAGAACGCCGGTAAGGGAAGGCAGGACGTCCGATGCGGACGGGAAGGGAGGAAAGCGATGAATGCAAGACTGTATAAACTGATGAACTGGCCCGAGATCGAGGCGGTCATCTATTCGGAAGAGGATGCGCCTCACCGTCTGCTGGGAGCGCACCCGGAAGGGAATATGACGCTGGTGCAGGCCTATGTTCCGGACGCCAGGGCGATGACATATTGCCCCAGGGAGGGAAAAGAGGCCGAGATGGAGATGGCCGATGAGGCGGGGTTTTTTGCCGTGCTTGTGCCGGGAAACAAACCTGTCCCCTATACCCTGCGGGTGACGGATGCCGACGGGGTTGTCAGCCAGATCGAGGATCCCTACCGGTTCGGCCCTGTCATCACGAAGGAGGATACGGCGAAATTCAACGCCGGTATCCACTACGAGGCATACCGGATCCTGGGGGCGCATCTGATGACGATAGACGGCGTGGACGGCGTGCATTTTGCGGTATGGGCTCCCAACGCCATGCGCGTATCCGTGGTGGGCGATTTCAACCGCTGGGACGGCAGGGTGCATCAGATGAGCCGGCTTTGGGATTCCGGTATTTTTGAGATCTTTGTGCCCGGCGTGTCGGAGGGGGAGAATTATAAATTTGAATTGAAGGTAAAGGGCGGTCTGACCTATCTCAAGGCCGATCCTTACGCTTTTGGCCAGCAGCTTCGGCCTGACACCGCCTCCGTGGTACGAAGGATCGACGGCTTTGCATGGGAAGATGAGGACTGGATCAAAGAAAGGGAGGACCAGGATCTTCTTCATAAGCCCGTCAGCGTATACGAAATGTATCTGGGGTCTTTCGCGAAGCCGGAGGACGGCAGGGAATACTTTACTTACCGGGAACTGGCGCCGAAGGTGGCCGCTTATGTGAAAGAAATGGGCTACACCCATGTGGAACTGATGCCTGTTATGGAGCATCCCCTGGACGCTTCCTGGGGCTATCAGGTCATCGGCTATTATGCTCCGACAGCCCGCTACGGCACGCCGGAGGATTTCATGTTTTTTGTCAATGAACTGCACAAGGCCGGGATCGGCGTTATCCTGGACTGGGTGCCGGCGCATTTTCCCAGGGATACCTACGGGCTGTCCGCCTTTGACGGCACCTGCCTCTATGAGCATCAGGATCCACGGCAGGGCTATCATCCGCACTGGGGGACGCTGATCTACAACTATGGACGGCCGGAGGTGCGCAATTACCTGATCGCCAACGCCCTGTACTGGATCGAGCAGTATCATGCGGACGGCATCCGCATGGACGCTGTGGCCTCCATGCTGTATCTGGACTACGGTAAGAGCGACGGACAGTGGGTGGCCAATATGTACGGCGGCAACGAGAACCTGGAGGCTGTGGAATTTTTAAAGCATGTCAACAGCATGATCCAAAAGCGGGGCAGGGGGGCTTTGTCCATTGCGGAGGAATCCACGGCATGGCCCAGGGTCACAGGGGCTTTAAATGAAGAAGGACTGGGCTTTTCCTTTAAATGGAACATGGGCTGGATGAACGATTTTCTGGGGTATATCCGCAACGACCCCTATTTCAGATCCTATCACCACAATGAACTGACTTTTTCCATGATCTATGCCTACAGCGAGCATTTCATGCTGGTGTTTTCCCACGACGAGGTGGTGCATGGCAAGGCCACGCTGTTGGGAAAGATGCCCGGAGAGGAGCCGGACCGGTTTGCCAATCTGAGGGCCAGTTACGGCTATATGATGGCCCATCCCGGCAAAAAGCTTTTGTTTATGGGGCAGGAGATCGGGGAATACGACGAGTGGAACGAGGGGCGCAGCGTGGAATGGGAACTGCTCTCTGAGAAAAAGCACCGGAGCCTGCAGCAGTTCGTAAAGCGGTTAAACGAGCTGTACCGCAGCCATCCCGCCCTCTATGAAAAGGACGACAGTTGGGAGGGCTTTGAGTGGATCAACTGCATTAACGCCAACGACTGCAATCTCTCCTGGCTCAGAAAGAGCGGCCGCATAGAGGAAACGCTTTTGATCTGCGTCAATTTCGCCAACGTGGACCGGAAAAACTATGAGGTCGGCGTGCCCTACGAAGGGAAATACACCGAGATCCTAAATTCCGACGAAAAGAAATACGGCGGCCAGGGGCGGGTCAACGCGACTGTCCGGCAGACGAAACCGTCGGAATGCGACGGCGGGGAGGATGCTATCCGGATCCGGCAGGCGCCACTGTCCATCAGCATTTTCTCCTACACGCCCTATACGCTGGAGGAAAAAGAGGCCATCCGGGCGCTGGAAGAGGAAAAAGCCAGAAAGAGAGAAGCGGCCCAGGCCGAAAAGGTGCAGAAGAAAGCAGAAGCGGAACGGGCAAAGGCGCAGAAAAAAGCCGGGACAGAGCGCTTAAAGGCGCAGAAAAAAGCCGGGACAGAGCACTTAAAGGCGCAAAAGAAGGCGGCAGGAAGATCCGTTAAAGGAACGGGGAAAGGGAAGGCATGAGGGAATTCGCCGTTTATCTGACCCTGACCGACGGACTGGAACAGGCGGCGCAGGAGAATGTGGAAAAGGCGGTCGACAATGTGCAAAAACAGGTGGGGCTGATCGGACGCCATCTGGCTACGCTGCCCGATACCCTGTTCACGCTGGCGGTCCATGCGGTTCTGGCATTGCTTTTGTTCGTGCTGGGCAGCCGCGCGATCGCGCTTATCCGTCGTCTTGTACGCCGGACCCTGGAGCGGTCCGATGCGTCCAGGGATGCAGGGCAGTTTCTGGATTCCACCATCAAGGTGGTTTTGCATGTGATCCTGGTTTTTTTGATCCTGCAGATCTTTGGGCTGGAGGCGGCCAGTATTGCTACTGTAATCGGATCCGTAGGCGTGACCATCGGCTTGGCGATCCAGGGCAGCCTGAGCAACTGCATCGGCGGCATTTTGATCCTGACGCTGAAACCGTTCAAGGTAGGGGATTATATTGTCGAGGATACCTATCATAATGAAGGGGTTGTCCAGCAGATCTCCGTTTTTTACACCAAGCTGGCAACGTATGACAACCGGATCATCCTGATCCCAAACGGTACGCTGGCCAATGCCGGGATGATCAATGTGACCGATGAGGCGGTTCGAAGAGTGGATTTTACGATAGGGATATCCTATGATTCCGATATCCGCAGGGCCAGACAGGTGGTAGAGCAACTGGCAAAGGAACATCCGTTGGTACTCAAGGACAGGGAGATATCAGTCTTTGTCGACAGCTTTGCAGACAGCAGCGTAGTGTTGGGAGTGCGTTTCTGGACGAAACGGGAAGATTTCTGGCAGGCGCGCTGCGAAATGATGGAAAATGTCAAATACGGATTTGACGTGGCAGACATCCGCATACCGTTCCCGCAGATGGATGTACATCTGGAACGCTGACAGGACAAAATGATAAGGTTAAAAGGCCAGCCGGCCGCGCTTGCGCGGCCGGCTGAACTGCTGTTGGGATATTTAAAGTTCATCAAAGTTCATTAAAGTGAATAAATGTATTGATAAAAGGAAAAAATAGTGATATGATAATAGTGTGATCGTGGGATATTTTATGAGGAAACCGCTATGCTGAAAGAAAAAATGAAATATGACACACCAGAAGATGAACTGATTGCCAGGATCGACAGCTTTATGACACGACAACGGCGTGAAGTGTTGGAGAAGATATATGAGAGGGGGCGCATTTCCCACAAGGAACTGGCGGCGGCCATAGGTAGCACGCCTACGTCCCTCTGGAATATCTGTCAGAATTTCAGATCCTTTCAGCCGGAGCTGATAAAGAGCGAGGCTCAGGGACGTTTCAAATATTATGGTCTCACTGAGACGGCGGTGATGTATCTGCGCCAGAAGAAGCGCGAGGCCGGGATGGACAGGGAACGGGTCGTGACGACGGTGTTCCCGGGCAACGCCGAAGAGCGGGCAGAAAACCGCAGGGCCGTGGAGCAGTGCGCAGGGGAGCTGCTTAAGCAAAATGACGGGAACCTGGATCTGATCCTGGAAAATTATTTCATCAACTTTTTACATGGGAATATCTTCCGGATAGACGCAGGGCAGATGCCGTTACTGGATCGGATGTTTCGGGCGGTACGGGAATTGATTCTTTCAGACGATCCGTTTGTTTATGATGAATTTTTTGACAAATATCTGGACAGTCAGATCCTGCGGAATCGCATGGACGCATATATGGGACCGTTTTACAATTTGAATATGCTCTACAGGCTGTTGTCGGATGAATCCAGGGATAGCTGGGAGCTTTGCCGGATGCTGGATGCGGCTTTTGAAGGGGATCCGGCGTATGATGGATACAAAGAGCTGGGGTTGACAGAAGACCAGTACGTCGGCCTGTGCAGTACTTTGTCCTGGATCTGTGCCCGGGAAAGCGGCAAGGAGCAGCGGGGGATCTGCGAAGACCTGCAGAGGACCTTTTCCTGCGGGAATATGTTATCGGTTCTTCTGACAGACCGCATCCGAACGTATTATAAAAAACTCGGGACGGGTTGTGTTTAACAGGTAAAAAAACAAAAGGTTAAATATTTGATTATATACTTAAAACAAATTAGCTTTTTGGGTTTGGCGTTTTCCATAAAGCATGATATTATGTAAAACAAAGAAAAAGCTGGCATCCTGGGGTGTCCGAAAGGTTTTGCCGGATAAGGAGATTACATATGAAGCGCAGAATAGCCTGGCTGTTGTCATTTTGTCTGATCATGACGAATGTGATGCCTCTGCGGGCGGCGGAAGCCGATCCTGCAAATACCGCTGTGTCATTGGAAGAGACAACGGAAGAGACGACGGAAACCGACGTTATATCTGTAATAGAAACGGAACCGACGCCGACGGATGAGGAGGCATCGGGCTCTTCAGAGTGGACACTGGAGGATACGACGGGTACGACGGAACCTCAGGACGCGATAGAGACTGGCTCCGGTGCAGGGACGCAGACGGGGACAGAGACCGAAACGGAGACAGAAGCGAAAACCGAAACCGAAACGGAAACGGAGACACAGACGAGGAGCGAGATCGGAACGGAAACCCAGACGAAGACAGAGAGCGAAACGGACACAGAAACGGAGACCGAGACGGAGACAGAAACGGAAACCGAGGCCGAAACCGAAACCGAGACAGAAACTGAGACGGAGAAGGAGGGCGTGAGACTGACGGGATTCGCCCTCTCCCATTGGAACGATCAGACGGCCCCTGCGGATACCAGAGGCGGCATCGAAGTTGTTTTGAAGAATGCCCTTCGGATAGGGCGGGAACTGCATGTGGATATCAGTCTGTCCCGGGGGGACGACGTGGTGGGATCCCGGCGTGGGATCAGCCTTTCCTCTGGTACGGATCAGATGTTGGTTCCTTTTGACGGACTGGAGGCGGGAAATTATGACCTGCTCATCGAAGCGGACGGTTTCGCAGATTATACGCAGCAGATTCCGGTGGACCGGGACATTAAGACGGTAGAAGTGTATACAGGGTTCCTCGAGCTTGCAAACGGCTATCAGAGCGGCCAGGTACATCCCGGCGCGATGCTCATCGGGGATGCGGACGGGGATGGCGTCCTGGACGGGCAGAAGGATCCGGGCGCGATCATAGATGCGATCGACAGTGGGGAGAACGGCAATTATACGGATCTGGATGGCAGCGGCCAGACAGATCTGGTAGATTTGCAGTATTTTGTTAACAGCTACGCGCGGCTGCGCGACGGCACGGATCTGGAAGCGGTGATTTTGAGCCGCGTGGCCCCCGAGGCGGTTAAGGTGAACCTAAACGAAGACAGTACGGTTCTGGAGAGCGGCAGCGTGGAGGGACTTCTTCGGGAAGAGGGATCCGTAGTGCTGTCGCCGAAGGACGGCGGCGTGATTTCCGAGGAGCATCCGATAGAAATCGGCTTTAATCTGGTCAAGGCGGACGGCGGGGGGCAGGAAACGGGCGTAAACGTGGAACAGATTTCCATCGGTATGGGTTCCGCCGCCATCGTGAACGGGATCGTTTATGTGGAGACGCAGGACGGCGATACCCTTGGTTTTGAGATCCGGGATGGAAAAGTGTGCCGACAGGAGAGTGTGAAGGCGTTTTCCAGAGTGGCTGCGATCCTGGCTTTTTCCATGTTTTCCTCTCTGACCCGGCCGGGGGACGCGGGCGGTCAGGATTCTTTGGTCATCGATCTTGGCGGACAGATCGCTGTCAAGAAGATCACGCTGCGCATTACGGAAACTTCCGACGGCAGCAATCTCGCAGAGATCTCCAGGGTCGAATTCTTAAATGATATGGAGAAGCGGATTCCGGAACCGGAGATGGATATTCCGAAGAATATCCGGATCGCGCCGGCGGACAAATCCTTCACTGTGACATGGGATCCGGCCAGAAATGTGACCGGCTATGAAGTGAAGATCGTTCACGGCGGCCAGGAACAGGTGGTCAGGACTGTGACCAACACCCTGGAGATGAAATCCTTCTGCAATGAGAAGCTGGTAAACGGGGAGCTTTACGAGGTATATGTCCAATCCGTCAATGGGGCCTGGGTAAGCGGTTATTCCGAGAGGCAGGAGGTCAGGCCGGAGGTTTCCGACCGTCCTGCTCCGCCCGACAATCTAAAAGCGGTAGGCGGATACCGCTGTGTACGGCTGTCCTGGAAGGACATGAAGGATACGGATTCCTATAATGTATATTATAAGAAAGACGGGGACACTTCCTTCCAGAAGGTCACAGGCATTGTGAAAAACAGTTATGAGATCACAAGGCTTGAAGACGTTACGGTTTATGTGGTTTTTGTGACAGGCGTCAACACTCTGGGCGAAAGCGATCCTTCCATATATTCAGAGGCGAAGACGGTTTCGGTGACGCCCGCTCAGATGCCAAAGCGCAACCTGATCAATACATCCAACGGGGAAGGGAAACTCAGCGCGCACATCGAGAGCGTGAGCCGCGGTCGTGGAGAGATGGTTGGCGGCAGCCTGGATATAGGCAGTAATGGGAGCGCTCTGGGGGCGGCGGACAAGGATTATTCCTCCTATTATCAGACGATGGACTGGGACGACGGCGCAGAGTACCCTTCTGAGTCCAAGGGTCTGATCTTTACCTTCGATAACGCCTATAAGATGAATTATATTACTTTTGCGGAGTCTGAAAACCTTGGAACCTACAGCGGAGCCGCGGTATTCTATTATGACGATGCGCATCCGAAGGGCGAACGGGTGAAGAACGTCCGCGTCCTGCAGAAACAGGATGCGAACGGAACCCGCTATTATGCGATCAAGATGGGAGAACCGGTGACTGCCAGCAAGCTGCGCATCGGCTTTACCAGGTATAATAATCTTCGTAACATCGTGGTTTCTGAGGTGAACTTTTATTATTACGATCCGCTGGAAGGCGATATCCTGGCTTTGTTTGCGGACGACCTGTATACGACCTTAAAAGACGATGTGACGGAGGAAACGATAGACGCGCTGCAGAAACGTCTGGATACGGTGGATGAAAAGACCGGCGAATATCATCCGGAACGCGCGGCGCTCCAAAAGGAACTGGACAATGCGAGAGAGCTGCTCAGGACAGGTTACAGCTCCGTGATACAGATCGAACCCGGTATCACGGCGGCTAAGGACGGCCATTTGGGCTTCGGCGGCCTGAACAGTTGGCAGCCCCTTGGCGTTTCCGCGGCTGCGGGCGAACAGCTTGTGATTTATGTAGGACACAACACCCAGAAGACCGGGGAGACGGCCAGGCTGAAACTGATTGCAACGCAGCACCATGCGGAATCCAGCGCTTTTGCAGTGGAAGTGGCGACGCTGAAGGTGGGACGCAACGAGATTACCATTCCGGCGATCCAGAGCCTTGCGGTAGAGGGCGGCGGTTCCCTCTATGTGCAGTATACCGGGAACAACGCGGACGACCGCTATGCGGTACGCCTCAGCGGCGGCGTCCATATCCCGATGCTGAATCTTTACCATATCACGGATGCGGCAGAGCGCAGCGAGAGGATCCTTTCCTATGTGAAAGATCTGGAAGAGCATACCTCGCAGTTGGAAAAATTGCATGGAAAATACCATGAGGGCGGGGAAACGCCAGAGAGCGTCAGACGTCCTTACGATAAGAAGAACTGTATCCTGGATGCGACGGATATTATGCTGGATCAGATGATGTATTCCGTATCCGGACAGCAGATTCTGGCCGGCCTTGGCAGCGGAAGCGCAGAAGAAAAGGCGCAAAAGCTGGATCAGTCCCTGCAGGCCATGGAACAGATGATGACCCTGTTCTATCAGCACAAGGGCCTGAGCAATGACGAGAGTGCGCCTGCTTCGGACCGTTTGCCGGCGCAGCATTTGAATATCCGTTATATGAGGATGTTTGCCGGCGCTTTCATGTACGCGTCGGGCAATCATATCGGCATCGAATACAATGAGGTGGCCGGCCTGTCCGGCGGAGCGCCCATTGTATCCGATGAACAGGGCAGGTATATCAGCGGCAATCTGTTCGGCTGGGGAATTTCCCATGAGATCGGCCACGATATCAACCAGAGCGCCTATGCCATTGCGGAGATCACGAATAACTATTTTGCGCTGCTTTCTTCTGCGAAGGATAATAATGAGTCCATCCGGTTCTCTTATCCGGATGTCTATGAAAAGGTGACATCCAATACCGTGGGTAGGGCAGGAAATGTATTTACGCAGCTTGCGATGTACTGGCAGCTTCATCTGGCGTATGACAGAGGTTATAATTATAAGACATACGACAGTTATGAAGAGCAGCAAGCCAACCTGTTCTTTGCCAGGGTGGATTCTTACGCCAGGGACGTTTCCAGGGCGCCCGGCGATCTGAAACTGGAAGGCGACGTGGATCAGAAGTTTATGCGTCTGGCCTGCGCGGCGGCCCAAAAGGATCTGATGGAATTCTTCATCCGCTGGGGCATGGTGCCTGACGCCGGGACGAAACGCTACGCGGCCCAGTTCCCCAAGGAAGAAAGGGCGTTGTATTACCTGACGGATGATGCCAGGGCGTATGAGATCGAGCATGGCGTTTCAGCCTCCATCGAGGGCCGGGATGTCGTAACGGCTTCCAGCAGCGTTACGGTCAGCCAGAGCGTTCCGAATGAGGTAACGGTGTCTGTCGGCAGCTCCGTGGATCCTGATGTGCTGTTGGGCTATGAGATTATCCGATATCAGTATGTGGATGGAAAACGGATCGGCCAGGTGGTAGGTTTTACCGTGGACAACAGTTTTGTAGACCATGTTTCTACCATAAATAACCGGGTGATGGATTATGAAGTGCGCGCTGTGGATAAGTTCGGATATTATTCCAACGCAATGCAGGTAGGGACCGTCCGGATTTCCCACGATGGCAGCCATGACAAGTCGGCCTGGACGCTGAAGACGAATCTGAGTTCCGATGCGGATACGGTTCCGAAGGCACAGGAGAGCGATCCCTGCGAGCCTGTGAAAGAACCCGCAGTGAAAATGGTTATCGACAATGACTACAGTAAGACCTATACAGGCACTACAAGCGCGGAGGATGCCGTCATCCTGCTGCAGTTCAATCAGGTACTGGAAACCTGCGGCCTGAAATATACTGTAAAATACGGCACGCCGATCGGCTCTTATGCGGTTGAGGTCAGCGTGGACGGCAGCACCTGGACGACTGTGAAAACGGGGATTTTTGACAGGTCTGCGGAAAGCCAGACGATATACTTTGAAAATGGAAATAAGGATCCCTGGGTCTGCACTTACGATGCGGCTTATCTGAGGATAAAAGCGCTGGGGCAGAGCAGCATTTCCGTCACGGAACTTGACGTGCTGGGGCCCACCGGGGACAGCATCGCTTTTGGCACTATGCCCGGCAGTACGGCAGGCGCGGTGGGAATCCTTGGAGAAACCTATGTCTATGAGGCGCAGACCGGGAAGAGTATCCCGCAGGGATCACTGATTTTCACCGGTTCTTATAAGGGCAATCCTGCGACGAACGTGGTGGTGCTTTATGATGAACAGGGCAATATCGTAGGCGGGATCGATGAAGGGGGATATTTGCAGGCGGAGCAGATCATTCTGGCGAAGGTTCCTAAACACGGCGAACTGGGAGAGGTGAGCGACGGTATATGGATCTACTGGATCGCTCCGGATGCCCAGGGACAGATTCCTGTCATCAGCGGGAAGGTGCGCGCACAGTTGTATCGCGTGGACGACGCCCTGACCAACGCAGGGCAGAGGCTTGTCAGCGATACGATGCCGCTGACGGTACCGGCAGTTTTGGATACGATCACGATAAAGGGAAACGGTGATGCAGAACGATAATGGGTGTCAAAAGATGGGAAAATGGTTCAGGAAGCTGTGCCTGGCTGCAGCAGCGGTTGGAATGTATATTCCGATGAGCGTTTCAGCCGCCGGTCAGGACGGCGTGACGTTACAGCAGCAGGACGGTCAGGTTGCGGTGTCAGTCAGTCTCAGTAATGCGAAAGAAGAGAGCATTTCCGCCCTGTCGATCTCACTCCAGATAGAGGTAGAGGGGGATGACGGGAGCGTCCAGCCGGAGTTTGTTTTTGCAGACGGCCTGGCCGGATCTCCCTATGTGGCGGCGGATTACCGCTATCGGGATGGCAGGCTCAATATTTATGTGGCGTCGGACGGGGCACTGTTTGATGATCAGGAAGAATTGGTTCTGGGAAATTTAAAACTGACGTCCGCAGCTCCGGAGCAGGCGGCTGCCGTCAAGGTCAGCTATGTTGAAAATTCTTTCCTTGCGGTCAACAGCGGCTATGGGACAAAAGTTCCTGTCGTGACGGAAGTTTCGGATCCGGTGACGGTGCAGATCGGAAAGAATGCCAACAGCGGCAGTCAGGGAAGTGATCCCGCAGGCGGCGGGAGCAGCGGTCAGGGCAGCGATCCTGCAGAGGGCGGAAACGGCAGTCAGAGCAGTGATCCCGCAGGCGGCGACAGCGGCGGCCAGGACAGCGATCCTGCGGAGGACGGGAGCGGATCTCAGGGCAACGGCGGAGGCGCCCCTGACAATAACAGTCAGGATGGGCTTTATGATAGCCAGACCCAGTTCCAGAATGATCCTGCGGATGCGCAAAATATCCCTTCCAATGTTGTGAAGGCGGATCCGGGCAGCCAGGGGCTGCAGGATCTGTCCCATGCGGCAGGCGCAGGCACTGGCAATGCGCCGCAGCTTTTACCCGTCGGCGGCAGTAAAAGCAGTGCGGATACAGGCGGGACGGACGCTGGCCAGACGGGCAGTAAGGAGGAAGGAAAACGGGACAGCAAAGTAACAGTCATAGATCCAAAGGATGGCCCTTCCGGCCTGTTGGTGTCCGGGGCAGCATCCGGCGGCTCAGCGGGAGACAGCGAAGGGCTGGGAGAAGCCCAGGGCGTTTCTGACGTCGGGGGAGAGGATTCCCTGGCAGCAAAACCTGTGGAAGAGATCGTATTGGATCAGGAAAACGGAAGCGTTTTACTCTCCGGCGGACAGGGGAAGGAAAAAGGGATCTTCTCCATGCGCAATATTTTGCTGGCGGTTCTCTCCATCGTCATAGTGACGCTGGCGGCAGTCATGGTCGTCGTGATCCTGGGAGAGAATAGCAGAAAGAAACGGCGGCGCGCAAAGCGGCGCACGAAAAAGGATTGAAAAAAAATGGCTAAGCGTGAGCAGAAGACGCATCGGAAGCAAAAAGGTTCCAGGGTTCAAAAAAAGAGATTGGGAAAGGCCAGCGTCCTGATAGGGGTGTTGGCCTTCGTTGCGCTTTTATTTTCAGCCGCAGGCCTGTTTGTCTTTCAGAAACTGAATCGGATCAATTACGATAGCGGACAGATACAGGCGGATGATGTGGCAACGGAGAATGTCGCAGTAGAAACGGCGGAAACGGAAACCGAGGATGTCCTGACGGATGATGATGTCAGGGACTTGGAAGATACCCAGACCATCCTGTCGGATATGGAGATCTTTTCTGACAGTGATATATATAATATTCTGCTGTTGGGAACGGACGAGAGGAAAAAGGAGTTTTCAACCAACGCCCGTGCCGACAGCATCATGATCCTTTCCCTCAACAAAGAGCAGGGCTCCATGAAGCTGGTCAGCCTGGAGCGAGGGATGGGTGTGCCCATCCTGGAGGGGCAGTATCAGGGGCAGTATGACTGGCTCACGCATTGTTTCCGCTATGGCGGCGCGGATTTGATGATGAAAGAGATCCGGGAGTGCCTGCGGGTAGATGTGGATCGTTATGTGCGCGTGAATTTCAATACGTTTGAACAACTGATCAACGCCGTGGGCGGCGTGGATATCGAACTGACAGAGGCAGAAGTGAAGGGGCTGAACGGCCTTGTGCGCACCAATGCCAGGACGAAGCATGAAGTGGTGGTTGGACTAAACCATCTGGATGGGTATGACGCGCTGCAGTATTCCCGGCTGCGGTATATCGACAGCGACTGGAAACGGATCCAACGACAGAGAAACGTGATCCAATCGGTCGTGAAAGCGGCGAAGGGGAAAAATCTGGTCGAGATCAATGGTATGATAGACACGGTGCTGCCTCTGATCCAGACCAATCTGACTAAAATGGAGATCCTGGAACTGGCGATGTTTGCGCCCAATGTCCTGGGGGCGGATTGTGAACAGATGTCGATCCCGCAAAAGGGAACTTATGGCGGCATGAAGGGCATGGGCGGGCGCAGCCTGTATGCTGTGGATTTTGAGAAAAACGCGCAGATCCTGCGGGATTTTTTGGAGGAGTGACAAAACCGTTACCACTGTTTCCGGTATTCGCCGGGCGTGATCCCCTCGATCTTTTTAAAGATCCTTGTAAAATAGTTCGCGTCATTCATGCCGCATTCGTGTCCGATTTTTTCGACCGTCAGGTCGGAAAAGCGCAGGAGTTGTTTGGCATGAGTGATGCGGACGCTTAACAGATAGGCGTTGACCGTAATGCCGTACTGTTCCCGGAAAATACGGGTCAGATAAAATTTGTTGAGGTAAAACCGTTCTGAAAGCTCATCCAGGGTGAGCTTTTTTTTGTAGTTTTCGTCGATATACTCCTTGATCTCCTGAGGATTGCGCCTTCCCGCACCCGCAGAGCGGCTGCGTTCCGGGTTCCAGCTTTCCTCCATCAACAGGCAGAGCAGCGCTGTAAGACGCTCGGAGATCTTCATATCGCGGACATGATCTGAGGAGGCAGCCAGGGCATGGATATCCGCCAGAAGACGGACGAAGGGATCTATTGACTGGGGATGAAAGCAAGGGCGGCCGCCCCTTTCCCGGTATTTTTCATAGATGGCGCCCATGTTGGGCCCGTAAAAATGAACCCACTGCAAAGACCAGAGATCCTGCGAGGTGCGGTGAAAATAGGGACTGTGGCAGTCGATAAAAACGCAGTCCCCGGGCTGAAGCTTCTGGCGCCGGCCATCGTATTCCAGTTCCCCGGAACCTTTTTGAACCAGGAAAAAAAGGTAGGAGGACAGATTTTCCCTGCGGCTGGTATGGGGCGTCATGGCCTGCAGGGAGCCGATCTCCTGCAGGTGGAGCAGATTGATCCTGGCAAAGCCTGAGGGCGTATAGATAATGCGGTCGGAGCTGACGAGTTTTTGATGAAAAAGGGATGCGTCCATATGTTTTGTCTCCTTTTTTAGCATTATAACAAAAAAGTCAAGATAATGCTATATTGTTCCAACATTTGCACTTAAAAACCGGAAAAAATGAAGATAAAATTAGATATCATCTTAATAAACAGAGCGGAGGAACGACATGAAAAAAGCTTTGATCACCGGTATTACAGGACAGGACGGTTCTTATCTGGCGGAATTTCTGCTGGAAAAGGGATATGAGGTGCATGGGATCGTAAGGCGGGCGTCCACCTCCAACATGACGCGGATCGACCATCTGATCGCGTCGGGAAGCGTTCGGCTGCACGACGGGGATCTGTCGGATTCCTCTTCGCTGCTTCGGATCATTTCTCTCGTACAGCCAGACGAGATCTATAATCTGGCGGCCCAGTCCCATGTGCAGGTGTCTTTCGATGTGCCTGAATATTCCGGGGATGTGGACGCGCTGGGCGTGCTTCGCATCCTGGAAGCGGTGCGCATTCTGGGACTGACGAAAAAGACAAGGATCTATCAGGCGTCCACCTCTGAGCTGTATGGGAAAGTGGAGGAAGTGCCGCAGAAGGAGACAACGCCCTTCCATCCTTACAGCCCTTACGCGGTGGCAAAACAATATGGCTTTTGGATCACTAAGGAGTACAGAGAGGCCTACGGTATGTTCGCGGTAAACGGGATTTTGTTTAATCACGAATCCGAACGCCGCGGGGAAAAATTCGTGACCAGGAAGATCACTTTAGCGGCGGGCAGGATCGCGGAGGGGCTGCAGGACTATCTGGAGCTGGGAAATCTGGATTCCAAACGGGACTGGGGCTACGCAAAGGATTATGTGGAATGTATGTGGCTGATCCTGCAGCATTCCGTACCGGAGGATTTTGTGATCGCTACCGGGGAGCAGCATACCGTCAGGGATTTTGCCCAAAGGGCCTTTGCGGAAAACGGAATGGACGTGGTATGGCGGGGCAGCGGGATGGAAGAAAAGGGGTATGACAGCAAGACCGGAAAAATGCTGGTCTGCGTCAATCCGCTGTGGTTTCGTCCTACGGATGTGGATAATCTTTGGGGTGATCCTACAAAGGCGAAGACAGTTTTGGGATGGGATCCGCAGAAGACCAGTTACGAACAACTGGTGCGCATTATGGCCAGACATGACCGTGCGCTGGCAAAGCGGGAGCGGACGCTGAAAGAAGTGATGCAGGCGTGAAAGGAAGAAGGCAGCCGAAATGATGGATAAAAATGGAAAAATATATGTGGCGGGGCATCGCGGCATGGTGGGTTCCGCAATCGTGCGCGAATTGGAAAAAGAGGGATACCACAATATCGTCACCCGT
>X22_European_Rabbit__coassemble_139_pt1 | contig 18114 bp, 17 predicted proteins | sample X22_European_Rabbit__metabat2_low_PE_003 | metagenome-assembled genome bin X22_European_Rabbit
CGGCCAAAAAATCTCTTGGAACGAAAGCGGCCAGGATAAATACCGCCCCATAGGCCACAAGCAGAAGATGCGGCAGCGGAACCCTGAACAGCATACGCAAAAGCGCCACCACCAGAAAAAGGCCGACGCCCAACGCGACGGACAGTATGTTCACTCTATTGGGCACTGAAGGGACCTGACCGGCCAGCACCTGCAGGTCCGGCTCCGAAATGGTCACGATAAACCCGATCAGAAACGCGATCCCGGCGATCACAAAAAGATTGCGGCTTTTGGACATGCTGGAGCCGACGCTCTGGCCCATGGGCGTCATGGCGGTCTCGGCCCCCAGGGTGAACAGCATCATCCCGGCCATGACCAGCACCGTTCCCAGCAAAAAACAGAGCAGGATGCTGGGGGAAACAGGCGCGAAACCAAAACACAGGATCAGCACGATGGCCAGGATCGGCAGCACCGCCTGTAAAGCCTCATACCATTTTTCCAGCAGTTTTTTCCGAATCCTCACTCCGCTTTCTGCCTCCCTCTTCCCTGCGTTCCTGCTTGTTTTAGTATATCATATCGGGAGACAATACCCAAATACTTTTTCCCAAATATTTGCAACTCATCCATAACGGTTCAGCTTGTCCGAGATCCACCGGTCCAGATACTCCTGATACCGTTCCCGTACAGAACGCTCCTCTGAGGGGGCGGCCAGGGCGGCTTTCGCCGCCGTGGACTGCCCCCTCAGTACGGGCAATTCTGCGCAAGGGTCAACAACGTTTTCATCTGTACGATCCCCCGCTTCTGCGAAACGATGATGTTCTCCAGGATCGGGCACAACTGTGGGCAGATCTCCTGCTGCAGCGCATTTTCACAAAGCCTTACGGCCCCTTCATGATGCGGGATCATTTCCCGCATGAAATCCGCGTTGATCCTGTTGTCCGTACAGGCTTTCTGCATCCCGGCAAACATTTCCTTCAGGATAGCGGAAACCCTGTTCTGATAACGCCGCACCGCTTCCGGGCTGTTTTTGACGCAGCCGCAGTTATTTTCGATCTGCCGCATATTCTCAATGCTCTTCGTCTGTTCCGCGACGATTTGCAAGGCGATATTCTGGACCGGGATATCGGTCGTATACCGCAGGATATTTTCAGACGTCTCAATGGCCGCCATATGATGGGGGATCATCTGCGCGATGAAATTGTGGGAAATGCTGTCCGTCAGCAATGCGCCCGTCATCCCCCGGATCATCTTATCCAAAATACATTGAAACCGCTGAAGATATGCTTTTGTATTTCTGCTCAGGTTCTGTTGTCCGTTTCCCATTTCCGGCTCCTATCTGCTCTGCCTCCCACCGGGAGGCTCCTTCTTTGCTTTATCCTATGCGCGAAGGGACTGCTGCGCCACTAAAAAAGGCGCCGTCCCTTTGGGACAGCGCCGGATCGCGCGTTTCCATTATTTTCTGCTCATCTCAAGCAGTTTGGAACGCATACTGTCTTCGATCTGGGACAGCTCCTGTTCCGCCTCCCGGCGTTTGGCCCTGCCCTCTTCCTGAATGCGCATCACCTCGTCCAGAGTGGTGATCAGCGTCTCGTTGGTCTGCTTTAACGTCTCGATATCCACAATGCCGCGTTCGGATTCCTTTGCCGTCTCCACCGTGGCCAGCTTGAGCGTCTCCGCGTTCTTTTTCAGCAGTTCGTTGGTCATATCCGTCACTTCCCGCTGCGCCTTGGCTGCCTTGGCGGAATGATCCACCCCGATGGCCAGCACCATCTGGCTCTTCCACAGCGGGATCGTATTCACCAGCGTGGACTGGATCTTCTCAGACATCACGGTATCGTTATTCTGAATCAGCCGGATCTGGGGGGCCATCTGCATCGCCACCGTCCGGGTCAGCTCCAGATCATAGATCTTCTTTTCAAACCGGTCGCAAAGCTGGGCCATGTCCCTGGCCTTCTGGGTATCCTCCGGCAGCCCGCTCTCCTCCGCACGCTTCACCAGTTCCGGCAGTTCGCGGCCCCGCACGTCCTCCAGCTTCTGCTTGCCGGCCAGGATATACATGGACAGTTCCTTGTAGTAATTCAGGTTCAGCTCATACATCTGATCCAGCATCGCGGCATCCCGCAGCAGCTGAATCTGATGGTTCTCCAGTTCCTTGCTGATACGGTCCACGTTTCCTTCCGCCTTCGCATACTTCGCCTTCATAATGGCCAGACGGTTTCCGTTCTTCTTAAAAATACCCAGAAAGCCCTTCTCGTCCCCATCTTCGTCGATGCTCTTTAATTCCGACACCACGCTGGCCAGGGAATCCCCGATCTCCCCCAGATCCTTGGTGCGCACGTTTCCCAGCGCGGCCTCGGAAAAATCCGCGATCTTTTTCTGGGAGCTGGCGCCGTACTGCAAAACCATCTGGGAATTGGTAATGTCGATCTGCCGGGCGAATTCGTCCACCTGCTTCTGCTCCTCCGGCGTCAGGACGGATTTCAGCTTCTGGGACTCCTCCGCCGCCGAAGAAACTTTCTTCTCTTCCTGGGCAGGCAATTCTTTTTCCTGTGCAAAGGGCTCCAGCGTCAGCGTCGGCGCCTCCTTCAATAATTCTTCCAAATCCTGGCTCATTTTGATCCTCCCTCTCATTCTCCTGTGTTTTTAAAATCCTTTTCCCCATAACCGTCCTGCGCCAGGATCGTCTTTAGTACCTTGGCGTCGGCGGTAGCCGCAAAAGCGGCGTCCTGATACATATCGTCCAGCAGCTTTTCAAACGCCTGGTTGATGGTGTCCATCGTCTTTTCGATCTCTGCCTTGGCACTGGTAATATTGTCCCCCGCAACGCCGGCCCTGTCAAAATCCGCGTAGGACTCCACCAGCTTCACAGTAGTGGGCAGATAATAATTCATAAACCTGCGCATCTGCCCGCATTTCTCAGGATGTTCCTTCAGCACCATGAAAATGCGCTGCAACAGATAATCCAACTGATAAAGCTTGTTGGAAATCACCTCCCCGGGGATCTGCGCGTTCAGCTCCCGGAGCCTGTCCATATAGGCGCGGCCGTCCCTCTCGATCTGGCTCTCTTCGGCGCGGCCGTCTTCCTGCGCAGCCTCTTTGGCGGGCGGCTCCTGTGCGCCCTCGTCCCGTTCGCTTTCCTTCTGCTTATCCGTGAGCATATACCGATCCCAGGCGCTGTCGTTGAGCAAAAAAACCGTCTCCCCAGGATCCAGATGCCCTTCCGGGAAGATCCCTGCCCGGATCATCCCCCGCACGTCCCGGCGCAGTTTCCGGACGCTCTGCCCTGTCCGAAGGGCCAGTTCTTTCAACTCCATGCCCATCTTATCCCGAACCAGCCCGAAATAACGGCTCGCCCTGCGCAGGCGCGTCTGCATGCTGTAGCCTTTTGCGGTCAGCAATCCGAACAGCGCCGTCACGACCCCGAACCCAAGGGCGCCGGAAATCGCCTCCGCGTCCAGAAAACCGGCGATTAGAAAGGACAGCGTAACCAGGCCAAAGACCCCTGTTCCGACGCCCCCGAACGCACAGCACAGAGGGCCGGTTATTTTCCCCCGCTCCCGGTAATACGGCGTCAAAGGCTCCTTTTCCTTTTTAACGAGCCCGGTTGCCGTCCTGCTGGAATAAGAGGTCCGTACCGGCTGATGCCTATTTCCGTCCCGGTTTCCTGCCGTCCCCTGTGCGCTTTCTTCCTGTCCGGCTGTGGTGTCCTGCCAGCCCTGCAGCGGACGGCTGATCTTCTCATGTACCTGATTGACCTGATAGCGCACCTCTTCCATGGCGCTGTTCACCGTGTCGTTGACGACCGCGTTGATATGTCCAAAATCCCCGGTCTCCACCGCGTCCTGCAGCGCGTTCCGGAGTCTCTCGCCTATATCGGAAAAATCCTTTCTCCCGTTCATACTCTCTGCCCTCTTACCGTAGGATAGCATAAAATGAGGCCTTTGTAAATGTAACAGTTCGCCGCCCATACAGCAGCGCATCCGCCTTCTCCGGCGCTTTACGACTGCCTTTGTCTGGCTTCGATCCGGATCTGGCAATCCGCCACATACTGATAGTTGGCCTCCAGCGTGTAATCCACTTCCAGGCGCAGCTTATCCTCCCCGCTCTCCAGGGCCATCCTTCCGGTATCCAGCCCGACCATCACGGTGCCGTAGGGCGTCCGGTACTGGGCCAGATTCTTTCTGCCCTCTACAAAGAGCATCTGCACATTGATCAATCCTCTTTTGGTCAGCAAAAATTCCCGGTCGCGGATCCGGAGCGTATTTTTCACCGGTTCCGAAAAGCCTTCCAGATATTCATCATACAGCAGGAAATGGCTGCCGTTGCGGAAAAAATACTCTCCCTGCTGCACCGTCTCTATACTGTCCTGCGATACGTTCTCCAAAAACTGGAGCCCGCTGACAGAAATGATCACATCCCTGTTCATCTCAATATTCCTCTATATTGATGATCTTGGCGCTCAGGATCCCGTACTTGATGATGGAATTTGCGAAGTGTTTAAACCGTTCCGCGTCGTCGCTGACGAAGAAACGGTATTGATTTTCCCCCAGCGCCGGAGGCTTTTGGCAAAAAATCCCCTTTTCTTCCAACAGGGCCTTTAACTCCAGCGCCGTTTCATAGGCGGGATTTACCAGCCTCACATGTTCTCCCATGATCTTCGCTATCGTGGCCCGGATCAGCGGGTAATGGGTGCAGCCCAGGATCAGGGTGTCAATGCCGCTGTCGATCAGCTCTGACAGATAGCGCATCGCGATCTCGTCCGTCACCGGATCCTGCCACAGCCCCTCTTCCACCAGCGGCACGAACAGGGGACATGCTTTCCCGATCACTTCCACCTCCGGCCCGATCTGCCGGATATATGTAGTATAGATCCCGCTGTCCACGGTGGCGTTGGTGGCGATCACGCCGACCCGGCCGTTGCAGGTCGCCTCCACCGCCGCCCTGGCGCCGGGCTTGACCACCCCGATGATCGGGATATCCGTCTCCTTCTCGAGTTCGTCCAGCGCATAGGCGCTGGCCGTATTGCAGGCCACCACGATAGCCTTGACCTCCATGGTCTGCAAAAACCGAAGGATCTGACGGGAATACCGAGTGACCGTCTCCCTGGATTTGCTTCCGTAGGGCACTCTGGCGGTATCTCCGAAATAGATGATCCTTTCGTTGGGGATCTGCCGCATGATCTCCCGCATGACGGTCAGGCCGCCCACGCCGGAATCGAACACGCCGATAGGCAGTTCCCGTCTTCCTGTGTTATCTTCTTTCACGCGTTTCCTCTTTTCTGTCGAGCCACGCCTCCAGTTTTTCCAGCAGGGCAAAACGGATCTCCAAATTCTGCGGCTCCGTATGCAGGATACCGAAAAAATCCCTGGCGCAGTCTTTCGGGAGCGGATTTCTCTCCTCCCCTGTCAGCTCATACATATTTTCTGTCAGCGCATACTGGGGATATAAAACGCCCCAGGTCAAACAGAGGGCCAAAAGCAGGGCCCCTGTGCGAAATTTTTTTCCCATCCCTACCGTATCCTTTCCGCTGCCGTCGGCAGCCCTATGGATTACAGTATGGACGGGATCTTCGCCCTTATACTTTCCGGTTATTTCTTTTTCCGCGCGTAGATCATGCGGATGACGGCTTTCTCCTGGTTATCGATGTGGACCTTCATGGCCTGGGAGCCGCCCTCCTTGTCCTTATCCCGGATAGCCTCATAGATCTGCCGATGCTCCCGGATCAGCTGCTCATAGTGGCTTTCATCCTTGACGTATTCCAGACGGTAACGGTACATCTGCTGGGACAGATTGCTGATCATCTGGATCAGCTTATCGTTCCCGCCCGCCTCCAGAATGATATCGTGCAGCGCCACATCGGCCTGCGCCACCTGGTTGGCGTTGCCGCGCTTTGTTTCCTCTTCAAAATGATCGCAGGCGTCTTTCAGCTTTCTGAGCTGCTCTTCCTTGATCCTGTCGCAGGCCAGTTCTACCGCCAGCGCGTCCAGCGCACGGCGCACCTCCAATACGTCCTTCAGATTCTTTTCCGTGATCTGCGCCACCTCCGCGCCGCGGCGGGGGATCATCGTCACCAGCCCTTCCAGCTCCAGCTTGCGGATCGCCTCCCGGATCGGCGTCCTGGACACCCCCAGCTTATCCGCCAGGTGGATCTCCATCAGCCGTTCCCCGGGCTTAAGTTCTCCGGTCAGAATGCTCTGCCGCAGCGTGTTGAACACCACATCCCGAAGGGGCAGGTAGTTATTCTCAAAGTTTTTTCCAAATTCGTTCATTGCCGTTCCCCTATGCAACAAAACCAGTCAGAAATACCTGTGCGCCAAATCCGCGCTCCCGCATGGCCAGCCATGCCTCCCGCGCGGTCCTTTCCTCTTCAAAAACGCCGAACACCGTAGGCCCGCTGCCGCTCATGAGCGCGTTGAGCGCCCCAGCTTCCATCAGAAAAGCTTTCATCTGCCCAATGACAGGATGCCGCTGTATGGTTACGGTTTCCAGTACGTTCTCCATCCGCTGTGCGATCCCCTTAAGGTCCCCCCGCCGGATGCTCTCCACCATTCCGTCAATATCCGGATGGCGTTCCAGCTCCCAAAGGCGCAGATTCTCATATACGGATTTCGTAGACACGCTGACCGGCGGCTTGGCGATCACCAGACAGGCCGGCGGCGCAGGGGGCAGGGCCGTCAAAATCTCTCCGATCCCTTCTGACAACGCCGTCCCTCCCATCAGGCAATAGGGGACATCCGCGCCCAGCTTTACGCCCAGAGCCTGTTTTTCCTCCAGGGAAAGCCCGAGATGGTACAGCCGGTCCGCCGCATGGATGGCGGCCGCCGCGTCCGTGCTGCCGCCCGCCATCCCCGCCGCGATGGGAATCCTCTTTTGCAGGCTCACCGATATGCCGCCTTCCAGCCCGTAAGTCGCCTGCATCAAAGACAGGGCGCGGCTGATCAGATTGCTCCCATCCGCCGGAAGCGTCCGGTCGTCCGACTCCAAACGGATCCCCGGTTCCTCCGTCCGCGTAAAGGTAAGCGTATCGCTGATCCCCACGCTCTGCATCACCATCTTTACCTCGTGGTAACCGTCCTGGCGGCGGCGCAACACGTCAAGTCCCAGATTGATCTTCGCATTGGCCTTTAAGGTAACGGAATCCATCTCCGATCCCCCTTTTTCCCGACGGGCCGGCCCTGTCAGCGGGCCGGATCCCTGTCTTGTACTTTGTATACAATGATTGTATTTTATTTTATACAATCCCCACCGTTTTGTCAATGACGCCGTCCAAAAAACACAGGGATCTTAAAACCCCTTCACCACCAGAAGCTTATCGCCGGGTTTTACCTCCTCTGACTGAAGATCGTTCATCTCCTTCATCCGCGCCACCGGTACATAATATTTTTTCCCGATCTCCCAAAGGGTATCGTCGTCCCTGACGATATAGGCCACAATGCCGGGCAGGGAAGATAATTTCTCCGGATCCAGCGCGGATACCTGCACATCCGTTACCATCGGCTCCTCATGGACCCGGAAGGCCAGACAGCTAAAGGACAGCGCCGCCTTGACATCCGCCTCGTCCCCGTCCAGCATCGTGACGCTGAGCTGCTCCAGGGAAGGTTCCATCTCGTACTGACAGTCCGCATCCCAGCCTGGCACCTCCAGCACATAGGAATAGGGGATCGTCCCCCGGATGCCGTAAACGGGCAGTTCCGCGTCCTGGGAAGCATAGAGGGCGCGCACCTGCAGGATACCGTCCACCCTGATCCCCTCGGCGCAGGGCTCTACGCTGCCCACCTGGATCTCCCCAAAGCTTCCGCCCACCTGCTGCATCCTGGGCAGCCCGGCCTCCACCTTAAAACGTCCGGAAACATTCGTTTTCCCCGTGTTTTTAGTCAAAAGCTGCTTGCAGCGCCCCTCCTGCGTCACGACCTTTACCTCCCGGGATACGCTGTAAAGATCCGATATCATCTCCACCTGAATATCCTCATAAAGCTTCATATCCAGATCCAGCACGAGATCCAGGGCGATCCTGCGCTCTTCGCCGTCGGCGTCCGCTTTCACCTCGATCTCCTGATGCCCCATACGGCAGCGGATATTTTCCAGCATCCCTTCCCGCATCCCCTGGCACTCCACCACGCCGTTTACGGGGAGTACGGCCGAATGCCACAGGACGGGCCGCTCTTCCCCCTCCCCTTCATACAGGAAAAAGAACTCGATCTCCCCCTGCAGGGACATTTTGCCGTCCATCAGATGGAACGTGATCCCCCTGAGCCTGCAGTTCTGCCAGAGCAGGCTGAAAATGTTCGGCATGCCTCCGGGCAGTTCCACTTCTTCCCGGATCCTGAAAATATCCTTTTTGGAAATGGCCAGATCCAGGGCCGGCATGATCTTTTTCTGAACCTCAACGTCCTGGGCGTCCTCCACGCCCACCGCGGCCATCGTTTCCTGCTGCAGCTCCACGCTCAGAAAAAGCTCCGCCAGCGCCTGCACGGAGAGTTTACGGGAATTGATCATCCCGACGCTCAGATCCTCCAGCACGGGCCGTACCAGCACCACGTCTCCGGCGCTCACGCCATCCATATATACGGTCTCCGAAAAGGACAGCGAGCCCTCCATACAGGCGGGCCTGTTCACCTCTTCTTCCGAAATATATAGCACCGTAAACTTGAGCATGCCCCGGATATGGACGTGATCCTCCACCGCCCGCACTTCGTCGATGTCCACGTTTCCCTTTTCCATGACAAGCTGGAATACATCCGGCTTGGCGTCCGTAATGTTGATGTCGTCCTCGATGGTGATCTGCGCTGCAGAGGCGCATTTCACCTGATCCATATGTATGCTTTTCTGTATCAGCTCCATAAAAATACCTCCCCGGGCGGTTTTTGGATCCGCGGCGCCGGCAAAAGCCGGCGCCGCATGGTTCTTTGCTGTCCTTATACCTTATGACCCGGAGAGGAAATATATACCTGGCTATCTGTTCACACAGCCGATGATCTCATGAATATCTTCGATCCCATGGCCGGCAAGGAAGGTCTCGATCCCCTGCGCCACTTCCACGGTGGCATAGGGATTGACAAAGTTCATGGCCCCCACCGCCACCGCCGTAGCTCCCGCCATGAGAAATTCAATGGCGTCTTCCGCCGAAGCGATGCCGCCCATGCCGATGATGGGGATCTTCACCGCATTGGCGCACTGCCAGACCATGCGCACGGCAACAGGTTTGATGGCCGGGCCGGACAGCCCGCCCGTTTTGTTGGCCAGGACGAATTTTCTGCGTTCAATATCTATTTTCATGCCCGTCAGGGTATTGATCAGGGAAATGGCGTCCGCTCCCGCCGCTTCCGCCGCCCGGGCCATTTCCGTAATATCTGTGACATTGGGGCTGAGCTTCATGATCACGGGCTGCCTGGCCGCTTTCTTTATGCGGGAAGTGATCCCATAGAGGGCGTCGGCCTTCTGTCCGAACGCGATCGCCCCTTCTTTGACGTTGGGGCAGGACACATTGATCTCCAGCATGTCCACGCGGGTATCCGCCAGCCGCTCCACCACCTCCAGGTAATCCTCCACCGTCCTGCCGCAGACATTCACGATGACCCTGGTGTCGAACCGCTCCAGGAACCCTAAGTCGCGCTGGATAAAAACATCCACGCCTGGATTCTGCAGGCCGATGGCATTGAGCATACCGCCGTAAACCTCCGCCACCCGGGGCGTGGGATTGCCTGCCCAGGGCACGTTGGCCACCCCCTTTGTGACCACGGCCCCCAACCGGTTCAGATCCACAAATTCCCCATATTCCATGCCGGAACCAAAAGTCCCGGAGGCCGTCATCACGGGATTCTTAAATTCTACGCCCGCAATCGTTACGCTGGTTTTCATCAGATCTCCACCTCCCTGGCCTCAAAAACCGGCCCGTCCGTACAGACCCTCGCGTTATGCACATGGGAGTGGGGATCCACACCGGCGGTCTGACAAACGCACCCCAGGCACGCCCCCACGCCGCAGGCCATGCGTTCCTCCAGGGAAAGATACGCCAGGATTCCCTGTTCTATGGCATACTGCTTCACCGCGCGCAGCATGGGCAGGGGGCCGCAGGCAAACAGAATGTCCGGCGCGATCCCGTTTTCCCGCAGGGCGTCCATAACGTTGCCCTTCGTCCCGACGCTGCCGTCCTCTGTGGCGATATAGACGTGGCCCGGCGCCTGCGCTTCAAAATCCTCCCGCAAAAAACACTGGCTGTCGCGGTATCCCACGACGATCCGCCGGTCGCAGTCCAGCTCCTTTGCCAACTCCAAAAGGGGCGGCACGCCGATCCCGCCGCCCAGCAGCGCTGCCGTCATACTGTGCTGCGCCCGATCGGCCGGAAAACCGTTGCCCAATACGCCCAAAAGATCCACGCTGTCCCCGGCCTGCAGATGGGAAAATTCCGCCGTTCCCTTCCCAGCCACGCGATAGACTAGCCTCAGTTCCCCTGCCTGCCTGTCCGCCTCGCAGATGCTGATGGGACGGGGCAGCAGCGTACTCTTATCCTTCGGATACAGGGCCACGAACTGCCCGCACCTGGCGTCCTTTGCCAGATCCGTCGCAATCCTCATATCATAGATGCCTGGCGCCAGAAGCCGTTGGCTGACCACCCGGGCCGTTTCTTTTCTTTTATTTGCCATACCTGTCTCCATTCCCGCCTGTTTTATCAAAAAAGCGCTTTCTTCCCGTCCTCATATACCACCTGTCCCTGGCAGATAGTGTATTTTACTTTCCCGCATAGCGTCCTGTGCAGAAAGGGCGAATTCTGAGATTTGGAAAAAAACCTCGTCGGCGTCCAGCTTTTCGTCTCATCGAAGAGCGTCAGATCCGCCGGGCCTCCCGCGGCCAGATAACCGGCGTCCAGCCCGTACAACTTCGCGGGGTTTTCGCTCATGCAGCGGATCAGCCCGGAAAGCGTCAGATATCCCGGTTTTACCAGATACATCAGTCCCAGCGCCAGAGAGGTTTCCAGGCCGATGATCCCGCTGGGGGCCTTCTCGATGGGCAATGCCTTTTCCTCTGCCGCGTGGGGGGCGTGATCGGTGGCGATGATGTCGATCGTGCCGTCCCGCAGCCCTTCCAGGATGGCCAGCCTGTCCGCTTCTTCCCGCAGGGGCGGGTTCATCTTTGCCAGCGTACCGTAGCGGATCGCATCCTCCTGCGTCATGGAGAAATGATGCGGCGTCGCCTCCGCATGGATATTGCCGCCCTTTTTCTTCGCCTGCCGCACCAGTTCCACCGATTCCGCGGCGCTGATATGCTGAATGACGATGCTGGCTCCCGTCTTAAGAGCGAGTTCCAGATCCCGCCGTACCATCACGATCTCCGCCTGTCTGTCCGAACCGCCGATGCCAAAATGGGCCGACGCCCTGCCCGCATGGATCCCGTTATTCCGGATGAAAGCGGGATCTTCTTCGTGGAAACTGATCGGGACGCCGAGCCTGGCGGCCTCCTCCATGGCCCTGCAGGCCAGTTCGCGATCCAGAACCGGTTTCCCGTCGTCGGTAAAGCCCGCCGCACCGCACCGGCGCAGGGCCTCCATATCCGTCAGCGCCTTCCCCGCCATGCCTGCCGTCACGTTGGCGCAGCTATGGACGCGGATGCCTGTCTGCTCCCCTTTCCGAAGCACATAGGCGAGCGTTTCGGGATTGTCCACCGGCGGCGAAGTATTGGCCATCAGCACCACACTGGTCACGCCGCCTGCAGCCGCCGCCCGGGCGCCGGTCAGAATATCTTCTTTATAGAGCGCCCCCGGATCCCTGAAGTGGACATGGGTATCCACCAGTCCCGGCACCGCGATAAGCCCGTCGGCGTCGATTTTCAGATCTCCTTTTCCCAGCCCATAGACCGACACCGTCCCCGGCTCTGCGATCTGCCGGATGCGCCCGCCTTCTGTCAGAATATCCCGTCTGGCGTCCGTCCCGGAGGCCGGATCCACCAAACGGCAGTTTTGAATCAAGATCATCCCCTGTCCCGTCCGTTCCGATAAAATGGCAGCCATTCTGTCCTGACTAATACGATGATACCATAAAAATCAGTCAAAGGCCACCGTTTTATCCACAAACGGCGTTTTTATCACAAGATAGGGATAAGACGGCTCCGGGCTTTTGTCCTCCGCTTCCTTGGGTCCGATGAGATCGGTATCCAGACAGATCTCATTTTCCGTAGCGTACAGATCCTTTACCGCAATGCTATATCCGCCGCTCTCCTGTCTGCCGTAACCCACGCACAGATACATGTATCCGCCGTCCGCGTAGGTCAGCTTAAAGCTTTCTTCCTTCTTTTCCTCCAGGGTCTTCCTCAGTTCCTCCGGCAGCCGTCCCTCATCCACCACTGTAAATTCCAGTTTTTGTCTGGCTTCCCCGTCTTTTTTCTCTCCGCAGCCGGCACACAGGACCGCCAGCAGCGCGATCAGCGCCAGACGCCGCGCTTGCGATAACCCTCTCTTCATGTCCGCAGATTTCCTTCCCTGGGCGGAGCCGCCAGCGCGGCCCGCAGTTTTCTTCCCTAGCAGTCTATGAACCGCCGGGGCTGTCCTATGTCATATCGGACAGGAAAACGCTTGCTTTTCTTCCCGCAGATGACTATACTAAAAGATGGCCGGATATCGCTTTTTTCAGTTGACCGGCGTACTTTTCAGAAAGGAAAGCGGCCCTTTTTTGATCCTTCCGGCCGCTACAGACCCATGATCCGTTTACTTTGCATCGCCGTCTTTGTGATCCTTTTCCTCGTGCTGAGCATTCCCCTGCTGATCGCAGAGTGGATCATCGGCAAGTTTAATATGGATCTCAAGAACAAAAGCTCCCTGGCGATCGTAAACTGGGCCTTCCGCGTCTGTCTTTTTTTTGCGAGCACCCAGACCGTCTATCTGGGCGAGGAGCGGATCCCGCAGGATACCCCGGTGCTTTACGTCGGCAACCACCGCAGCTACTTTGATATCCTCATGACCTATGTGCGGGTTCCCCGCCCTACCGGCTATATCGCCAAAAAAGAAATGCTGCGCTATCCGCTTCTGGTAAACTGGATGAAAAACCTGCACTGTCTCTTTCTCGACCGCACGGACTTAAAAGAGGGGATGAAGACGATTCTGGCCGCCGTCGAAAAGATGAAAGCCGGGATCTCCATCTGCATTTTCCCGGAAGGGACCCGCAACCGGGTCGTCGATACGTTCCTGCCTTTCCACGCGGGGAGCTTAAAGATCGCCGAGAAAGCCAAATGCCCCATCGTTCCCATGGCCATCGTCAACGCGGGCGAGATCTTTGAAGACCATCTCCCGAAGGTCAAAAAGGCCAAAGTCATCATCGAATACGGAACGCCCATCTATCCGGACCGGATGGACAGGGAACAGAAACGCGGATTAAATGATCTGGTAGTCGGCGAGATCAAACGGATGTACTTTAAGAATAAAGAGTTACTTTGAACACTTTTTAAAGAGGTATACGCATATGCTGCATCGGATCCTAAAATGGCTGTGGGCGTTCCCCATAGCGGCCGTTTTCCTGACACAAGGCATTGTATGCAGGGCCGCAGACGGCCTTTCCCTCTCTGACCAGGAAAAAGCCTACCTTGAAAACAGCGGCACTTTGAGAGTTGGCTATGTCCAGGATCGCATCCCTGTCTCCTTTAGGGGGGACAACGGGGAATTGTCCGGCGTTTCCCGGTATCTTTTCGACAGGATCGCTGAGATCAGCGGGCTTTCCTTTGAATATGTGCCGCTTCCCGGCGGAGCCGTGACCTATGATTATCTTATGGAAGGGGAATTCGATCTGGTCACTAGCGTGGAATACAACCGGGAAAACCAGGGGGCCAGAGGGATCCTGATCAGCAACCCCTATTTTTCCAGCCGGAAAGTCGTGGTCGCCCGGCAGGATTTCGTCTTTTCCTACGACGCCCCCCTGTCGGTGGCCCTTTGCAGCGGTTCCCAGACCATCAAAACAGTTCTCCACAACACCTATCCGAATTATTCGATCCTCGACTATGACTCCATCGAAGCGTGCTTTTCTGCAGTGAAGGCGGGCGAAGCGGACATGATGATCCTCAACCAGTATGTGGTAGAATACTGGCTTTCCAAACCCGCTTATGAAAATCTGAAAGTGATCCCCATCCTGGGGCTGGACGACGAACTGTGCTTTTCCGCCGTGGTCCCCTACGATGAAAACGGCAATCCGGTAGGCGAAGAGGGGGCGGTCCTGATCTCGATCTTAAACAAGGCGATCGATCAGCTTCAGGACGAAGAGGTGGACAGCTACACGATCCAGGCCTGCATGGAAAACCGGTATAGCCTTACGCTATCCGATTTCCTGTACCGCTACAAATATTCCGTATCCATCCTGGCGGTCTTCCTTTTGCTCATCGCGGTTCTGGTTTTCCTGCTTTTCAGACAGCGGATCCAGTCCCTTGCCGCCAAAGCCGATGCGAACGCAAGAAGCCAGTTTTTATCCACCATGAGCCATGAGATCCGCACGCCCTTAAACGGGCTGATCGGGCTGAATTACCTCATGGCCCGCCATTCCAACGACCCGGAACAGCTTTCCAGATATCTGGAACAGTCCACTGCCACCGCCCGCTATCTTCTGTCGCTGGTCAGCGACATTCTGGATATGTCCCTGCTCCACAATCAGGATATGAAGATCGAAAAAAAACCGGTGGATCTGGAAACGCTGTTTTCCACCGCAGAAGCTATCGTACAAAACGATATGGCGCAGAAAAAGATTGATTTTCAGATGAAGGTTCAGTTATGCCGTCCTTATATCATCGGCGACGGCGTCCGCATCCAGCAGATCCTGCAGAACTTTCTGGATAACGCGAAGAAATTCACCCCGGAAGGGGGCCGCGTCACGGTGACCGTACAACAATCCCTGCAGGAAGACGGCCGGGTCCTCACCCGGATGGACGTAGCCGACACCGGGAAAGGAATGAGCGAGGCTTTCCGGAAAAATATTTTCGACGCCTTCGCCCAGGAACAAAATACCGTTTCCAAAGGGAATCAGGGGGTAGGCCTGGGACTGGCCATCTGCCATAAGCTGGCGGTGCTGATGGACGGCACGCTGGATTTTACCAGCGAACCGGAAAAAGGAAGCGTCTTTACTTTCTCTTTCCCTGCCATGCCTGCTCCTAACCCGAAAGAAACGCAGGATCTGCAGGGCGTCTTTGTGGCCGAAAAGACGGCAAAGCCCCGGATCCTCATTGTAGAGGACAACGAATTAAACGGGGAGATCATGTTGGAACTGTTGTCGGAAAACGGCTTTTCGGCGGATCTGGCCGCTGACGGAAAGCTCGCCCTAAAGCGCTTCCAGGCTTCGGCGCCCGGGGAGTATGGCGTAATCCTCATGGATCTGCTCATGCCGGAAATGGACGGTTTTGAAGCTGCCGCCGCTATCCGCGCCCTGGCGCGGGACGACGCGAAATCCGTCCGGATCTTCGCCTGCAGCGCCAACTGCACAGAGAAGGATCGGGAAAGGGCCCTCGCCAGCGGGATGGACGATTTTCTTGACAAACCCATCGATGTGGATCTGCTCCTGCAAAAGATCTGTGGCTGAAAGAGGCCTTTTTCTCTCCCGGCCTACCGCATGGGAAGGATCCTCCCCTGCTCCAGCGCCTCCACCGTCTTTTCAAGAACCATCCCATGGGACGCCTTGACCAGTACGGAATCGCCGGGTTTCAGATACTCGGCCAGATGCGCCTCCAGTTCTTCCCGCCCGGCAAAATGATACGCCTCCTGCAGCCCTGCGGCCTTCGCCGCCTCATACATGTTTTGGGAAAGCCCTCCCGCGCACAAAAGGCAGTCGATGCCTTTCTGCGCTGCATATTTTCCTACCTGGGCATGCAGCTGCCTTTCCTCTTTCCCCAGTTCAAACATATCGCCCAGTACCGCGACCTTGCGGCCTTTGGCCAGGCCCAGAAGATCCAGGGCCGCTTTCATGGAATCGGGATTCGCGTTGTAACAGTCGTCGATCAGCGTCAGGCTGGCGCACTGTACCACACGGCTTCTTCCCCCTACGGCCCGTACCGATGCGATCCCGTCTGCGATCTGCGGCAGGGAAAGCCCCATCAGGACGCCGACAGCGGTAGCCGCCAGGGCGTTTAATACCATATGGGCGCCGGGCAGCGGCACCCTGGCCCGGAAGCTTTCGCCGTTTACATGGATCGTGGCCTCGCTGCCGAACAGTCCGCAGCTTTCGATCTCGTCCGCATAGACCTCGTTCTTTCGGCTGTCCAATCCAAAGCGCAGCGGCCGGATCCCGTTTACTTCTTCTATTGTTTCCAGTTTATCGTCGTCCCCGCACAGGCAGATCTTCCCCTCGGGATTCATAAAATCAAAGATCTCCGATTTCGCCCGTAAAATACCCTCCCGGCTCCCCAGGTTTTCCAGATGGCAGCGGCCGATATTGGTGATCACGCAGATGTCCGGCCGCACGATCTCGCTGAGACGGTGCATTTCCCCGAAATGGTTCATCCCCATCTCCACCACCGCAGCCTGGGCGTCTTCGGGCATGGAAAGCAGCGTCAGCGGCACGCCCACCTCGTTGTTAAAGTTGCCGGAGGTTTTGTGCGTCCTGTATTTCTGGGAAAGCACCGCCGCAACAAATTCCTTGGTGCTGGTCTTACCTACGCTGCCGGTAATACCCACGATCGGAACCGGACATTGCTTACGGTAGAACATCGCCGCCTGACGCAAAGCCTGAAAGCTGTCCTTCACCACAATACAGGGGCCCGGCAGGGGATCCGGCTCCTTTTCACAGATCACACCGATCGCGCCCTTCTCAAATACTTCCGGAATAAAGCGGTGTCCGTCCACCCTGGCCCCGGGGGTTGCCACAAATACATACCCCGGCTTCACCTGGCGGGAATCCGTTACAACGCCTTTTGCTTCCCGGGATGCGGCGGCGCGGATCAGCTCCATGCCCTGTCCGGGGCAGGACGCCGTACCCAGGCTCCTCCCCTGTATCGTTTCGTTCTTTCCTGTGGGCACCACAAAACGCCCCATACACGCCCTTGCGAGATTCCATAACGTCATGTTCTTCATAGACTAAAACTCCTGACAATCTTTCATAGCCATATCGATGATCTTCTGACAAAACTGGTCGTAACTCATCCCCGCTGCTGCCGCCTCCTGGGGGATCAGGGAGACGGGCGTCATGCCGGGGAGCGTATTGGCCTCCAGGCAATAGGGATTGCCCTGCTCATCCAGCATAAGGTCTACGCGGGCATATTGTTTGAGGCGCAATACGCGAAACACCTTCTCCGAAAGCCTCTGGATCCTCTCTGTAGTCTCTGCATCGATGGGCGCGGGACAAATCTCCTCCGTACTTCCCGCCTGATATTTGTTCTTATAATCGTAAAATCCCTTTTTGGGGACGATCTCCACGATCGGCAGGGCTTTGCCCTCCACAACGCCGCAGGTCATCTCCCTGCCCCGGATATACTGCTCTACCACGACCTCGGTTCCATAGGCAAAGGCATTTTTGATCGCAGTCCCGTATTCCTCCGGGCCCTCTACGATATAAACGCCGACAGAGGAGCCGCCCTTGGAGGCTTTTACCACCCGCGGCCAGGGCAGGTCGTTTTGGATGCTCTGCCCGGCTTTCAGCACCACTCCCCGGGGCGTCGGAATGTCGTTTACCAGAAACAGTTCTTTGGCCAGCCCTTTATCGATTGCCAGCGCGCTGCCGACATAATCCGTTCCGGTATATCGGATGCCCAGCAGGTCGAAAGCCGCCTGCAGCTTCCCGTTCTCCCCTTCTGCCCCGTGCAGGGCCACAAAGACCACATCCGCCATCTGGCAGATCCGGATTACATTGGGCCCGAAAAAACACTTCCCTCCGTCCTTGCGCAGCGCTTTTACCTCGCTGATATCGGGACAGCTCTCCTGAATGTCCCGGATATCCCGGGAAAAATCCTCTTCGCTCTCAAAAATATGCTCGATATCTTCCCGCTGCATCCCCAGGTATACGTCCAAAAGGACCGCCTGATGGCCCAGCCGCTTCACCGCCTGATAGATCATCTTGCCCGAAACCAGCGACACATCCCGCTCCGTGCCGATACCGCCGGTCAACACCACAATTTTCATGCCAACCTCCATTCCGGAACCGCAAAACAGCTTTCCGGCTTTTTTTCCATATAGTAGTATAC
>X22_European_Rabbit__coassemble_141_pt1 | contig 18015 bp, 13 predicted proteins | sample X22_European_Rabbit__metabat2_low_PE_003 | metagenome-assembled genome bin X22_European_Rabbit
GGCTGAAGCTGTTTTCCTTCGGCTGGTATCAGCTCCGGTTCAGCGCGCGCAATACGCTGATGAGCCTTTCTGCGCTGCTGAGAGGCAAGCTTGGCGCCGACGATGTGGCGGGGCCGGTGGGCATGGCGCAGATCGTGGACGAGGTGGTAGAAGAGACTGCTCCCGGCGGGCCGCTGCTGGTCTTTATGAATATGGTCAATCTGGCGATGCTGCTTTCGGTCAGTTTGGGCGTTATGAATCTTCTCCCGCTGCCGGCTCTGGACGGCGGACGGCTGCTCTTCCTTTTGCTGGAGGTGATCCGGGGCAAGCCCATCCCGCCGGAAAAGGAAGGGCTGATCCATATGGCGGGCTTTATCGCGCTGATGATCCTGATGGTGTTCGTCATGTTCAACGACATCCAGAGGATTTTGCGCTAGAAAAACAGCCGGTGACAGGCTGCATAAAAAGGCGGAAATGAACGGGGAGGGCTTATGGTCCTCCCCGTCCTTTTCGTAAAAAAGTGCGTTTTTTCCTTGACCCGGACGGGGGAGAAAGCATATAATAAAGGATACAAAAACAGCAGGTGGATTCTGTCGGCATCAGTCCGAAGCTGCAGGGGGTTCTTCTCTGTAGCGATTCCAGTGGATGTTGTGGGAAAGAAAAAAGAGGGCGGTTCGCTGTGGGGATGGCGTGTCCGCGTGACAGGAGTGCTTTGCCCGGCGGTCCTTGAGTGGGACGGGAGGGTAGGATATGGCGCATATGACGGCCTGGTATTGGGACAGGGGCAATTTCAGGGAAACCAATGAGGATTCTTTTTCCCTGCAAAGGGTGCGGCTGTGCAAAAAAGGCGTATTTGGCGGTTGTAGAAAGGACAAGGGGGGAACGCCGGCAGCCTTTCTTCTGGTGTGCGACGGAATCGGCGGTATGCCGGAAGGAGAGATCGCCAGCGGCTTTGCGGCAGAGCGGCTGACGGAATGGTTTTACGGGGAAGGGATCGACCGGATGCGGGCCCTTTTCTGGCAGAAGAAGGCGGCCCAAAGCGCCCTGGCCGCGTTTGAGAAGGTGCAGGAAGAAATAGAACGCTTTGAGCAGAGGGAAAAGGTCTGTATCGGGACGACATGCACGATGGCGCTGGTGAAGGGCCAGGGTTTTCTGCTGCTGCATACGGGAGACAGCCGGGCCTATCTGATCGGAAGGCGGGAAAGGCGTCTAACACAGGATCATTATTCCGGAGGAGCCCTGCGCCGCTGCCTTGGGGCCTTCTGCCATCAGGGGCCGGACGTGCTTTGGGGGCGTATGGGTAAAAAGGAGACGCTCCTGCTGTGTACGGACGGCTTTTACAGAGCGCTTCCGGAGGGCTTTTTGAAAGGCTGCTTCTATGGGGACAGACAGGAGAAGGGGAACTGTTACAAGAGGCTGAAAGGGGCGGCCAATTTCGGAAAGGCGCAGGGAGAGAAGGACAACCAGACGGCGGTGCTTTTAAGACAGGAGGGGAGAGGTCAGGATGGCTGAAAACGGGAAACATCCGATCGGCGGGAAGTATGAGATCCTATCGCGGCTGGGACAGGGCGGCGCAGGGCAGGTTTTTCGCGCCCGGGACCTGAGGCTGGGAAAGGACTGGACGGTCAAAAGGGTAAGACAGGACTGCCCCGGCATGGAAGAACAGGTGCTTTCCCGGGTGGACGGGCGGCTCTGCCCCCGCATTGTGGACGTGGTGGAGGAAGAGGGCTGGCGGTATCTGGTGATGGATCTGATCGATGGGGAGAGCCTGGAGGAACATCTGCATAAGGAGGGATCCTATGGGGTGGAGGAAGCCCTGCAGATCGGCATTTCCCTCTGCGACGCCATTCTGTCGCTGCACAGAATGCAGCCTCCGATCCTCTATCTGGACTGCAAACCCGCCAATGTCATGGTGGACAGGGAGGAAAAGCTGTGGCTGATCGATTTTGGCAGCGCGGTGGAAATGAACGGGCAGCAGGCGGTCCCAATCTCCGCAAGCCTCGGCTATGCCGCGCCGGAGCAGATGCAAAGGGATGCGAAAGAAAGGCGTGTGGACGAGCGCAGCGATGTGTTCGGGATCGGCCGGACGCTGTACGCCATTTTGGGAGGCATGGATCCGGCGCGGCCGCCCTATGGGGCCTGCAGGCTGAGGGACTGCAGGGCAGAGGTGCCGGCAAAGCTGGAAAAGATCGTGGACAGGAGTACGCGGAAGCGCCCGGAAGAGCGGTATCAGACCGTGGAGGCGCTGAAAGCCGAGCTGGTCGGACTGGAAGCGCAAAATGACAGAAAGAAAAGGAGATGGGCGCTTCTGACGGCCGGGACCTGGTTCTTTCTGGCCCTGACCGTCTGGCAGGCTATGCTCTTTTACACAAAGCTGCCAGGCAGCGATCCTGCGTCCTACGGCAGCGCGCTTCGCGCGTTTCTGCGGATGCTTCTTTGCGCGCTGGCCGCCGTTTTATGGCAGCGGCTGTCGGCTGCCCTTCAAAAAGGGAACGGGCGCAGCTATGAACCGCTTCAGAATGTCCTGCGGACGGAAAAGAAAGCGGGGCGCTGGCCGATGCTGCTTTTGTTTTTTCTGCTGGCCCAGAGCCTGTTTCCAAAGGAAACCCTGAACGCTTATGCGGCCGCAGGAGGACAGGCGGTTTGGGAAAGCGGAAAGGATCAGGAGGGCTCTTTTGCCGGGATCGAAGACGGCCTGCTTTCCCCGGTCATTTTACGGGATGCCAGGATGCGTAAGCTTTTGGTGAAAAAAGGCAGCGTGCTGGAAACACAGGAGGAAATCTATCTGGAAATCGCGCCGGAGCTGTTTGGATGTGAGGAAGAACTGGAGATCCGGGTCGATGCGGTGGGCAGGCAGAGCGGCAGACGGTATGGCTTTCTGCTGCGGTACCGTCCGCAAAAGGGAGAAGATGGCAGGTAAATTTCATTCTTCTTTTCCGAAGGGTTGTGTGCTATACTGAAACTGATCGGTTCGGTCTTATGTCAGATACGGGAGGAAAAGAGGATGTACAGGGATCATACGAAAACGGTCCGGATCGGGAACCGGGTGATCGGCGGCGGCAATCCGATCCTGATCCAGTCCATGACGAATACGCCTACGGAGGATGTGGCCGCGACGGTGGGACAGATCCACCGGCTGGAGGCGGTGGGCTGCGAGATCGTGCGCGTGACGGTGCCCAATATAGAAGCGGCCAGGGCCGTGGGAGAGATCAAAAAACAAATTTCCATTCCGCTGGTGGCGGATATTCATTTCGACTATAAGATGGCGATCGCGGCCATAGAAAATGGCGCAGACAAGATCCGCATCAATCCCGGCAACATCGGGGGCCCCGACAAGGTAGCAAAGGTGGTAAAGGCGGCCAGGGAGCGGGACATTCCGATCCGCGTCGGCGTTAATAGCGGCTCCCTGGAACGCAGTCTGGTGGAAAAATACGGCGGTGTCACCGCAGAAGGCATTGTGGAGAGCGCCTTGGACAAGGTCCGCATGATCGAGGAACAGGGCTATCAGAATATCGTGATCAGCATCAAGTCCTCGGATGTGATGATGTGCGTGCGCGCCCATGAGTTGCTGGCGCCCAGGACGAATTACCCGCTGCATGTGGGCATTACGGAGGCTGGAACCCTCATCTCCGGCAATATCAAATCCGCCATCGGCCTGGGATTGATCTTAAATCAGGGCATCGGCGATACGATCCGCGTGTCCCTTACCGGCGACGTTACGGAGGAGGTGAAGTCGGCCAAACTCATCCTGCGTACGCTGGGGCTGCGCAAGGGCGGTATCGAAGTGGTGAGCTGCCCCACCTGCGGCCGGACGAAGATCGACCAGATCGGCCTGGCGAATCAGGTGGAGACGCTGGCGGCGGAATTTCCTCATCTGAATCTCAAAGTGGCGGTGATGGGCTGCGCGGTCAACGGCCCGGGAGAGGCGAAGGAAGCGGATCTGGGCATTGCGGGAGGCATAGGCGAGGGGCTGCTGATCAAAAAGGGAAAGATCATCCGTAAGATCCCGGAGGCGGAATTTATTCCGGCGCTGCGGGAGGAACTGGAGCATTGGCAGTAAAGCCTGCAAATAAAAAGTCGGGGCTAAAATGAAGGAGTTATTATGGCGAAGCGTTTTGGAGATGTGTTTCCCAGCCTGCAGTTGAACGGCAGCCTGCGCGATCTGTTTGAAAAGGTGATGGTGGAGCGGGTCACCGCCAGCCGCCAGCGGGATTTTGTGCGCGTCTATATCGACTGCGACAGGTTGATCGCAAAGGAAACGATTTATGAGATGGAGGAAACCATCCAGAAACAGCTCTTTCCCGAACATACGGTAACCGTCAGGATCCAGGAAAAATTCCACCTGTCCGCACAATATGATCTGCGAAAGCTGATGGAGGCCTACCGCGATAGCATTCTGCTGGAATTAAAGACGTCCAGCCCCGTGGAATATAGTATGTTCAAGAGCGCGCAGATGGATTTTTCCCAGGAGGGAAGGCTGGGCCTTAGACTGACCGATTCGGTCATCCATAGGGAGCGCGCGCAGGAACTGGCGCGCATCCTGGAGAAAATCTGCTGTGAGCGCTGCGGCATCCCCATGGATGTGGCAGTTACCTTTCAGGAACAAAAAAGCGGCGGCCGCCGGGAAAACGGTCAGTTGGAGCTGGCCAGGAAAGTAGCGCAGATTGCGGCGCGGGCGGGGGCAAGGCCGGTGGCGGCGGATTTCGGCCTGAATAGCGATCAGGAAGCGGCGGTTATGAGCGCCGGTTTTTCCCCGGAAAAGTTCTCTTCCGGCGACGGGCAGGAAGGGCCGGAGGATATGGACGCAGGCTATGAAGCGTATCTGACAGGGATCGGCGCGGCAGAAGAGGTGCCCTTTGCACAGGACGTCCAGGAGCGGCCCGTGCCGGAAAAGTCGGTAAGGGGACGGGAACAGAGAAAACCCTCCCAGGGACAGACGCGGCCCGGCAGAGGGGAAGCCAGGGGGGATTTTCGCCGCAGCGCAAAAAAGAGCGACAATCCTGACGTGCTATACGGCAGGGATTTTGAGGGCGACGCGATCCCCATGGAGGAGATCATCGGCGAAATGGGCGAGGTGGTCATCCGCGGCCGGATCTTAAATGTGGACAGGAGAGAAATCCGGAACGAACGCACGATCCTGATCTTCGACGTGACGGATTTTACCGATACCATGACCATCAAGATCTTCCTTTTAAAAGAGCAGCTAGAGGAAGTGGCGGATAAGATCGTGCCCGGGGCCTTTGTGAAGATCAAGGGGCTCACTGTCCTGGATAAGTTTGACGGCGAACTGACGATCGGTTCCATTGCAGGTGTGAAAAAAATACCGGATTTCACCAGCACCCGTATGGATCATGCCGCCCGCAAAAGAGTGGAGCTGCACTGCCATACGAAGATGAGCGATATGGACGGGGTATCCGAGGTGAAGGATATCGTAAAACGCGCTTTTCAGTGGGGCCACCCGGCTATCGCCATTACCGACCACGGAGTCGTCCAGGCTTTCCCGGACGCGAATCATCTGGTGGAGGATCTCTGGAAAAAGGAGAAGGAGAAACGCAAAGAAGCAGGAGAGGAGAACCCGGACCGAGGCGATTTCTTCAAAGTGATCTATGGCTGTGAAGCTTATCTGGTGGACGATTTAAGGCAGATCGTCACAGGGGAAAAGCAGCAGCCCCTGGAGAATACCTATGTGGTATTCGATATTGAGACGACCGGTTTTTCTTCCGTCAAGAATCAGATCATCGAGATCGGCGCTGTGAAGGTGGAAAACGGGAGCATTTCGGACCGTTTTTCCAGCTTTGTCAATCCCAGGACGCCGATTCCCTTTCGGATCGAACAGTTGACGGGGATCAGCGATGAAATGGTATTGCCGGCGCCCGGCATCGAGGAGGTGCTGCCGGAGTTTCTGCGCTTTGCCAACGGAGCCGTTTTTGTCGCCCACAACGCGGATTTTGATATGGGTTTTATCCGGGAAAACGCGCGCCGTCTGGGAATTTCGCTCGCTCCCACCTATGTGGATACGGTAGGGATCGCCAGGGTCCTTTTGCCCAATCAGGCGAAGCATACGCTGGATGCGGTGGCAAAGGCCATGGGCGTTTCCCTGGAAAATCATCACAGGGCGGTGGACGACGCCGAAGCGACGGCGGAGGTATTCATAAAGTTTCTGTCCCTTTTGCAGCAAAAGGGCTGCCATACGCTGGAAGAGGTGAACCGGCTGGGAGAGGCCAGCCCCGACATTATCAAAAGGCTGCCGTCCTATCACTGTATTTTGCTGGCCAAAAACGATATCGGACGGGTAAATCTCTATACGCTGGTGTCCGAGTCCCATCAGGCGTATTTTCATAAAATACCGCGGGTGCCCAAGAGCCTTCTGTCGGCCCACAGGGAAGGGCTGATCGTGGGCAGCGCCTGTGAAGCGGGGGAGCTGTACCGGGCGCTGCTGGAGGAAAAATCCGACGCCGAGATCTCAAGGATCGTGAACTTCTACGATTATCTGGAAATACAGCCTACGGGCAACAACCGTTTTATGATCGCGTCGGACCGGATCGAAAATGTCAGGTCCGAAGAGGATATCCAGAATTTAAACCGCCGCATCGTGCATCTGGGCGAACAGTTTTCCAAACCGGTAGTGGCCACCTGCGATGTGCATTTTCTGGATCCGGCGGACGAGGTGTACCGCCGCATCATCATGGCCGGAAAAGGCTTTAAGGATGCGGACGAGCAGGCGCCCCTGTATCTGCGCACGACAGAGGAGATGCTGGAGGAGTTTTCCTATCTGGGCAGCGAAAAGGCGGAAGAGGTGGTCATCACCAATCCCAATTTCATTGCGGATCAGGTGGAACCCATTTCGCCGGTGCGGCCGGACAAATGCCCGCCCGTCATCCCGGACAGCGACAGGACGCTGACGGAGATCTGCTATCGTAAGGCCCATGAACTCTATGGGGAAAATCTGCCCAAGATCGTGGTGGATCGGCTGGAAAAGGAGCTGCATTCCATCATTTCCAACGGGTTTGCGGTCATGTATATCATCGCCCAGAAGCTGGTGTGGAAATCTGTGGAGGACGGCTATCTGGTGGGGTCGAGAGGCTCTGTGGGCTCTTCCCTGGTCGCGTTCATGGCGGGGATCACGGAGGTCAATTCCCTAAGCCCCCATTATCGCTGCCCCAAGTGCCATTACTGCGATTTCGATTCCGATGAGGTGAAGGCCTATGCCGGCAACAGCGGTTGCGATATGCCGGATAAGAACTGCCCGGTCTGCGGGGAGCCTCTGATCAAGGACGGGTTCGATATTCCCTTTGAAACGTTTCTGGGGTTCAAGGGGGATAAGGAGCCGGATATCGACCTGAATTTTTCCGGCGAATACCAGAGCAAGGCCCATAAATATACGGAGGTCATCTTCGGGGCAGGGCAGACCTATCGGGCCGGCACCATCGGCACGCTGGCGGATAAGACCGCTTACGGGTATGTGAAGAATTATTTCGAGGAACACGGCGCGAAAAAAAGAAGCTGCGAGATCAACCGGATCGTGCAGGGCTGCACCGGCGTCCGACGCAGCACGGGGCAGCATCCGGGCGGCATCGTGGTGCTGCCTGTGGGCGAGGATATCAATTCCTTTACGCCTACGCAGCATCCGGCCAACGATATGACGACGGACATCGTTACCACCCATTTCGATTATCATTCTATCGATCATAACCTGCTGAAGCTGGACATTCTGGGACACGATGATCCCACCATGATCCGTATGCTGCAGGATCTGACCGGGATCGATCCGACGAAGATCCCCCTGGACGATCCGCAGGTCATGAGCCTGTTCCAGTCTCCGGCGGCGCTGGGTCTTAAGCCGGAGGATATCGATGGCTGTCCGGTAGGCTCTTTGGGGATCCCGGAGTTTGGCACGGAGTTCGTGATCCAGATGCTTCTGGATACCAAGCCAAAATGCTTTTCGGATCTGATCCGCATCGCGGGGCTGGGGCATGGTACCGACGTATGGCTGGGCAACGCCCAGAAATTGATCCAGGACGGGGACGCCACCATTTCCACGGCTATCTGCTGCCGCGACGATATCATGCTCTATCTGATCGGCAAGGGTATGGATCCCAGCCTTTCCTTTTCCACGATGGAGAGCGTCCGTAAGGGCAAGGGGTTAAAGCCCGAGATGGAAGAGGCGATGAAGAAGGCAGGCGTGCCGGACTGGTATATCTGGTCCTGCAAGAAGATCAAATACATGTTTCCCAAGGCCCATGCCGCCGCCTATGTCATGATGGCGTGGCGTATCGCCTATTGTAAGGTGAATTATCCGCTGGCCTATTACGCCGCGTTCTTCTCGATCCGGGCTTCCGCCTTTTCCTATGAGATCATGTGCCAGGGCAGGGCCCATCTGGAAACGGTCATGGCGGATTATAAACGGCGGGCGGATTCGCTGACCCAGAAGGAGCAGGCGGCCCTGCGGGATATGAGGATCGTGCAGGAGATGTATGCCCGCGGCTTTGAATTTCTGCCGCTGGACATCTTCAAGGCCCATCCCCGCAATTTCCAGATCATGGACGGGAAGCTCATGCCTTCGTTAAACAGCATCGACGGGCTTGGGGAAAAGGCGGCGGACGCCATTGCCGAGGCGGCCAAGGACGGCCCTTTCTTAAGCAAGGACGATTTCAGGGACCGTTCCAAGGCCAGCAAGACCATTACGGATCTGCCGGATTCCCTGGGCGTTCTGGGGGATCTGCCGGAGTCCAACCAGATCAGCCTGTTCGATTTTATCGCAGGGTGAGGGAACAGGCATATCCGCCGGGCCCGCCATTTGCGGGGCCGAACGCGTTTTTTGAAATTTCCAAAACAAAAAATCCGGGAAACCCGCGGGGGTTTTCCGGATTTACAACAGCCAGTAGGGGAATCGAACCCCTGTTTTCGCCGTGAGAGGGCGACGTCTTGACCGCTTGACCAACTGGCCATATGGCAATGCCGAACCGGTCGGCACTTGTTTACTATACTACACATTTATGAAGAATGCAAGCTTTTTTTAAAAAATGTGGCAGAATGGCCTGACTGCTGCCGTCCGACGGTTATGGAAAAAAATCCCTTGCATTTTTGAAAGAAGTGTGATAGAGTAAAAACGATGATAAGGTGTTACTGTTGTAAGAGTGGGTTGCAAAGCCCACTCTTATTTGTTGACAGTGCGCCCGATTTGGAATCTGTATCGGTTTGGAATCTATATTAAGGAAGGGAAAGGAATGTCGAAGAGAGAGACCTACGAAAGCCGGACGGAGGCGCTCCTTACGCCCATTGCAAAGGCGCAGGGCGTGGAGATCTATGACGTGGAGTATGTCAGGGAAGGCAGCGACTGGTATCTGAGGGCGTACATCGACAAGCCCGAAGGCGTGAACATAGGGGACTGCGAGGCGGTGAGCCGTCTTTTGTCCGATGAACTGGACCGGGAGGATTTTATTGAAGATGCCTATATCCTGGAAGTGAGTTCCCCGGGGCTGGGCAGGACGTTAAAGAAGGATAAGCATTTGGACAAAAGCATCGGCGAAGAGGTGGAGATCCGCCTGTATCAGCCGAGGGACGGACAGAAGGAGTTCACAGGCGTACTCAAAGGCTATACGCCCGAAGAGATCCTGACGGAAGTCGTAGGAAAGGAAACGGTATTTGCCAGAAAGGATATCGCACTGATCCGGCTGGCATTGGATTTTTAAACACCGGAAAAGAGAATGCCATGTGCGGAAAAAGCTGTCAAAAGGCGGCAGAATGGAGGATGAGATGAACAAGGAATTGATGGAGGCGCTGGATATTCTGGAGAAGGAGAAGGAGATCAGCAAAGAGACACTATTCGAGGCGATCGAGAATTCCCTGATCACGGCGTGCAAACAGCATTTCGGAAAAGCGGACAATGTCAAGGTGGAGATCGACCGGGAGACCGGAGACTTTTTGTGCTATGCGGAAAAAGAAGTGGTGGAGACGGAGGACGACGTAGAGGACAGCGTGCTGCAGATCTCCCTGGAAAAAGCGCAGGAGATCTTCAAGGACGCCCAGGTGGGCCAGACCATCCATGTGGAGATCAAATCCAAGGAGTTCGGCCGCATCGCCACGCAGAATGCCAAGAACGTCATTTTGCAGAAGATCCGCGAGGAAGAGAGAAGCGTCGTCTACAATCAGTATTTTGAGAAAGAGAAAGATATCATGACCGGCGTGGTGCAGCGGTATCTGGGCCGCAATATCAGCATCAATCTGGGCAAGGCCGATGCGATCTTAAATGAGAGCGAGCAGGTGAAGGGCGAGAATTTCAGCCCGACGGAGCGCATCAAGGTATATATCCTGGAAGTGAAGAAAACGCCCAAGGGCCCCCGTATTCTGGTGAGCCGAACCCATCCGGAACTGGTCAAGAGACTGTTTGAGGCCGAAGTGACGGAGATCAGGGACGGCACGGTGGAGATCAAGAGCATTGCCCGGGAGGCTGGCAGCAGGACGAAGATCGCCGTATGGTCCAACAATCCCAATGTGGATGCGGTGGGCGCCTGCGTCGGCGTGAACGGATCCCGCGTGAACGCTATCGTAGATGAGCTGCGGGGGGAAAAGATCGATATCATCAGCTGGGATGAAAATCCTGGCAACCTGATCCAGAACGCGCTGTCCCCGGCCAAGATCGTGGCGGTATTCGCGGATCCGGAGGAGCGGACCGCAAAGGTCGTGGTGCCGGATTACCAACTGTCCCTGGCCATCGGCAAGGAAGGGCAGAACGCCAGGCTGGCGGCCCGCCTGACCGGTTACAAGATCGATATCAAGAGCGAGACCCAGGCGAAGGATGCGCCTGGATTCCGCTATGAAGATTATATCGACGATGAAGAATACGATGACGAGGATTATGAGGAAGGCTACGAAGAGGACGGGGAATACGCCGATGAGGACGGCTATGAGGACGGAGAGTACGCCGATGAGGACTATGAAGAGGATAGCTATGGCGACGACTATGAGGCCGATGCGTCTGATCCGGCAACAGAACCTCAGGAGTAAGGCGGCCCGAAATGAATAAAAAAATCCCCATGAGACAGTGCGTAGGCTGCGGCAGGATGAACGGCAAGCGGGAAATGATGCGCGTACTCAAAACGCCGGAGGATGCCATCGTGCTGGATGTGACAGGAAGGAAAAACGGCAGGGGCGCTTACCTGTGCAAAAATCTGGAATGCCTGCGGCAGGCCAGAAAGAACAAAGGACTGGAGCGTTCCTTAAAGACAAATATTCCGGATGAGGTTTATGACAGCCTGGAAAAGGAGTTCGATGAAAGTGAAACCAAATAGAGTGCTTTCCCTGCTGGGACTGGCTACGAAAGCGGGACGGACGGCCAGCGGCGAATTTATGACGGAAAAGGCCGTCAAGGACGGCAGCGCCCGGCTGGTGATCCTGGGGACGGACGCCTCGGAGAATACGAAAAAGCATTTTCACGATATGTGCGCCTTTTACAGGGTTCCCTGCTGTGAATACGCCAGCAAGGAAGCGCTGGGACGCGCGATGGGCAAGGAGATGCGGGCGTCTCTGGCGGTAACGGACAGCGGTTTCGCAAAGAGCATAAGAGGGCATCTGGAAGAAACTGTGAATGAGACGGAGGTAGCGGCATGGCAAAAATAAAAGTACATGAGCTTGCGAAAGAATTGGAAATAAAGAGTAAAGAAGTGCTGGACTTTTTGCAGGAACGCGGGGTGGCGGTCAAGGCGGCCCAGAGCGTCCTGGAGGAAGAAACGGCAGAGCTGGTGAAGAAAAGGTTTCAAAAGTCCGGGGAAGCGGGCGAAAAAAAGCAGGAAACGCCCCTAAAGACGGCAGAGGAAAAAGCGCCCGCCATGAAGGAGGAGCCCAAAAGCGCCCAGACAGAAGCCAAAAGCGCCCAGGCAGAAGCCAAGAGCGCAGATGCGCCGTCTGCAGTAGAGGAAAAAAGCGCCCAGCCACCCAAGGGGGAAGCGCCCAGGCAGGCACCCGCCAAGGCAGGACAGCCGCCCAGGGAGGGACAGGCGAACCGTCCGGCCCGTCCGGCCCAGCCCGGCAGGGAAGGCCAGACCCGGGAAGGGCAGGCGAAGGCGCATAAAAAATCAAAAACCATTATCGTGCTGAACAATCCGCAAAACAGCCGTATGAACGGCGGCAATGCCGGAAACAATGACAGAAGAAGCGCCGCCAGCTTCGGCGGCCGGGGAAACGATTCCAGGAACGGCGGCATGCGGGGCGACGGAAGAAACGCCGGGATGAGAAATGACGGCAGGGGCGGGAACAACCGCCAGGGTTCCTATCAGGCTGGCGGCCGCAGCGATTCCAGAATGGAGAACCGTCCGCTGATCCGTCCGCTGACCAAACCCTCCCAGCCGGTCATGCCAGACGAGAAGCTTTTGAGCAGGGAACGGGCGGCCAGGGAAGCGGAGCAGCGCGCGGCGGCGGAAAGGGCCGCAGCAGAGCAGCGCGCGGCCAAAGCGGCCCAGATCGAAGCCCAGAAGAAAACGGAGAACAGCGAACGCCTGGAGCGGACGGAGCGGGCTGAGAACAGGGAGCGCGTTCAGACAGGCCAGAACGGGAACGAAAGGCCGGCGGCACAGGGCAGAGATATGGGCAATGCCCCTGCAAGGGACGGCCGGGAACAGCCCAGGGGCGACAGGAACCGGGAATATGGAAGAGAAAACGGCAGACCGGACCAGAGGCCGGCAGGAGCCAGGGGCGACCAGTACCGCAGCGACAGGAACGCAGGCACAGGCCGCGGAGAGCGTTTTGACAGAGGAAACGGAAGGCCGGGCCAGGAAAGGACGCAGGGCAATGGAACGAGAAGAGAGCAAAATCGTCCGGGTTTTAACGGCGGTGCAAGGGATAATCAGGGTTATAATCGCAATGCAGGCGCTGCGCGCCCTGGCGCAGGCGGCGGACGCCCTGGCCAGAATAGCGGACGCCCTCAGCCAGGCGATGGAAGGCAGGACAATCGATCCAGAAAGCCGGGAGCGTCTAAGGGATTTGCGTCGGAAGCTCCGGCAAAGGATTCCGAAAAGAGGCGCGACGACAGGCGCTTAAACCAGCAGGACAGGGATAAGAAATCCAGGCGGGATTCCATTTATGAAGAGGACAGCGCGGCCAGGCTGAAAGGCAAAAACGCCAATAAGGCGGGGCGTTTCATCAAGCCGGAGCCCAAGGCTGCGGAACCGGAAGAAGCGATCAAGGTCATTACGATCCCGGGGACGATCACCATTAAGGAGCTGGCGGAGAAGATGCGCATCCAGCCCGCCGCCATCATTAAGAAACTGTTTTTGCAGGGCAAGATCGTTACGGTAAACCAGGAGCTTTCCTATGAGGACGCGGAGAACATCGCCATCGATTATGAGATCATCTGCGAAAAGGAAGTTAAGGTAGATGTCATCGAGGAACTCTTAAAGGAAGCGGAGGAGAACGAGGAAGATATGGTGTCCCGTCCGCCCGTCATCTGCGTCATGGGCCATGTGGATCACGGGAAGACTTCCCTGCTGGATGCGATCCGAAAGACCAATGTGACCGATAAGGAAGCAGGCGGCATTACCCAGCATATCGGCGCTTATACGGTGCAGATCAACGGACAGAAGATCACTTTCCTGGATACCCCCGGCCACGAGGCGTTTACCGCCATGCGTATGCGCGGCGCCAACGCGACGGATATCGCCGTGCTGGTGGTGGCTGCGGATGACGGCGTAATGCCCCAGACCGTGGAGGCGATCAACCATGCCAAGGCGGCCGGTACGGAGATCATCGTAGCGGTCAACAAGATCGATAAGCCCGGCGCCAACGTGGATCGGGTGAAACAGGAACTCACCGAATACGGCCTGATCGCGGAAGACTGGGGCGGCAGCACGGTGTTCGCGCCGGTGTCCGCCAAGACCGGGGAGGGCCTGCAGAACCTGCTCGAAATGATCCTGCTGACTGCGGAGGTGCTGGAGCTGAAGGCCAATCCCAACCGTATGGCGAGAGGGATCGTGATCGAGGCAGAACTGGATAAGGGCCGTGGACCCGTTGCCAGGGTGCTGGTACAGAAAGGCACGCTGCATGTGGGCGATTTCGTATCCGCGGGCTCTTCCAGCGGCAAGGTCCGCGCCATGATCGACGACAAGGGACGCCGCGTTAAGGAGGCGACGCCTTCCACTCCGGTGGAAATCCTGGGCCTTTCGGACGTGCCGGAGGCGGGAGATGTGTTCCTGGCCCATGAAAGCGACAAGGAAGCCAAGTCCTATGCGGCTGCCTTCATCGAGCAGAATAAAGAGAAAAAACTGGAAGAAACGAAATCCCGCATGTCCCTGGACGATCTGTTCAGCCAGATTCAGGAGGGCAATCTGAAAGAGCTGAACCTGATCGTCAAAGCGGATGTGCAGGGCAGCGTGGAAGCGGTCCGGCAAAGCCTGTTAAAGCTTTCCAACGACGAAGTGGTGGTCAAATGCATCCATGGAGGCGTGGGCGCCATCAACGAGTCCGATGTTGCCCTGGCCAGCGCGTCCAACGCGATCATTATCGGGTTCAACGTGCGCCCGGATGCGACGGCGAAAGCCACAGCGGAACAGGAGAATGTGGATATCCGGCTGTATAAGGTCATTTACCAGGCCATCGAGGATATTGAGGCGGCCATGAAGGGCATGCTGGATCCGGTCTACGAGGAAAAGGTAATCGGCCATGCGGAGGTGCGCCAGATCTTCAGGGCGTCCGCCATCGGCAATATCGCCGGCGCCTATGTGCTTGACGGCGTGTTCCAGCGGGGCTGCAAGATCCGGATCACGAGGGAAGGCGAGCAGATCTATGAAGGCAGCCTGGCCTCCTTAAAGCGCTTTAAGGACGATGTGAAGGAAGTGCGCGCCGGGTTCGAGTGCGGCCTGGTGTTTGAAGGCTTTGACAAGATGCAGGAACTGGATATCGTAGAAGCGTATATCATGGTGGAAGTGCCGCGCTGACCGCAGCGCTGGGACGGCGGCAGGGCAGCGCTGCAGAAAGGCATAAATTGAGAACATGAAAAAAAACAGCGTGAAGAACAACAGGATCAACGGAGAGGTGCAGCGGGCGCTGGCGGAGGTGATCCGGGGAGAGATCAAGGATCCCCGGATCGCCCCCATGACCAGCGTGGTTTCCGTGGAGGTGGCGCCTGACTTAAAGACCTGCAAAGCGTATATCAGCGTTTTCGGCGATGAAAAGGCGCAGCAAAACACTCTGGAAGGGCTTAACAGCGCCCTCGGGTTTATCCGCAGCCAACTGGCCCAAAAGGTCAATCTGCGCATTACGCCGCAGATTCGCTTTATCATGGACCGGTCGATCGCCTATGGCGTCGATATGTCCCATAAGATCGATCAGGTCATGGCCGATCAGCGGGAAAAAAGCAGCGGCAGGGAGGAGAGCGGATATGAAGAAGATCCTGGAAGAGATTGAACGCACGGACCGGATCGCCATCGCCGGCCATGAGCGGCCCGACGGGGACTGCGTCGGTTCCTGCATAGGGCTGTACCTTTATCTGAAAAATGCGCTGCCGGAAGCTTCGGTTGACGTCTATCTGGAAAAGCCGGCGCCGGTTTTTGCCTGTATAGAAGGGATTGAGGATGCAAAGACCGACTGCAGCGATGCGAAGGGCTACGACGTCTGCATTATCATAGATACGGCGGCGGACCGGATCGGCGTTGCAAAGGAGATCTTTGAGACGGCGAAAAAGACCATCAATATCGATCATCATATCAGCAACGCCAAGGGCTGCGGCATGGTGAACTATATCGATCCGCTGTCCAGCTCCGCCAGCGAACTGGTCTATGAGCTGATGGAAGAGCGTTATGTCGACGTCGACATCGCAAAGGCGATCTATATGGGGATCGTTCACGATACCGGCGTGTTCCAGTATTCCAATACGACGCCGCGCACGTTGACGGCGGCGGCGAAGCTGCTGGGATACGGGTTTGATTTTTCCCGGCTCATCGACGAAACCTTTTATGAAAAGAGTTATCTGCAGGTGCAGATTTTGGGAAGGGCGCTTCTGGAGAGCATCCGCTTCATGGACGGCAGGTGCGTGGTCAGCATGGTGAACCGTAAGACCATGGATTTTTACCGGGTGGGGCCCAAGGACCTGGACGGGATCGTCAACCAGCTTCGCATCATCAAAGGCGTGGAATGCGCGATCTTTTTGTACGAAACGGGGCCGCAGGAGTATAAGGTGAGCATGCGCTCCAACGGGAAGGTGGACGTGGCCTCCGTGGCGGTCTATTTCGGCGGCGGCGGGCATGTGCGTGCGGCCGGGTGTACGATGCACGGTACATATTACGACTGTATCAATAATCTGTCCGGACATATTGAACGGCAGTTGAACGGGGAGGAAGAATGAACGGGATCCTCAACATCCATAAAGAACCCGGCTATACTTCTTTTGACGTGGTAGCAAAGCTGAGAGGGATCTGCAGACAGAAGAAGATCGGCCATACCGGTACCCTGGACCCGGCTGCGTCCGGGGTACTTCCCGTTTGTCTGGGAAACGCCACCCGGCTGTGCGGCATGCTGACGGATAAGGACAAGGAATATCGGGCGGTGCTGCTTTTGGGACAAGAAACGGATACCCAGGACGCCACCGGAAGGACTTTGGCCATAAAGCCGGTGGAGATCTCGCAGGAACAGGCCAGACAGGCGATCCGGTCCTTCGAGGGGGGATATGACCAGATCCCGCCCATGTATTCCGCCCTGAAGGTCAACGGGAAGAAGCTCTGCGATCTTGCCAGGGCAGGGAAAGAGGTGGACCGCAAAAGCCGCAGCGTCGTGATCCATTCCATCCGGATCGAAGAGATCTCGCTGCCCCGCGTGACTATGACGGTCTGCTGTTCCAAGGGCACCTATATCCGGACGCTCTGCCATGATATCGGACAGGCGCTGGGCTGCGGCGGCGTCATGGAAACTCTGGTGCGCACCAGGAGCGGGCAGTTTAAGCTTGAGGATGCGCGCACGCTTTCCCAGATCGAAGCACTCGCCCAAGAAGGGCGGCTGCAGGAGATCCTGATACCGACGGACGCCGTGTTTGCAGGCTATCCTGCCCTGTATGTCCGGCAGGAGTGGCAGAGGCTGGCGGAAAACGGGAACGCGCTGCTGCAGGAGCATCTGATGGAGCCGGGTACGCCTGGGGAGGGGCAGCAGGCGCGGGTCTATACTGGGGACGGGCGCTTTTTGGGAGTGTACGCCTGGCAGGAGGAAAAGGCGCGCTGGAAACCGGTGAAAATGTTTGTGGGAAAGGATGCTTGACAGGGCATGCAGATCGTTTCTGGAGAAGAAAAATTTCGGCTTAAAGCGCCTGCCGCCGTGGTCATCGGAAAATTTGACGGGCTTCACCTGGGCCATAAAAAGCTGTTGGACAGGATCCTGGAGGAAAAAGAAAAGGGACTTCTGGCGACGGTTTTTACCTTTGATCCTTCTCCTACCGCCTTTTTTTCCCGGCAGGAAGAAAAGGGGCTGACGACGAAGGAAGAAAAAAGACGGTATTTTCGGCAGATGGGCGTGGACGTGCTTGTGGAATTTCCGCTGAACCAACGGACGGCGGCCATGCCGCCGGAGCGGTTTTTGACGGATATTCTGCAGGACGGCCTGCGGGCCGCTTTTGTGGCGGCGGGGGACGACCTTTCCTTTGGCGATCGGGGCAGAGGGGACTGTAAGATGCTCCTGGATTTTCAGCAAAAGTGCGGCTATTGCGCCAGGATCATGGAAAAGGTGTACGATCAGGGAGAGCCGATCAGTTCCACGCGCATACGCCGTGCGGTGCAGGACGGCAGGATGGAGGAGGCGCAGAGGATGTTGGGCGCGCCCTATGCGATCATGGGAAAGGTAAACCACGGCAGGCAGCTCGGGCGCAGGCTGGGATTTCCCACGGTCAATCTGGCCCCGCCAAAGGATAAGCTGCTGCCGCCCTTTGGCGTTTATCTTTCGGAAGTGGAATGCAGGGGGAAAATTTTTGCGGGGATCACGAATATCGGCGTGCGGCCTACGGTGGAGAAGGAGGCGCAGCCATTGCCGGGGGTAGAAACCTATCTGTATAACTTTTCCGGCGAT